>Ga0169931_10001569_pt1 | contig 37626 bp, 33 predicted proteins | sample Kivu_15m_20L_FD_129675 | JGI IMG/M metagenome (GOLD analysis project Ga0169931, IMG submission 129675) | Freshwater microbial communities from Lake Kivu, Western Province, Rwanda to study Microbial Dark Matter (Phase II) - Kivu_15m_20L... | ecosystem: Environmental > Aquatic > Freshwater > Lake...
AAGCCGGCTTGAATTCCAGGTAGTGGGTCAGTCTGAAATTAAAAATCAGCGATCCGCAAGGAAGGCCGCGACAGCCAAGCATCCCAATACAACGACGGGAGTAAGAATCGCCGCTACGGGCCATGCGTGATTGCGTCCCCGCAGAAGTCGCTGGATAGCAACGGTGAGCCCCAAGAACACCATAGTTGCTAGTCCCGCGCCGACTTTGCTGCTCGCGCTGATGAACATCAGGGCCACGACCCATAGAACGGCGGCTACCAACAGAATCCCGGCATCTTCGGCGCTGAAAGGCTTTCGGCTCATACGGCCAGTATAGCCGGGGAGAGGGGCGTCCGCGCAAAGATGAATCCCGCCCTGCCATGCAGGGCGGGATTCCATATACTCAATACTAAGCACGACGAATAAGCAGCGTGGTCCCTACAAAAGAGCGTCAGAAACTGATTTCAGACTGCCCCACTACCTTTTTTATGCGCCCCGCTCCCCTGCTAGAATGCCCCTATGAGCGAAGCAGAACGAACTTCAGGTGCGCGGCTCCTGCACGCTGGGACTTGGATCGCACTGGCGGTCGGGCTTTTCGTCGCCGCATCTAACACGCAGGACGGTCCAACCTACTTGGCCGCCGCCGCGACAGCCGCCTACTTCGCCATTGGGGCATGGACGGGAAAGATGTTGTACTTCGTCCCCTTCTCGCCACTCATCTTTTTCGCCGCAATGTTTCTCAGCATGTTGGTGATCCTGTCATTCGGCAGGTAGCCGGCCGGCAACACACTATTAAGTTCCGGGTCAGTCTGATCCTTGCGGCCCCGGCTATATTGGGTGTATGAGTGGCATCATAGTGAGCGCAACCGCTATTCTCTTAGGGGTATTTATGGCGCTTGCTATGCAAACGCTCCTTGGTGTACTCCTGCTCATGCTCAACATTCGTGCGAGCCCATACGAAAACGTCCTGGCCTTCGCTCTATGCGTTATGTCGCTCACCTACGGGATTGATACGTACCGGCAAACGCTGCGAGGCCGTCTGGTCAGCTTAATTCCAATCGCGGTTGTGCTGGCCGCCTACCTAGCGCTCTTCACTGTCTCCGTCGTTGCCGGTCTACTCTGAAATTCTAATTCCAAACTGACCAACTACCTGAATTCCAGGTGAGCTGACAAGAACCGCCTCAATTGCGCCGCAATCGCCGCCTGCCAACAAACACGAGGCTCGCTGCCGCGCTTACCGCCAGCCAAATCGTCGCCGGCTCCGGCACCGGCAACACCACATACCGTTCGTAGGGCAAGGCCGAGGTCTCGCCCATGTACTGGCCGGCGAGTCCCGCCGTGGTCAGGATCTCCAGATCGGTGAACGGCACATGGTTCGTTCCAAATGCCATGTTGGTCGCGGTCAGGAACAGGTTCGCAATGATCCCGTTGCCCACGGCCGCCGGATGGCGACCATCCTGAAAGAAGTGCGTCGGATCGCTGCTGGCGTTGACCGTATCGATCGGCACGCCGCCGACCACCAGCGGCACCAGGTTCGCTTCGCGATTTGCCAGGGCCAGGTCGATATAGGCTTGCCCGCGCCCGAGCACGGCCGGCTTGAGCAGCGAGTTGACCAGGTCGACGGCCGCCGTGCCGCGTGCAATCTCCGCTGGCGTATCGAACACTGCGCGCCCACCCGGCGTCAGCAGGATGTCAGGCATGCCGGTCACGATCATCCCTTGTGGTCCGGCTAGAAGCACGGTATCCATCGCCGTGCCGATATTGTTGACGACGCCTTGCGCCCAGGTTTCCAGTGCCGGCCCCGTGAGTGCGCCGCTGGCGATGTTCGCTCCCACGGCAAAGAAGTCGTTCGCGCCGATGAACAGATACGCCACGTCGACTTCGCCGTTCTGGACGAGCGTCTGCACCTGCGTATGCTGTCCCTGCGTCAGCAGCGTGTTCGTCCGCGCCCCACCGACCGCGACGTTGTATGGCTGACCGGCGACGCCAAAGTTAAACCCGCGCTGGTTCGCAAGATACGGAATCCAACTCCCTGTATACGTGGTCCCCGCGCTCTCGCTGGCTCCCATCGAGGCGTAGCCGTCGATCACTGCCGCTTGGGCCGCCGTCGCGCCGGCGAAGAATGCCAAGGCCAAACCCGCAACTGCCAGTCGCTGCACACCGCGTCGCGAACATCTCACCAGCCCCAACGCCAGGCCCGCGACTAGCGACAGGCCCAGCGTCGAGGGCTCGGGGACGGGAAGCACGACGAACTGCGCGTAATCCAGATTCGAGGTTTCGCCCGAATACTGTTGGGCCAGTCCGGCAATCGTGAGGATCTCGAGGTCAGTGAACAGCGCGAAGTCGGTCCCGTAGCCCAGGTTCAGCGCAGCGAGAAACTGATTCGCCAGAATGCCGTTGCCCACGGCCGCGGGATGCACGTTGTCCTTAAACAAATGCGTGGGATCCCTGCTGGCGGTCACGGTGTCGATCTCGACTCCGCCCACAAACAGCGGTTGAGCGTTCAAATTGCGGAGCGCCCCCGCATAGTCGACGAACACTTGCCCGCGCGCGAGTACTGCCGGCTCGAGATACGAATCGACCAGGTCGACTGCTGCCTGGCCGCGAGCCCGCTTTTCCGGCGTGTTGAACAACGCCCGGCCTGCGGGCGTCAACGGACTATCCGCCATCCCGTTCACGATCATCCCAGTTGGCACGGCAGCCAGCACGGTGTCGAGCGCCGTTTCGATGTTGCCGACGAGTCCTTGGGCCCAGGCATCGAGGGCCGCTGCGCTGATGGTTCCGGCTGCCACCTGGCTGGCGACGCTACCGAAGTCGTTGTTGCCAATGCTGAGAAAAGCGAGGTCGACATTGCCCGCCTGCACGAGGCTCGCGACTTCGGTGTGTTGCCCTTGTGCGAGCAGCGTGCTCGATGTCGCGCCGCCGACGGCAACGTTATAGGGATTGCCGGCGCCGCCAAAGTTCAGTCCGCGCTGATTCACGAGCCAAGGGAGCCAACTTCCCGTGTAGTCGTTCGGCGAGCCGGCCGTGACGCTCGCTCCCATCGCGGCGTAACCGTTGATTTCCGCCTGACCCGGCGAGGCCTGCGCCAAGAGGGCGAAGGCAAAAACGAAACGTATGAACGGCTTCATTAGACCGACCTCGAATCTGTTCCGGTAGAGATGAGATGTCCGAGCTTGGGCGGCGGCCCCGATCTGCCTGCCCACACCGATCAACCCGGCCCCGTCAGGTGCGTTACAGAAAAAGCCCCAGTTTTCGGGAAAACCGCGGTTCTGCAGGCGCGGGGCAACTTTCTTGAAACGTCCTCCCGCACACGGTGTTGTAATGGATGGGTGCGAGTCCCCGCGTGGTGTCCGCCGGGGGCTCACTCACCCAGCGCGAGAGCGGCGCCTCCCCTCGCGAATTCGGAGCAACACGGTTTGGACGGCTGGATCGCGCTCGCCTTGCCGAGCGCAGTAGCCTATGCGAACTCCCTGGTGGGCGATCGCACACACGCAGAGGACATTGTCCAGGAGTGTGTGTGTCGCCTGCTGGTTCATGCTGCGCGCTACGACCTCGAGCGCGACGGCCGCAAACTCCTGTTCCGTTCAATCACCAACGCCTGCATCAACCTGCAAACGCGCGAGCGAAAGATTGTGAGCCTGGACGATACGGGCCGAGCCGATGGAGCCGGCTGGGAAGTGGCCGATCGCACTGCCGTGACGCCCCCGGCGGCGGCCATGGCCGAAGAACTGCGTGCGGCGATTGCCGAGGGACTGGCCACGCTTGGCGTCCGCTATCGGGCCGCGTTGGAACTGACCAGCCTGGGGTACGAAACCGGCGAGATTGCTGAAATGTTGGGAGTCACTGCCGAGAATGTCCGCGTGCTTGTGTTTCGGGCCCGAAAATCGATGGCGGCTTTTTTGAATGCGCGGTTTACTGGAGAAGCTTCGTCGTGAACCTCAAGCTTCCGGTCGACGAGCAAGATGTTGACGCCCTGGTGCGCGGGTATCTCGAGGCCAGCGCCGCCACGGTCGATGTCCAGCGTCTCGAGCGTGAGATCACCGCGCGTTTAGGTACGCCGGTGCCGGCGGCCTTGCCCGTTTCAGAAGACCTGCCTGTCTCTGGGTCGCGACTGCCCACGTTTCTCGCCCGCGCCGGCGCTTGGGCCACCGCGGCCGTGGTGCTCGTTGCCGTCACGGCAGCCCTGTATCTCACACTCCAACCGGAACCGGCCGGCGCGTATGCTCTGGTAAGTGCCGCCCAACAGTCGTTGGAGAAAGGTCCCGATCGTTGTTACCGCGTCGAAGGACACCTTCCCGAGGGCTGGCTCAAAGCGAATCCTTGGCTTCGCGTTGGCAAATCGGCAACGGTTTGGACTCGTGGCGACCGTTTCGTGGTCGCCTCCGACGGCGTCGCCACCGGCGATGGTCAGGGCGACGTTTACTGGGGGCAGGACGAGGACAAGAACTTCTGGTTTATCGTCGGAGACACCGGTTTTAGCTTCCGCCCCGGCGAAACGCCCCCCATCCTGCAACGCACGCGAATGTATCTCGTGCTCAACCCTCGCCAGCTCCTCAATCGCTTTCTCAAGGACTTCGATCTCACGATCATCAAGGATCGCGAGCAAGATCAGCCCGTGGTCCGCGTGTGGGCCACGCGCAAGCCGGAGTCGAAAGACATCGTGTTCGACACCGCCTGGATCGAGATCGATCCGCGCACGAAGCTTATCCGCCGGCTGGAGGTCGAACGCAAACTCGGCAAGCGGACGCTTCCCTATGGTCTGACGTTCACTTTTGTCGAACAGGCCTCGCTGCCGGCGAGCGACTATCAAGCCCTGGCGCACCTGCCGCAGGGCGGGGTGCTCCTGGGACCCAACCAGGCAGCCGAGCGCGATAAAAGGTTCTGGGAGCTGATCGGCCGCCGCCGTCCCGCCGCCGCGAAATCTCAGGAAGCGGCCGACAAGGCGCCGGTCGAAAGCCAGTAGAGAATTAGTGCCCCCAGCGCGATCCTGTAGACGACAAAGATGTACGTCGTGCGCGTCTTCAGGTAGTACAGCAAAAACGCGATCGACGCATATCCTGAAACGAGCGCCGCCAGCGTTGCTACCGCAATCGCGATCACGTCGTCCTGGCTGCCGAGCAATGCTTCCCGTTCGGAATAAAGCTGATAGACACCCGCCGCCAGCACGCTCGGCAGCGACAGCAGGAACGAGAACCGCGCCGCTGTCTCGCGCGATAGTCCGCTGAATAGCCCCGCCGTGATCGTCACGCCCGAACGCGACGAGCCGGGCACCAGGGCCAGTGCCTGGGCCAGCCCCATCACGATCGAATCGCGCCACGTGATCTCGGCAAGGTGCCGCGGCTCGCGATGCGACTTCCGCTGCCGCTGCATGAACACTTCGGCCGCGGCGAGCACCACTGCCAAGGCAATCAGCGCCGCCGCGACGACGTACAGCGAACGGAGCGTCGTTTCGATCGCGTCCTTGAACGCCAGTCCGCAGACCACGATCGGCAGCGTGGCCACGATCATCATCCAGCCCAATTGCGAGTCGAGTTCCGCCAGTGGTTTGCCCGTGGTGATGCCGCGCACCCAGGCAACTCCGATCCGTGCAATGTCGCGGCGGAAGTATGCCAGCACGGCCACGAGCGTGCCGATCTGAATCACCGCCGTGAACGCCGCGCCGGGATCTTCCCAGCCGAGCAGAGCCGGCACGATGCGCAGGTGCGCAGAGCTACTGATCGGGAGAAACTCGGTAAGGCCCTGCACGATGCCGAGCACGATCGCTTCGAACAAATCCAAGGGGAACGGCTCCGAGAGGCACGGCATCCAGGGGTCGGCGGAACTTTACGTCAGGCTGCGGTAATATAGCTCTCATGCCGCTGCCGCGGGATGGGCATTCTTACCCTTCGGCCTGCGACCGCCTCGGCTGCGAAGCGACTCGCCGAGAAGCCCTTCATGCGGCTGCCCGATTGTGGCATAATCGATGTTCTATTAAGCAGTTAACCGACCCAGTCACGCGCTTTCTCGCGAGCCGGCCGTTCCAGGTCCAGCCGACAGGATATCAACCAAAGGATTTCGATGTTCAGGAATTTGTGTCCGGAAGAGTTAGGCATCTCGGGACGCGACAGCGAGATTATCGAGCTGGTCCTCTCCAGCGGTTTCAAGGGGTTGGATGTCGATCTGCCCGCGCTTGTCGAGCAGGTCAAGTCGCAGGGATTCGCCAAAGCCACGCGGCTCATGACCAGCGCCCGGCTGAAGTTCGGCAGCTTCCGGCTGCCGATTCGTTTCGGGGGGACAGATACCGAATACAAAACCGATCTGGCCATGCTTCCGGAACAGCTCGACACGGCCGTCCAGCTCGGCTGCCATCGAGCGGTCACCGTCCTCGCACCGGGCAGCGAAACCCATCCCTTCCATGAAAACTTCGAGCTCTATCGTCGCAAGCTGCACGAAGTGGGCGATCTGCTCGCCGCCAAGAACATGAAACTCGGCGTGGGCTTCCTCGCGCCGGGCGCCTGTCGCGATGCGAGCATGCTCCAGTTCGTCCAGCGCGTCGATCAGCTCCTGCTCTTGCTGGGTATGGTCACGGCCCCGAACGTCGGCGTCGCGCTCGATACCTGGCACTGGCATCTCGGCGGTGGAACAATCGACCAGGTGAAGTCGCTCGGCGCAGCCAGAATCATCACCGTCACCCTCGCCGACTGCGAGCCGGGCCTGACTGCCGAAACAGCCACGCTCGCCGACCGCAATCTTCCCAGCGAGGCAGGGACGATCGACAACGCCGGCGTCGTCAAGCTGCTGTCAGAACTCAAATACGACGGACCCGTCACGCCGGCCGCCGGCGCCACACAACTCGAAGGTCAAAGCCGCGCGCAGATCATCCGCAACGCGGCCGCCGCCTGCGAAGCCGTCTGGAAAGCTGGGGGCATTAGCTCCGGCGCCAAACGCGTGCCCGTCGGCGGACGCTAGAGTCACGTCGCTCCCAGCGTTTGGGGTGGCACGCTCTGAGCTTCCGGCGAAGGGCGTGGTCGGTCCAAGCAAGCGCCGACTGGTGAAGCAGCGGTGCGCGCCGCTACAATGCCGCCATGTTCCACTACGATCGCGGACTCAAACTGACGAAAGCCGACCTGGCGATCGACTTTCGCCGCCGCCAGCCGCGCGCATTCATCTCGCATGCCCACGCGGATCACATGGCGCGCCACGAGTACGCGCTCTGCACGCCCGCCACGGCCGCGCTCTACAAGTTGCGATTTGGCACGCGGATGACGCATGACCTGCCTTACCGCCAGCCGCTCGAGTGGGGAGGGATCCGACTCACCACCTATCCCGCCGGCCATTGTCTCGGCTCGGCAATGCTGCTGGCCGAGGACGGCGAGCGCTCGCTCCTCTATACGGGCGACTTCAAACTCGGCGAATCGGCAACCGCCGAACGCGCCGAACTGCCCGAGGCCGACACGCTGGTGATCGAAAGCACCTACGGCAACCCGTTCTATCGCCATCCGCCGCGCGCGCAGGTGCTCGAAGAGCTGTTCCGCCTGGTGCGAGCCGCGATCGACTCCGGCGCCACGCCCGTCGTCGAGGCTTACATCCTCGGCAAGAGCCAGGAAGTCACCTGCCTGCTCACCCAGCGGGGTTTTCCGGTCCTGCAGCATCCGAAGATCTACGCCGTGAGCCAGGTCTATCGGGCTTGCGGCGTCGACCTGGGCGACTGTCACCTTTACCCTGGCAAGCCGCTGCCCGGGCACGTCGTCATCGTGCCGCCGCAGTTCCATCGTCACAATCGTTTGCCCGGCCTGAAGAAGACCGTCACCTTTGCGACCACCGGTTGGGCGATGCACGAGCGCACTCGCGTCCGTTGGGGAGTCGATCATGCCGTGCCCCTCTCGGACCACGCCGACTACGACGAGCTGTTCGAGGCCGTCGAGCGCGTGAACCCTCGCGTGATCTACTGCACGCATGGCCCGGTGAGCTTCGTTGAATGCCTGCGCAAGGCGGGCTTCAACGCCTATCCGCTCGATCGCTCCGACGAAGAACTCGTAACGCCAGTCCAGGGGCGATTGTTTTGAACCAGGAAACGCTCAAAGACTTAGCGGCGGGAATCATTTTTCTTGGATGTATCGCATTTGCTTTGTATTGGAAGATTCGCCACCTCTATCAACTGAAGGCGGAATGGTACCCGAAGGAGACCGAGCCGGCCCGAGCGAGCTCTTCGCCGGTTGCGCAACCAGTCAAGCATTCCATGCCACTGGACGACACGCCCGACGAACCCATCGCTTTCGGCTACAAGATCTCGTGGCTGACCATTCGCTCGACGGATACCAATCACGTCGCCCGCGTCGTGGGGCTCACCGACGTGCAGCCCGCCAACTGGGAGACGGGTCTCGAAGCGGCCATTCGAGGAGAGCGGATCTTCGTCTCGCCGGCGATCGAAGGTTGGATTTTCGTTGCCGGCAGTGATCTGCCCGAACTCGCGGCCGGCGATTCGCTGGCCGACTGGCAGCGCTGGCTGGCGGCCATCGCCGCCGAGTTTTCCGAGGTGCAATACTTCGGCAGCGAGCGAGTAATCGGTTACTGCGCCTGGGCTCGCTTCGTTGATGGGCGTGAGCTGCGCGCCTTCAGTTGCACGGACGAAGCGATTCACGTCGATCGCGGCGCGCCCGCGACAGTCGAGCGGAATTGGAGTGCCAACGACTCGGAAGGCGATCCGCGGCCCGACGAAGAGGATTTGCTTCGCGTTGCGGCCGAGTGGGGTTTCAATCCCATGACACTGGAAGACCGCGACTATCCGCGCGGCGTGGGCCTGGTTGGGCGGCCGAGATAGCGCACCACTCGCCGCCGCTCAAAATACTGCCACCCGATTGTATATCGCCCTTCGTTCGGCTGGTAGCATGGGGCTCCACAGGATCAGTCTTCGTATCTCGTTCTCGGATGCTCATCATGCTCCGCGCCGCCGCGATCGCCGGATTGCTCACCGTCATGTGCTGCTCGAACGCCCGCGCGATCGAGTTTTACGTCGTCTCCGAACCGGAACGAGCCATCTACCGAATCGATTCCAAAGCCCTGGGTAAGCCCGATCTCGTCGGCAAGCTGGAAGGGCGGGGGGCCCTGATGGGACTCGTCGACCTCGGCGACGGCGAACTGCTCGTCTTCGACAGCACAAACGATTCGATGCTGACCTATAGCCTCGAGCTGAAACGAATCGTCAGCGAGGTCAAGCTCGACCGCGATCTTGATTTGCACGTCCGCGGCATCGCGATGGATTCCAAGGGCGTTATCTACGGCGTCTTTCCAGGCCTCAAGCTGGCCACGGTCGATCGTGTGACCGGGCAGACCACTCCCGTAGTCACGCTTCAGGGCGCTGCTCGCGTTGAAGCGATCGCCTTCGGTCCCAACGATCGGCTGTTTGCCAGCGGAAGCGCGAAAAACGACGGCAGCAGCGAGAACTTCTACCGAGTGGACCTGAAAACCGGCGAACTCGATCTGATCGGAGCGCACGGTTTCGCCGATCTCGACACGCTCGTTTTCGGTCGCGATACCTACTTCTATGGCGCCAACTCCCGCGCCGAGTTGACCAACGAGTTGCTCCGGGTCTCGCCCCGCGGTGGCAAGAAGGATGTCGTTGGAGATACTGGCGTGCGCGGCGTCAACGCGATCACCTTGCCGCGCAACCGCTGAATGCGCGCAAAAAAAAAGGAACAGGGATCGTCCGCAGCTCCGCTAGAAGCTGCTTCTGATCCCCGTTCCCTGACTGGTCCAGACCGTGTAACGAGGGGCGAACGACGTTACGCCGACTGGTCCATTTCGATCTGCAGGGCGTCAAACGCCGTCCGCAAGCGACTGCTTAGTCCATCCACAGGAGAACCATCGTGTCGCAAATCAAAAACGATCAGGCAGATTTCAAGGTGACTACCGACCGCTATTACAACACACGCAATTGGGTCGGTCGTCAGCGCGATCGCGCCGGCAAGCTTAGCCACGGCTGCATCGCCTGGATGCTCGGCCTGCCGCTGCCAATCATCATCCTGGCTTTCCTCTGGCGCGGCTGCGATTAGCCGCGGGATCGTCGGCGTCGATTCGTTGCGCCTACGACTCCCGCCGCGCACACTCCGAAGACCGTCAGGACCAGCGACGACGGTTCGGGCACCTGCACGGAGAGATATTCGAAGCTGTTGAGAATCAGCGTCAAGTTTTGCGTGTACATGTCGCTATCGGCAGAAAAGATCACCCGCCCGCTGCCACTGCCGAACGTGTTCTCCGGAGCGTAAGCCAAGACCGGTTGACTGTTCGAGTCCAGCAGGGCCACCGTGATTGCCGGCCCCACATCGCCAAACCAGCCCGGATTCGTTGTGGTCAGGGTGGTCACCACGCCGAACGGGCCTGCCGTGAACGGCGCCGAACTCGGATCGATTACGGTTGCATTCGGATCCGTCAGCGTCGCCCCCGTGATCGTCAGTCCAAACGGACCCAGCAGCGTGGGGTTGGTGAGCGGTGAAAAGTTGCTCCGTTCACCCAAAATCAATGCATTCCCGCCGTTTCGCACGTAGTCGTACAGCGCCGTTTGTTCCGCGACCGAGAGTGGCACGATCTCTTGCGAATCGTTGTACGCCGCCGTAACGACCAGCAAATCGACGCCCGACAAGTATCCGGGCGTGAGCGTTCCATTGCCACTGAAGTTCGTGCCAGCGAAATTACTCGAGAGCAAACCGCGGAGCGGCGCGGTAAATGCGCCGTCGCTCATGCTATAGGGGCCGCCGCGCCCGAGATCGAATCCGCCGACTTGAATGGCGTGAGCTGCGGCCGCTTGGATCAACAAGACGATGACGAGAAGGGTCCGGCGCAGCATTGCAAAGAGCTTGATGTTCTATTCCGGGGGGTGGTTGCCTCAACCCCCTCGATTTTACGGGTCTCTTTTATTTGTGTCAATGAAAATGTTAGGCGATTGCGTTTCACTTCCCCATCAGTGCAATCACGCCCTGCCAGCCCGCTGGGGGCCGCCGGTCGTGCTGCGCAATGATCATTAGCAGGAAGTCCTTCACGCGATCGCCGGCAGGCACCTCGTGCAACTGGTCCATCGCTGCTTGCCAGTTTCCAGCAACGAAAGCATCCAGGGCGAGTTCGTACTTGGCCACATGCACTTCGGTCACCGCGTCCGTTGAACTCCCCCGCGGCAGCAGTTCCGTCGCTTCCACATGCGTCGTCATTCCAACTGGCTGCACAACGGCGACTCTTCGCAACCGCATCTCAATCTGCTCGCCGCGCGCTCGCAGTTGTGCCGCAGTTCGCTCGTCGATCAGAATCGGCGCGTGCAACGTTTTGGTCATCCCCTCCAGTCGCGACGCCAGGTTCACCACCGGCCCGAACACGGTTACCTTCACCTGGTCGGCGGTGCCGATCTTGCCCGCGACCGCGCGCCCCGTGGCAATCCCGATTCCCACTTGAAAGTCTGCCAGCGGGCTGTTCTCGGTGGCTGCGGTAAATGAAGCGCGAATGGTGAGCGCCGCTCGGGCAGCCCGTTGCGCGGCATCTTCCTGCGGCAGCGGCCAGCCCCAGAAGCCCATGGCCGCGTCGCCATGAAAGTCACCCACGACCCCGCCTTCTTCAAGAATCGCATGTGTCGCGACACCCAGGGCATCGCTCACCCGCTCGAGCAGCCCCATCAGGTCGTCGCTCGAGCGCTCGCTGACGCGCGAAAAGCCGCGCAGATCGCAGAACAGCACCGTGACTTCCGTTTCCCGCGGCGCCAGGGCCACGTCTGGGTCAACATCCTGCAAAGCTTCCATCACCGGCGGCGCAAAAAACTGGCTCAAGCCGGCCCGTTCGCGCTCCAGTCTGCGCACGTCGCATAGCGCGCCCAGGGTGGTAGCCGCCAGTTCGGTGAACTTCAGATCATCGCGCAGGTCGCGCGGATCGGAAACCGGGTTCGTGGCGCTGCCGCTCGAGGCAAACCGGCCGGCCACGTACAGCGCCCAGCCGCGGCAGGCCCGACCCATCACCGGCGTCGAAAACGCCCAGTCGATGCCCTGGTTGATGGTGAACTCGCTGCTTCCGCCGGCCGAACTCGCAGAGTTCCAGACATGCAGCACGCTCTCGCTGCGGGCGAGGGCATCGACAATCAATCGTTGGCTGGGTTGAAACTCGCCACGGATTGCTCCCCGCCGGTCCCAATGCAGGACGTCGACGATCGGACATTCACTCTTCAATTCGCGGCCCGCGACGAGCGCCACCGCGCCCGCTCGCGGCAAACCGGCCAGCAGCAGATTCACCAGCCGCACGGAAAGTTCCGAATCGCCCCCGGCACCGCCAATCACCTCGGGCAACCGGCTCAGAACATCGATGTGCGGGCCGATGTGGCGAAACGGCAGATTGTGCAAGTACTCGGTGCTGAACGCCTGCTCTTCGACCGGCGCGGGCACGTCGAGCGAGACATGCACGCGATCGCTCGCCACCGTGAACGTCGTATCACCGATCACAAAGTGCTCGCTCGGCAGCAGCATGAACTCGTCGAGCTGCTGGCCCTTGTAGAAGATCGGATTCCGGGCGTCCGAAAGTCTGCGCACGTGCAGCCGCCGTCCGTCCCAGCGCAGCTCGGCATGCCGCCGCGAGATCCGATCGTCCCAGGCCGCGGGCCAGGTCGCGGCGCGTCCGAGCACGACCGGCCGCTCGGCAACGAGTGCCCGCCGCCAGCGGTTTCGCGAATCGACTCCTTGGGCGATCAGATCAGCCACGGTCGTTGCTCCAACGCAATAATCGGGAGGCACGTTCCTAAGCTTTCGATGTTACGCACGCTCCGACGAGGACTCTTATCCAACTGGCGCACTCGCTCTTGGCAATTCCGCTGCCGGCCGTCGCCGACCAATGGTTTTCACCACCACCGCCCACAACGCGGCAATCGCCAGCGCGATCGAAACTGCGGCAATGATACTCGTCGACACCAGTCGATTCTCCAGTCGCCGCAGCGTGCTACCGATCGCTCCGTCGTACGACTCTTGCACGATCACCACGAAGCCCGTCGGTCCAGAATGCATGTCCACGGGCGCGGCGTCCGCCAGCCAGTGCACGGCATAGTCGCTCCCCTCGGGATCGCGCGCCAGCGGATCCTGGTAATCCTCGCGTACGTTCGCCGCGTCCAGGTCCGGCAATTCGTTCTCCCGCAGGTGATACGACTGAAACCGCTTGGGCACCTCTCGGTTCTGATCGCGCATCGTTTCAAACAACGGATGCTGCAGGACGAGCCCCTTGTTCGGACCGTCGCGCCAATCGACCAGCACCGCAAACTGGTCGGGCCGCTCGTCCGGAATGTCGAGAAACCGATTCACGTTGGCCGAGACCGCCAGAATTCCCAGGTAACGCTTCGCCGGCCTGCCAGCCGGGCCTGGCTGATCGTCGTCGATGTAAACCGGCGTCGAGATCGTAACCGTCCAGCGATCGGTCACCTGGCTGTAATAGACGGCCGAAAGGTTCGTTCGCGTGATGTGTTGGTCGGGCCCCGCGCGCCAATCGGTCGGAAAGTCCTGATTGGCTCCCTGGTAATAGGAACGCCAACTGTAGTTGTCGCCCACGGTGCGTTCTTCCGGCGAGCGGGCAAGCTGCACGCCTGTCGGTCCGCTGGCGAACCAGCTTTCGGCTCGCACCAGCTCGGGATCGGCCATCAACTCGTCGAGCCACTCCTGCAATGCCTGGCGTCCGGCACAGGCCCTAAACTCGGCGCGCGCCTTCTCGCGCTCCGCCCCGGTGAGGCGTGGATCCTCCATCCGACGCGTCAGCTCCGCAAGCTCCGGATCCTCCAGCGTTGCCGCCAGCAAGGTTTGAAAACGATAGTTCGCGGCCACCTCTTCGACCAGCTTCGCATACTGCTCGAACTTGTTGCTCACGCTGGTTGCCACATACCGTGCCGCAAAACTGTTGCTCTGCAGCGCCCGCAGTCGCAGGGCTTCGTCCGACTCATTCATCACGGTCGAGAACCAGCTCCAGGCAAAAATCGACATCACGCCCAGCAGCACGGCCGGGCCGATGAAACCCAGCAGCACCAGCGGCCGGCGCGCCCGGCGCTTGGCTCGCTCGTCGAGCGCATCGAGCACGGCCTGCACGTTCGCGAACCGCGCATCGCGATCCGGTGCAAGGCACCCATCCACAATCTCGGCCAGCTCGCGATCGACCCCCTTCACCTGGCGGTGCCCCGTGGGACGCGGCGAATTCAGGATCAGCCCGCGATACCGCGCCAGCCGCTCTTCCAGGTCGGGTGCCGTTGCGAGCTGCGTGGCCGAGGTTTGATCGCGATACGGCGGCTCGCCTGTCAGCATGACGTACAGCAGAGCCCCCAGCGCATAGACGTCCCACCGCACGTCGGGCACCGCCGTCAGATCGGCCTGCTCGGGCGCCATGTAGAACAAGGTGCCAAGCGCCGGCGTCTGCTCGTGCGAGAGTCGCGACTGACCAAAATCCGCCAGCCGCGGATGCCCGTCCTGATCGAGCAGGATGTTCGCCGGCTTCAGATCGCAATGCAGCACGCCCTTGCCATGCGCGTGCATCAGGCCCACGGCCACTTCGCGAAACAGGTTCACCGCCACGCGCGGCGCGAGCTTATCCTCCCGCGCGAGCAGCTCTTCCAGCGAACCGCTCTCCACGTACTCCATCACGTAATAGGGCGGCTGGGCGTCCCAACCCACTTCGAGCAGTTGCACCACGTAGCGATCTGCCGAAAGGAACGCCAGCTTCTCCACCTCGCGCGACAGGATCGACCAGTCGAGTCCTCCCTGATGGGCATAGAACTTGATCGCCACCTGCCGGCCGGTATTCCGATCGCGGGCCACCCACACCTCGCCATATGCGCCAGACCCCAGAAACCGAATCGGCTCATAGCCTGGCAGTTCGAGCGGGGGCCGCGCCGGCTCCAGGCTAAGCGCCTGGGCCCGCCGCTGCTCTTCGTGCGATTGCTGCTCGGTATGCTTGAAATCCATCGGCGTTCCGCAGCATGGGGGCAGGGTCAGCTGGAGGGGAATTGCCCTAGAGCTATAGTATTAGGCCGGCCGTGAATTGAGAATCTGGCTTTCTTTGATGGATCAGCCGCACCTGCAATCGGGGACCTTAATGACGCGTCCTTTAAGTCTAGCTCTGACAGCCGTCCTGGTGGCACTGACAATCGCCCCATCGCGGGCAGAAGAACCGGCCAGCAGTCCCGCCACCCTGCCGCTCGACGCCTTCCGTCCCAAGTCGATGCTGGCGGTCGACGAGCACCCGCTCACCCGGGCCAGGTATCCTGTGGTCGATGTCCACGTCCATCCGCGGATTCGACTGCGAAATTCGCCCGAGCAGCTCGCCGACTTCGTGAAGCTGATGGATGCGCAGAACATCGCCGTGTGCGTCAGCCTCGATGGCGGCCTGGGCGAGCAACTGGCCGAGCACAAGAAGTATCTCTGGACGAAGTATCCCGATCGGTTCGTGATCTTCACGAACATCGACTGGCAGGGCGCCGGCAAGCCCGACGACTCCGCGAGCTGGGATTGCCAGCGACCCGACTTCGCCCGCCGGATGGCCGCAGCGCTCGCCGACGCGAAAGAGCAGGGGGCCAGTGGGCTGAAAGTCTTCAAGAACCTGGGGCTCGAGTATCGCAATCCCGATGGCTCACTGATCCGCGTCGACGATCCGCGCTGGGATCCGATTTGGGCGGCCTGCGGCGAGCTCGGCTTCCCGGTACTCATTCACACCGCCGATCCGAAAGCCTTCTTCCTGCCGACCGATCCGACGAACGAACGCTGGGAGGAACTCAAGCGGCATCCTGACTGGAGCTTTCATGGGCCAGGCTTCCCCAGCTACGAAGAACTGCTTGAGCAGTTCATCAACATCGTGAAGCGACATCCAAAGACAACGTTCATTGGCGCCCACGTCGCCAGCAGTGCCGAAGATCTCGGCCAGGTCGGCCGCTGGCTCGATGCTTATCCAAACTTGTATGTCGACATTGCCGCTCGTATCGCCGAGCTCGGTCGGCAACCGTTTACCGCCCGCAAGTTCTTCGAGCAGTACCAGGACCGGATCCTGTTCGCCACCGACGGTCCGCGCGTGGCTGAGCGGCTGCATTACCACTGGCGCTTTCTGGAAACGCACGACGAATATTTTCCCTATGCCGAGAACGAGTTTCCACCACAGGGCTTCTGGCGGATCTACGGCGTCGAGCTGCCGGACGAGATATTGCGCAAGGTCTACTATGGCAATGCCGAGCGGTTGATCCCCGGCGTCCGCGAGCGCTACGAGCGGGCCGCCGCTCAGTTGAAGTAGCGCGGTGCGGTCGATCCGCATCTTAGCCCGACGCGCTAGCGAGGGTACCCCGCGGAAACGCTCTCGCCAGATCACGGCGTTTCTTGCGACAGCACGTTCTGGAAGAAATTGGACGCCGCCCGCTTCTTTGATTACAGTGTGCGCGGCTGAGCTTCACCCCGCGGGTGGACGTTCGGTCAATCGGGGCACGCATCTCGGACGAGGCAACCATGAGCCGTTCCCACTCTCTGTTTGGCGTTCGCGCTGCGCGCGTCGGTAATCCGGCGAAAAACTCTCTCGCTGCCGGCCGCACGTTCGAAACGCTCGAGTGCCGCGCACTGCTGGCGGTCAACGTCGCGCCCTCCTTCACGGTGACTGAAGACTGGACAACCGGATTCCAGGGCGTGATACGCCTCACCAGCAGCGAAACCACGGCCATCACACCCTGGCGACTCGAATTCGATTGGTCCGCGAATATCACCTCGATCTGGGATGCTCAGATCGAAAGCCACACCGGCAGTCACTACGTGATCGTGCCGATGCACTGGAACACCAGCCTCCCCGTCGGCGGCCACGTGCAGTTCGGCTTTGTCGCTAGCCCCGGTGGATCGCCTTCTGGCCCGACCAGCTACAAGCTCAACGGCTCGCCGCTGGGAAGTTCCACGCCCACGCCGCCGTCAGTCACGATCGAAGATCTCTCGGTGCTGGAAGGTCACGCCGGCAGTCGCTCTGCAAACTTCACGGCCCGGATGTCCCGCGTCAGCGACACGCCAGTCACGGTTGTTTTTCAGACCGCCCCCGGCACCGCGAGCGCCGGCAGCGACTTTGTGGCACGCAGCGGGACGCTCACGTTCTCGCCCGGTCAGACGGCCGCCCTCATCCCGGTCTCCGTGCTTGGCGATCGTACCGTCGAACCGGACGAGCTGTTCTACCTCGATCTGAGCAGTCCAGTTGCCGCGACGATCGCCCGCTCGCGCGCCACCGGTACGATTCGCAACGACGACGTCTCTTCGGAACCCGCCGCGGCCGAGTACCGCCTCCTCTTCGATTGGGGAACTGGCTTCACCGGCCAGGTGACCGTCCGCAACTCCACGGGCCAGGCGGCGAGCGATTGGCGCGTCGCCTTCGACTTTTCCGGAACGATCACCAGCGTTTGGAATGGTGTGATCGAAAGCCACGCCGGAACGCGTTACGTCATTCGTCACGCCGGCTACAACAGCACGATCGCCCCGGGCGCAACGACTGCATTCGGATTCCTTGGCACGCCCAGCGGCGCCGCGCCGGCCAACCTTGCCGCGTACTTTAGCGGCCAGCAGCCGGCGAATCGCCCACCAGTCGCAGCCACCGACGCCGCCGTTACGCTGATGGACCAATCAGCGCTAATCAACGTGTTGGCCAACGACACCGACCCCGACGGCGATGCCATCTCGCTCATCGCCGCCCAAGCCTCGTCTCACGGCACGGTTGCGCTCGAAGCTGGCGCGGTACGCTATACGCCTGCCAGCGGCTACACGGGCAGCGATTCCTTCACCTACCAGATTCGCGACGCCCTTGGAGCCACCGCGACCGGCACAGTGAACGTGACCATCTCGCCCATCGCCGCGAGTGCCAGCCAGATGTTCGCCCCTTACGTCGACATCACGCTCTGGCCCACGTACGACCTGGTAGCGGCGGCGCGCGATCAGCACATTCAATACTTCACCCTGGCCTTCATCACGGCTGACCCGCAGAACCGACCGGCCTGGGGCGGCTATGCAGCGTACGCGCTCGGCAGCGAGTTCGACACGAACCTCAAGGCCCAGATCGCCGCGGTCCGCGCGCTCGGTGGCGACGTGATCGTCTCTTTCGGCGGCGCATCGAACCAGGAACTGGCCGAGGTGATTACGAACGTCACGGCGTTGCAAGCGGCCTATCAATCGGTCATCGACGCGCACAACCTCACGCACATCGACTTCGACATCGAAGGCGGCGCAATCGCTCACCGCGATTCAGTCGATCGGCGCAACCTGGCCATCGCCGGCCTACAGCAAGCCGCCGCCGCGGCCGGACGCACGCTCACCGTCTCTTATACGCTGCCCGTTCTGCCGACCGGTCTGACGCACGACGGCGTCTATTTGCTGCAGTCCGCCATTACCCGCGGCGTGCAGCTCGACGTGGTCAACATCATGGCCATGGACTACGGCGACTCGGCCGCGCCAAACCCGCAGGGCCGGATGGGCGACTATGCTATCCAGGCCGCCACGAGCCTCTTCAATCAACTCAAGTCGGTCCACGGCGCCTCGAAAAGCGAAGATGATCTGTGGGCCATGGTCGGCATCACGCCCATGATTGGCCTGAACGACGTCACGACCGAAATCTTCGACCAGCAGGAAGCTCGCGAGGTACTGGCCTTCGCCGAACAGCAGGGCATCGGCCGGCTCAGCTTCTGGTCGCTCAACCGCGACCGCCAGAACCCCAGCGGCACGCTGGGCTACGTCGACCTCTTCTCCAGCAGCATCCTGCAATCGCCGTTCGAGTTCTCGCAAATCTTCGGAACGTTTGATGATTAGGGGCGACGATTAGCGGACGAATCGGTTTGGGTTTGGAAAGTCTGGCCCGCAGGCGGTTCCTGTGCGACAATCGGTTGGCTTCGAACCCGAGTCAACCGTGAGTCGAGGTAGACATGACTGACAAGTGCCGCTGCTGCCTGACGCTAGTCGCGTGTCTGATGACGTTGACCGCTTCCGCCACGGCCCAAGAGAACTGGCCTCGCTTTCGAGGTCCAGAGGCTTCGGGCGTAGCCCAGGACGATCCACGCCTGCCCGACACGTGGGACCAGGCGACCAACGTCGAGTGGAAGACGGCCATTCCAGGCTGGGGTTGGGGCAGTCCGATCATTTGGGGCGATCGGGTTTTCGTCTCGGCCGTGCATTCCGACGACGAGTACGAGCAGCCCAAAGGCGGCCTCTATAACGGCGGCGGCCGCGGCGAGCCGCCTGACAGCGTGCATCACTGGATGGTGTACTGCTTGAGCCTGGCAAAGGGTGAAGTGCTTTGGAAGCAGGAGGCCCACGTCGGGAAGCCCCTGATCCCACGCCACCCAAAGAGCTCCTATGCCGCCGAGACGCCCACCACCGATGGTAAGCGCGTATACGTCCTGTTCGGAGATGTCGGGCTGTACTGCTACGACTTCGATGGCAAGTTGCTCTGGGAGCATCCAATCGAACCGAAGAAGACCATGCTCGGATACGGCGCCGCGGCCTCGCCGATCGTCCAGGGCGATCAGGTGATCATGGTCTACGACAACATGGAAGAGTCGTATATCGAAGCAATCAATTCCGCCACGGGCGAAACGAACTGGAAATCGATTCGCGATGAGAAAAGCACCTGGGGCACGCCCGTCGTCTGGAAGCACGCTGGCCGGACCGAGATTGTCGCCACGGGCCGGACCGAAAATCGGTCGTACTCGCCCGACGGCGAATTGCTCTGGCACTTCAACGGCCGGATGTCGAACTTGACCATCCCCTCGCCGTTTGCCGTCGATGGGCTGCTGTACATCACGTCCGGATATTTTCAGGACAACAAGCGTCCCGTGTTCGCGATCAAGCCCGGGGCCACGGGCGATCTGACGCTCGGCGAGGGGGTCACGTCGAACGAGTTTATTCAGTGGTCGCTGGATAAAATGGGGCCCTACAACACGTCGCCCATCGTCTACCAGGGGCTGTACTACACGCTGCTCGACCGCGGGATGATGACCTGCCACGATGCGGAGACCGGCGAACTGGTGTACGATCGCACTCGCTTTCCGCAGGGCGCTACGTTTACGGCCTCACCCTGGGCGTATAACGGCAAGCTGTTTTGCCTCGACGAGGACGGCGATACGTATGTTTTGCCAGCAGGACGCGAGTTCGAAGTCGAGCGCACCAATTCGCTGGACGAACTGTGCATCGCCACGCCCTCGATTGCCCAGGGTAAGCTACTGATCCGCACGGCGTCGCAGGTGTATTGCATTGGAAAGAGCGAGCCGGCCAAAAGCGAATGAGCGTCGGGACTCCCCGGCGGGTTGCAGAGTCACCGTGATTTACTTGCCTCGAGAATTATCTGAAAGGTTAACGAGCTATGCGCAAGATGGTTGAGATTAGCGTTCGATTGGCGGCCATGGCCGCGATGTTGTCCGCAACGTTGGTCGGCGCCGCGCGGTGCGCCACCGCCGCCGACGAATACGCTTATGACGGCGTTCACTCGTCGGTCAGCTTTAAAGCCCGGCATCAGAACATCAGTTGGATTCACGGCCGCTTCAACAAGGTCGAAGGTAAGTTCGTAATCGACCGCGAAGATCCCACGAAGTCGAGCTTCCAACTGACGATCCAGGCCGACAGTGTCGACACCGCCAACGAAGCCCGCGACCTGCACCTGCGTCAGCCCGACTACTTCGACACCAAACAGTTTCCGACCATCGAATTCAAAAGCACGAGCGTGAAGGCGATCGATGGCGGCTACCAGGTCACGGGCGACTTCACGATGCATGGTGTCACGAAGGAGATCACCTTCGACCTGCTGGGGGGCAAGGAAGTCGAATTCTTCGGCGGCAAGCACGTCGGCTTCTCGACCGAGCTCACGCTTAAGCGAAGCGACTTCGGTTTCGACAAGAGCCAGATTGGCGGCATCGGCGACGAAGCGATTGTCATGATCGACTGCGAAGGGGTGCGGAAGTAACCGCATGACCGAAGGGCTCAGAGTCGGAGCGTCGATCGCGGTCGCCTTGATCGCCAGTGCGGTTTGCATGCTGGTCGCCGGCCGCTTCCGGCCGCGCCGATCGGCGCGGCAGGGCGGGCCAGCAGGGCAGGGCGATCGTACGGGTCTGGCCGCGGTAGTCGTGGGCGTCATCGGCGGCTATGCCGTACTGGGGCTTTGGCCCCGCTGGCTCCCCGCCAATGCGCTCGACCGTTTCCTGGTCATCGTGTTGCCGGCGACGGTCGCGCTGCTCGTGATCGATCGCTGGCCGCATGGGTCGCGCGCCCTGCGGGGCGGGCTCGGGTTCGCCTTGGCCGTGGTTCTCGTGCGGATCCTGCTGCACGGTTCGGTCTACCTGCAGGAGGATGCTCTTGAAGTAGCGATCTTGCTGCTCGGCAGCGCCGGCATACTCGCCTGCGTCCTCTGCCTGGTGCACGTGCTGTGGTTTCGCAAGCGAAGCTACGGAGACATCGACTGCGGAGGACAGGCGTTCCTGCCATTGGCGCTGGCGGCCGCGCTCTTTGTCGCCGGCTTGCTGATCGCCATGGCCGGCTACATCAAGGGGGGCTCCGCCGCACTCCCCTGGTCGGCCGCGATTGCTGGAGCCACGATCGGCGCGCGGCTGGGCAGCAAACAGTCCGACCTCCGAGGAATCGTGAGCCTCTCGGTCGTCCTACTCTGCGGCTTTCTGTTCATCGGCCGATTCTTCGGCGAGCTGACGACCGGCACGGCCCTGCTCGTTCTGTTCACACCCCTGCTGTGCTGGACTTCGGAACTCCCCTGGCTCCGCAGATGCCGACCTGTGACCAGAGATCTCGTGGGCCTGGCGCTCGTGGCCGTGAGCCTGCTCGCAATCCTGCTCTGGGCCAAGCAGTCGTTCGATCGCGAGATGGCTCCGCTCATCAGCCAGACGCTGACGCGCGGGGAGTTCTGCCTACTTATTCGGCCAGCTAAAGAGCCGCACCCGATTGCCGTCCGGATCCAGGGTGTTCACCTCGCGCAGCCCCTCGGGGTCGCGGGCAGGATGGGTCAGCGGAGAGCCGGCCTCCTCCAGTCGGGCGCATAGTTTCGGCACGTCGTCCACCTCAAAGGCCATGCTGAAGCGGTCGCTCGGCGGGGCCGTCGCGGGGCGCGCAAGCAGGGCGATCCGTGTGTCGCCGGCCTCCAGCAGAGCGTAGCCGTCCTCCACCACTCGGACCAGCACCCGCAGTCCCAGGATGTTCCGGTACCAATCCAGCAGTGGCTGCCAGTTTTGGGTCCGCAGTTCCACGCAGTAAAGGCCGGGTGGAGTGTCGCGTCGCAGGTCTCGACTCATAGGGGCGGGCTCTGACGCAAAGGCTTGTGCTTGAGGAACTTGACTGCGGTCGTAGCGAACCACCTTGCCAGGTTCACGCAGGGCGAGCTGACATTGACCACAACTCCAGTTGCTCTAGAATGTTGCGATTCTTTCCAGGTTTTGCAAGTCGACCATGACCGCGATCGATCCACCAGACTCCCAGGCCCCCACCACGCCCCCATCGCCAGAGACTCCTGGCATGCACGAGGCTTCGCGACGCGCGAAGCTGCGCAAGCTCCAGGAGTTGGGCATCGACCCCTGGGGTTCGCGATTCGACGACCATGCGCGCATCGCCGATATCCGCGCGCGCGAGGGCGAGATTACCGTCGAGCCCCTGCAGGAAGGCCAGCGCGAGCCGCACCAGAACGGCCCCAAGGTTCGCGCCGCCGGCCGCATCGTTCTGCAGCGCAAGAAGGGGAAGCTGATCTTCCTCGACATTCGCGATTGGACCGGCCAGATCCAGCTCTTTGTCGGCCGCGGCCAGGTGGGCGAAGAAAACTGGGCGCTCGCCGAGTGCCTCGATCTGGGCGACCTGGTCGGCGTCGATGGCCAGCTCAAGCGAACCAAGACCGGCGAGCTCACGATCTTTGTCGAGAAGTTGCACTTCCTGACCAAGAGCATCGAGACGCCCCCCGAAAAGCATCACGGCCTGACCGATCCTGAACTCCGCCAGCGGATGCGGTACATCGACCTCGCTTACACCGAGGGCGTGCTGCCGAAATTCCTCGACCGGACGAAGATCGTCGCCTCGGTCCGTCGCACGCTGGCAGCCAGTGGCTATGTCGAAGTCGAAGGCCCCACGCTGCACGCCATTGCCGGTGGCGCCGCCGCCCGTCCGTTCAAGACGCACCACAACGCGCTCGACATGCCGCTGTTCATGCGGATCGCGCTCGAGCTGCACCTCAAGCGGCTGCTCGTCGGCGGAATGGAACGCGTCTATGAGCTGGGCCGTGTCTATCGCAACGAGGGCATCAGCCCGCGCCACAATCCCGAGTTCACGATGCTCGAGGCCTACCAGGCCTACGGCGACTACCAGACGATGATGGACCTCACCGAGCGGATCATTCTCGACGCGCTCGACGCCATCGGTGCCGGCCGCCAGATCACCTGGGGCGAACGCACGATCGACTTCACCCCGCCGTTCGCTCGGAAGACTTACGACGAACTTTTCGCCGAGCACACGGGCGTTTCCCCCGACGACGCCGCGGCGGTGAAGAAGCTGGCCGATGGCATCGGCCTCGAAACGGCCGGCAAGCATCCCGACGTTATCAAGAGCGAAGTCTTCGAAGAGAAAGTCGAAGACGCGCTGGTCGGGCCGATCTTTGTCATTGATTATCCAGCCAGCATCTGCCCGCTGACCAAACGCAAGCAGGGCAGCGAGCACATCGCCGAGCGGTTCGAGCTCTTCATCCAGGGCATGGAACTGGCGAACGCCTACACCGAGCTCAACGATCCTGACCTGCAAGAGGAACTGTTCCGCACGCAGCTCCAGGGTCAGAAGGAAGAAGACTCGATGGCCAAGATGGATCACGATTTCATCCGCGCGCTCCGGCATGGCATGCCGCCCGCCGGCGGACTTGGCATCGGCATCGATCGGCTCGTGATGCTGCTCACGGGCAGCCAGAACATTCGCGAAGTGATTTTGTTCCCGCTGCTCAGGCACGAGGAGCCCCGCCGCGGGTGATGTCAGCCCGAAGCGCCAGCGAGGGTGCCCCGCCAGTAAGCATTCGATGCCGAGTTACCGAGACTCTGAAGTTGCGAAACAACACAAAATGGATTGCCGTTCGGTAGGTACCCTCGCTAGCGCGTCGGGCTAGTATTGAGGGGAGACCCAAGAATCGAATCGTACGAACTCGGCCAAAGGATTGGCGATGTACATTCTGCTGCTCTGCTGCCGATACCTCCGCACGCGCTACATCGCGCTGGCCAGCATCATTAGCGTGATGCTCGGCGTGGCCACGATGATCGTCGTCAACAGCGTGATGGAAGGCTTCTCCCGCGAAATGCAGGGGCGCATCCATGGCATCCTTTCCGATGTCACGGTGGAAAGCCACGGGGCCGGGGGCTTCGGCGACGCCCGCGGCCAGATGGAGCGGATCCAGAAAGTGGCCGGCCAGTACATCGCCGGCATGACCGCCAGCCATTCGATTCCGGCCATGCTCTCGTTCCAGCATCGTGGCAACTGGCACCAGCGCCAGATCACGTTCATCGGCATCGATCCGGCCACCTATGGCACGGCCGGCGAGTTCAGTAAGTATCTGCAACACCCGGCCAACCGCCAGCAACTCGAGTTCGCTTTGCGCGACGGCGGCTACGACGTCATCGATCACGAGGGCGGCCCCAACGTCAAGCCTCGCCATCGCATGGAAATTGCCGGCTGGCCGCACCGCCGCGCCGAGGCCCGGTTCTTCAGCGACATGCAGCCCAATGATGCCGCCGTCGCCGCCGAGGCGGGCATTGCCGATCCCGAGCATCACGCCGAGCCCCAGCAGCCTGCCGAGCTTCCGCCCGAGGAGATCGAAGACTCCGGCTGGGTTTACCAGCGCGAAGAGGCGGCCACCGCCGAGGAGCAATCCGAGGGGCTGTTCGATCCCGCCACGCAAACCCACGCCGGACTGGTGCTGGGCATGGCACTGGCCTGCTACCGGCTGCCCGACGGCAGCGATCACTTCTTCCTTCTGCCAGGCGACGACGTCGAGATCACGGTCCCCACCGGCGGTACTCCGCCCAAAGTCGCCCGCCAGCTGTTCACGATTGTCGACTTCTACGAGAGCAAGCTCAGTGAGTACGACGCGAACCTGGTGTTCGCGCCGCTCGAAACCGTGCAGCAAATGCGCGAGCTGTACGACAAGGGCACCGCCAGCGGCGCCGTGACTTCCATCCAGATCAAGCTCCGCAATGAGTCCGACGGCCAGCGGGTCCGCGACCTGCTCCGCGCCGAGTTTCCGGCCAGCACCTTCGCCGTCCAAACCTGGCGCGACAAGCAAGGTCCGCTGCTCTCAGCCGTCACGCTCGAGACCACGATCCTGAACCTGCTGCTGTTCATGATCATCGCCGTGGCAGGCTTCGGCATCCTGGCGATCTTCTACATGATCGTCGTCGAGAAGACCAAGGACATCGGCATCCTCAAATCGCTGGGCGCGCCCAACCGCGGCATCCTCGGCGTGTTCCTGGCCTATGGACTCGGCCTGGGCATCGTCGGTTCCGGAGTCGGCATGATCCTGGGCCTTTCGATCGTGGCCAATCTCGACGGGATTGCCGACGGCGTCGGCCGCCTCACCGGTCAGCCGGTCTTCGACCCCACGGTCTACTACTTCCAAGAGATTCCGGCCATCGTCAAGCCGTTCACGGTCGCTTGGATCGTGCTGGGCGCGATGCTCATCGCGGTGCTGGCCAGCATCCTGCCGGCGCGCCGCGCTGCGAGACTGCACCCGGTCGAAGCCCTGCGCAACAAACTCTAATCTCACTGCGACGATCACCACCATGTACACCCTCTTCCTCTGCTGGCGATACCTCAGGACGCGCTGGATCGCGCTCGCCTCGGTGGTCAGCGTGATGCTTGGCGTGGCGACCATGATCGTTGTCAACGGCGTCATGGAAGGCTTCACGCGCGAAATGCAGGGCCGCATCCACGGCATCCTCTCGGACGTCGTGTTCGAGGCCAACAACCTCGAAGGCTTCCCCGACGCTGCCGGCCACATGCGCCGCATCGAGGAGCTCGCCGGGCCGTACATCGCCGGCATGACGCCCACCGTCGCGCTTCCCGGACAGCTCGCCATTGAAGTCGATGGTGAGTGGCAGACCCGCCACGTCAGCTTCATCGGCGTCGATACGACGACCTACGGCGAGGTGAGCGACTTCAATCGCTACCTGCGCCATCCGCAGAGTCGCAAGCACCTGGACTTCACCCTGCACGAAGGCGGCTACGACCTGGTCGAAGGCGAGCCCGACGCGCTGAAGAATTCCGGCTGGCCGCATCGCCGCCAGAAGGCCGCGGCCGGGGCGAGACGTTCCGCGGTTGCCAAGCCATTCGCAGTCGCCAACGACGAGCAGCCGCTGCCCGATGAAGTCGTCGTCCGCGACGGTTATCGCTATCGCCGCGTGCGCGAAGCGCCGCAGCCGGCCCCGGGGGTCGCCGCGATGCGCAATCCCTTCGAGCCGTTGAACATCGCTCCGCAGTTCGATCCCTCGAAGGATACCCGCACGGGCGTCGTGCTCGGACTTGGTCTGGCCCGGGTTACCTCTGCCGACGGCAAGAAGTTTCTGGTCCTGCCGGGCGACGACGTGAAAGTGACTGTTCCCACGGCCACGGTTCCGCCCAAGCCTTCCAGCGATACGTTCACCGTGGTCGATCTCTACGAGAGCGGCATGTCTGAGTACGACGCCAATTTCATCTTCATGCCGCTCGCCAAGCTGCAGGAGATGCGCGGGATGATCGATCGCCAGAGCGGTATCGCCAATGTGACCGCCATCCAGATCAAGCTGCACAACGACGAGGACGGAGAGCATGTGCGCAACCTGCTACGCGAGGCCTTTCCCGGCGGCTACTACAGCGTCCATACCTGGCGCGACAAGCAGGGCCCGCTCTTGGCCGCGGTCGGCATGCAGACCGCCATCCTCAACATCCTGCTGGGCATGATTATCCTCGTGGCCGGCTTTGGCATCTTCGCTTCGTTCTGCATGATCGTGGCCGAGAAACGCCGCGACATCGGCATCCTCAAGTCGCTCGGCGCTTCGAGCGCCGGCGTGATGAGCATCTTCCTCAGCTACGGCCTGTCGCTCGGCCTCGTGGGAGCGGGCGCGGGCATGCTGATCGGACTGCTCTTCATCGCCAACATCCAATCGATCGCCGACCTGATCGCCCGACTCACGGGCCAGGAAGTGTTCGATCCCACGATCTACTACTTTCAAGAGATTCCAACGGTCGTCGAGCCGCTCACCGTCATGGTGATCGTCACGGTCGCAATTGCGATCGCCGTGAAGGCCAGTGTCATTCCGGCCCTGATGGCGTCGTTCCTCAAACCGGTGGAGGCGTTACGCAATGAGTGACATGCGCCCCTTAGTCGAACCTCGGCGTCGCGGCGGTGCTGGTCCCGGCACATCTGGAAACACGGGCTTGCCGCATCTGGTGCCCGCGCCCGTTGGCAAGCGGGACGACTCCGCGCATATCGCGGCGGTTCGCCTCACCAAGAGCTATCGCAAAGCCGGCCTGGAGATTCCCGTCCTGCGCGGTGTCGATCTCGAAGTTCGCCGCGGCGAATTCCTTTCGATCATTGGCCAGAGCGGTTCCGGCAAAAGCACGCTCCTGCACTTGCTCGGCCTGCTCGACGCGCCCGACTCCGGCGAAGTGCAACTCGGCGGACAGCGGATCGATAACTTGCCCATGCGCAATCGCGACTGGATTCGCAATCAGGAACTGGGCATGATCTTCCAGTTCTATCACCTGCTGCCCGAACTGACCGCGCTCGAGAACGTGCTTTCGCCGCTGCTGATCTCGGAAGGGATTTTCAGCTACTTCCGCAACCGCCGCCGACATGTCCAGCGGGCGACGGAACTTTTGGAACAGGTCGGTCTGGGGCATCGCCTCAAGCATCGCCCCAGCGAAATGTCCGGCGGCGAGATGCAGCGGGCCGCCATTGCCAGGGCCCTGGCCGCCCGGCCGCAAGTCCTGCTGGCCGACGAGCCAACCGGCAACCTGGATAGCGAAACAGGACGGGAAATCCTGCGGATTCTGCGAACCTTGAATGACCAGCAGGATGTCACTATCATCATGGTAACCCATGATCGGGCCATCGCGGCGGAGGCGGACCGCACGGTGCGCTTGGCCCGCGGCAGCATGGAAGTTGCCTAGCCCAACCCGCTCCACAAATCGCTTCCCCAGCTCGCTTCTCTCACACGCGGCGATGGTTCGCCGGAGGTTCCTCTTGTCGATTCACAGCGCGACTACCCGTCCGACCACCGCGGCCGCCAAGCCCGATAGCACGGCTGGGTTCAAGATCTGGATCAACGGCACCCTGTTCGACAAGCAGGATGCGAAGATCAGCGTTTACGATCATGGGCTGCTCTATGGCGACGGCGTGTTCGAGGGGCTGCGCAGCTACGGCGGCAAGGTCTTCCGCCTCGATCGGCATTTGGAACGGCTCTGGAACTCGGCGAAGGCCATCCTGCTCGAGATTCCCATCACCCGTGCCGAGATGGCCAAGGCCATCGACGAAACTTTGAAAGCCAACGGTCTCGAAGATGGTTACATCCGGTTGATCGTCACGCGCGGCGCCGGAACCTTGGGGCTCGACCCCAACCGCACCAGCAATCCGCAGGTGATCATCATCACCGACTACATCGCGGTATATCCCGAGGAGCTGTACTCGGCCGGCTTGGAGATCATCACTTCGAGCTCGCTGCGGAATCATCCCGCGGCGCTCAGCCCGCGCATCAAGTCGCTCAACTACCTGAACAACATCCTGGCCAAGATCGAAGCCACGCAGGCCGGCTGTCTCGAAGCCCTGATGCTCAACCACAAGGGCGAAGTCGCCGAGTGCACGGCCGACAACATCTTCCTGATCAAGGAAGGCGTCCTGCTCACTCCGCCCACCGATGCCGGCATCCTCGAGGGCATCACCCGCGAAGCCGTCATCGAGCTGGCTCGCAGCGCGGGCTACGAAGTTCGCGAGATTCCGCTCACCCGCCACGACGTCTACATTGCCGACGAGGTGTTCCTCACCGGCACTGCGGTCGAAGTGATTGCCGTGGTGAAAATCGACAGCCGCAAGATCGGCAACGGCTCGCCCGGCCTGATCACCCGCGAGCTCAAAGAGAAGTTCCACGCCTTCGCGCGGAAGTAAGCCGCGGTCGATTGCCGGCGTGGTGGCAGCCCGCGGCTTTGCCGGGGGGCTCTTCGCGCGGACACCGCGGTGTTCGACACGCCGTTTGTCTCATCGCAATTTGCCATTTCCCGGCAATCGGCAACAATACTCTCCACACATAGGCACAGCTCGCGCCGTCGGCGATGCCTCCGGGCTAAACTCTTGGGAGATCCGCGATGAACTTGGCAATCCGACTCGCCTGCTTCACGATCTTGCTCCTATCGCCGCTCGCCACCGCCGACGACTGGCCGCAGTGGCGCGGGCCGCAGCGCGACGGCACCTGGCAGGAGACAGGCCTTGTCGAGAAGTTCGCCGCGCCAGAGCTGAAGATCTCCTGGCGCAAACCGATCGGCAGCGGATACAGCGGCCCGACGGTCGCCGATGGCCGCGTCTTCGTCACCGATCGGCTGGTCGAGCCCACACAGGTCGAACGCGTGCACGCCTTCAACGAGAAGACCGGCGAGTCGCTGTGGACCTTCAGTTATCCTTGCGAGTATGTGAACGTCGGCTACACGGCCGGTCCGCGCGCAAGCGTCTCAATCGACGAGGGCCGCGCCTACGCGCTCGGCACGATGGGGCACCTGCATGCCTTCGATGCCGCCAGCGGCAAGCTCCTTTGGGCGAAAGATCTCAACACCGAATATAATATCCGGATGCCGATCTGGGGCATCTCGGCCTCGCCGCTCGTCGACGGCAAGCTCGTGATCGTGCAGATCGGTGGTGAGCACGCTTGTCTCGTCGCCTTCGACAAAGTGACCGGCGAAGAGCGCTGGCGGGCGCTCGACGACAACGCCTCGTATTCCGCGCCGGTCATTATCCAGCAGGCCGGCAAGCCCGTCATGGTCTGTTGGACCGGCGACAGCATCGTTGGCATGAACGCCCAGACGGGCGAAGTCTACTGGCGGCATCCGTTCAAGCCCGCCAAGATGGTCATCAACATCGCCACGCCCGTCCTCGCTGGCGGCCGGCTATTCTTCACCAGCTTCTACGACGGTTCGGTGATGCTCGAAGTGAATGACAAGGAACTGGCCGTGCGCGAGCTATGGTCTCGCTAGGGCCGCGACGAGCAGCACACCGACAGCCTGCACTCGATCATCAGCACGCCGTATCTCCAGGGCGACCACGTCTATGGCGTCGACAGTTATGGCGAGTTCCGCTGCCTTGATGCGAAGACCGGCGAGCGTGTCTGGGAAAGCCTCAAGCCCACGCCCAAGTCGCGCTGGAGCACGATCCACATGGTCGAGAACGACGGCCGGATGTGGATGTTCAACGAACGCGGCGAGCTGATCATCGCCACGCTATCGCCCACGGGCTACGAGGAAATCAGCCGTGCCAAGCTGATCAAGCCGACCGAAGTGCAGCTTGGCCAGCGCGGCGGCGTCTGCTGGTCGCATCCGGCCTATGCCAATCAGCACGTTTTCGCGCGCAACGACGAAGAGCTCGTCTGTGCATCCCTGGCGGCCGGCGAGAATTAGATCGCATCTGCTAGCTGGCGCGACAACCTTTGTCCCCATCCATGCGCGGCCTCTGCCGCGCACTTTGCCTAGTGTGATAGCACGCACAAAAAGGCATAAATCTCAATTGACGGGTTGTTCGGGTTCGTTACAATTCAACTCGGTTTATCAGGCGCGGTTTGACAGGCGCGGTGTCAACCCCAACAGGTAGGCGGTATGTAACGGATCGCAGATCGACTCAACAGCGAATTGATCGCGGTCAACGTCACGCAAGCAGGGAACGCTTGTCATGTACGTACACCGGCTAGCGACGAGCGTGGTTGTTCGTGCGCCAGCAAAATTAAACTTGTTCTTCGAGCTGCTCGCGCGTCGCGCCGATGGCTTCCATGAGATCGAAACGCTCATGGTGCCGATCGATCTGTTCGACTCGCTCACCGCTGCGCCGCTCGATTCCAGTCGAATCGAGCTCGCCTGCCAGTGGGCTGCTGCCGGTTCGGATGGCGCCGAACTCGGAGACCTTCCGCCGCCCGAGAAGAACCTTGCCTATCGGGCGGTCGCGCTGCTTCGGCATCGCGCCGGCGTCGAACGTGGGATTTCGCTGTCGCTCACGAAGCGCATCCCCTCGCTGGCCGGCCTGGGTGGCGGATCGAGCGATGCGGCTGCCGCGCTGCTGGCCGCCAACGAAGTCTGGCAACTCAAGTACTCGCGCGACCAGCTCGCCGAAGTAGCCGCCGAGCTCGGCAGCGACATCCCGTTCTTCGTTCACGGCGGCCCGGCGATCTGCCGGGGCCGCGGCGAGCAGATCACCCCGCTGAGCACCCCCCTGGCGCTGCATTTCGTCATTGTCCGGCCCCCCGTCGGGCTTTCAACCTCGGCGGTCTATAAGCATTCAGAGGTGCCTGCCGTGCCGCGCCGTGTCGAGCCGCTGCTGGCGGCGCTCGCCCGCGGCGATGGGCGACAGCTCCCTGAGCTGATTCACAATCAATTGGAGGGGGCGGCCGACCGGCTCAGCCCTTGGATCGATAGGGTACGGCGCGAGTTCGCCGCTCAGGGCTGCCTGGCCTTTCAAATGAGCGGCAGTGGATCGAGTTACTTTGGCATTTGCCGTCACGCTCGGCACGCACGCCGGGTCGCAGGACGATTGCAGTCGCGGGGTATAGGTCGTGTCTATGCCTGCCGATCGTGCAATTAACGCCAGTTCGTAAGGAGAACGGCCGTGGAAATCACCGAGGTCCGCATCAAGCTCATGGAAGACGCCAGCGAGCGCCTGCAGGCATTCTGCTCGATCACCTTCGACAACAGCTTCGTCATTCGCGACCTGAAAATCATCGACGGCTCGAATGGGCCGTTCGTCGCGATGCCCAGCCGCAAGCTCACCGCCCACTGTCCTAGCTGCGGCTGCAAGAATCACCTTCGCGCCGCGCACTGCAACCAATGCGGCAGCCGCCTGAACGAAGACCGCTTTGCCAAGGATGAAGACGGCCGGGCCAAGCTCTACGCCGACATCGCCCACCCGATCAACTCCGCCTGCCGCGAGATGATCCAGGAACGCGTCATCCGCGAATTCCGCGTCGAGCTCGAGCGCAGTAAGCTCCCTGGCTACAAGCCCAGCTACGACGACTACGATCACGACCTGGAGATGCCCGTTCCGACCGAACGCACTCGCGAGCCGGCCGCCAGGCGGACCACGCACGTGCAGCCGGCCGAGCCCCAGCCACGCAGTCCGCACAAGATGCCAAACCTGCAGCAGACAAAGAGCGCGGGCCCGCATACGCCGCCGACCGCTCATCGCGACATTACGCAGGAAGGCTTCGGCGCGGGAATCTTCTAATGCGGCGCGAGCAGTGAACTGGGGACTGTCCCGATTTTGCGGCTGCCTTGGGAGCCAATGGGACTGTCTTCACTTGGCGTGACTCGGCGACTCTCGTTCAGTGATAGCGTTTCGCCAGCCGCTACAACCGCGCCAGCCCCTAGCGGCGCACACGCTGCGCCCTCTCTCGCGGCAAAACGCCCCCTTCAAGTTTGCACTTCACCGGGCGTGAGCTATGGTTGCGAAGCCTGCCTTTCGCGCGCATGAACGTGCGCGGAGCAAGTTCCCACCTTAACTTTCCCGCCCGGAGAGAACCATGTACAAGCTTGCGCTCCTGACTGCACTGGCGTTGTTGACAGCCGGCACCAGCGGCTGCTTCCACAACAATTCGTGCGGCACGGGTTGGCGCCCCGGCGGCATGCTGTTCGGTAATCGACAGCCCGCTGCCCAACCGCTGCCTTGCTGTCCGCAACCCGTTCAAGTTCAATGCTGCGACCCCTGTGCCGGGATGACCACGGTCGGCTCGCCCATGATGGGCGCACCGATGGCCGCGCCCATGGCGGCTCCGTGCTGCCAGTAAGCCCGGCGGCTCCGTGCTGCCGGTAAGCTGAACAACATCATTCGACGCTCGGCAAGGCGCGCCGTGCGTCCCACAATCTGAGCTGCGAAACTAGCCCGAAGCATCGCGCGAAACGACACGAAGTCGTTCGCAGGTGCTTCGGGCTAGTTCTTTCTTCCAATCCCCTCGCACTCTACAGCAAGTGCGCGATCTGTTTCATGAACTTTGTGTCTCCAAAGCTCTTTTCCACGGCCTGGGCGACCCGCTGTGCCGTGTCGGCGCTTGGCTGGCTGCTTAAGTTCGCCGCGGCCTGAACGCTGCTGCTCTGCTTCGCGCCGTTTTCACGGGCGGCTGCCGGCACATTGTCGTCGCAACGGGGCGTTGTGTCACAGCGCTGCTTCGGCTCGCAACGATCGCGAGTTTCGCAGGCCCGGACTTCACAGCTCTCCCCGCGATCGCCCCGCTTGCGAACGTCAGTGTTCTCGCATGGATCGCAATACTCTTTGCCGCGCGTTGACTTCGCTCCATTCGGATACGGGTCGCACTGCTGCTTGACGTCACACGCCGGCCGCGACTCGCAGCGCTCGTACGACGCCACGGTCGGAACCGAATCGCACGGTGGCCGTTCCTCGCAACTTGGTGGCCGCTCGCACCACTCGTCTTTCTCCCGCCGCTGCTCGGTCTCGCAGCGCGCGTCGACGACGCATTGCCGCTGGCTTTCACACGCATCCTTCCCGTCGCGCCGCCGTGTTGATTCACACTGCTCCGCGACGCTGACCGGTCCGTTGTCACATGGCCGCTGGCAGTCCTCGCGCGATTGCCGCACCGACACCGGATCACACTGCGGCTCCGGTTCGCACCAGTTCTTGGAATAGCAGCCGTGCGGCGTGTCGTCGATCCACTCATAGTTGCAGCGCTATCCAAACGCTCGCACCGTGTTTGCCAGGGTCGTGTTTGCCAGGGCGACGCTGGCCGGCGTGGCCGAACTCACCTCCGCGGCCGATCGTGAATCCATCGCAGCCTGCATGTCGCGGATCATTTGCAGGGCGACCGACGACAATAGCGACGTCGTCGATAACACGATTCGATTCTCCAGCGATTCAAATCGCAGTCGCGTCTTCAGCGATCGTTTCGCATCCGCGTCTCGAGTTGCGACGTGCAGTCGATTTGCAAGTATCGAGGCCGACCGGAGCGCATGCGTAGCCATGATGTGGTCCCCTTACCGCGGTGCCTGGAAGTAAGGAACGAGAGGTTCGTGCCGCACGGCCTCTTCTCACAGCAGCGGGGCTGGTGGCCCACCCGTCGGCGCCGTTGAATCTAACACGAGACGCCGCCGATCCAAGCGAATTTCGCCGCGCCTTGCCGGAAAATGTCCCGCTCCGCCCCGCGCGTCTCGCTCAGAAACAGGGCCGGCCTCACTCTGCTGCAAACCGCAGCGCAAAAAGATCCGCGTCCTTCAGCACCAGCCGCAGCCGCACCGGCTTCCCGGCCAGCCCGCTCACGTCGCTCGTTTCCGTGCCGCCGTCCGCCTTCCACCGCACCGTCCGGTCCACCTCGTTGCCGATCACCTCCACGCAATCCGCCGCCGCAAACCCTGGCAAGGGCTGTCCGTGCTCATCCTGAATCTCCACCCGAATCGAACCCACCGCCGAGGTCGAGAAGTTCAGATCCAGCCGGTTCCCCGTGAACCGGAGCGGCTTAGTGACAAGCTCACCGCCGTCGTAGTCCGCCTCGAGCGAGGCAAACCCATCCAGCCGCAGCGAGTAGCGATGCAGATGCGCCGTGGGCTGCGCGTTGTCCGCGTTCGTATAGATGCTCATTTCGGTCGGGCTGGTCTGAATGATCCCCAGCGCCGGATAGTTTGTCCGCGAAACCCAATTCTGCGCGCCGATCCCCGGCCGAATGAACGAGCTCAGAAACGTCCGGTCGTACACGGTTCCGCCCCGCGTCGTCATCAACACCGCGTCCGAGAGATCCTTGTGATAGCCGCTCGCCACTTGCAGCGCCGCCGCCTCCTCGTCGCTGATCGCTTGCCGATCGGGCACAAACCGCGCGGCCACGGCCACGTAAATTTGCGGCGCCCGAAAATACGGATGCGTCTGATTCGTGTACAGCTCCTCGGTGGGCGAGGGCTTGCCGCCCGTCACCTGAGCCATCAGCACCGGCTCGCTCCAGTGCACGAAGTCCGGACTTTCCGAGCGGGCGATCCGCCGCACGCCGTCGTACACGCGGTAATAGGCGACGTACTTCTGTTCCGACTCGGACCAGAACGCCACGTTCTGCGAATCGAACATCCACTCGAATTTGAACGACGCGCTGCGCGGAATCACCGGCTCCGCTTGCAGCTTGCGCCACCGCAGTCCGTCGGCCGAGACGAACGCCACCAGCCCACTCGTGTCGAGTCCGGCCAAGGCCTTATAACGTTCCGCCGCCGGACAATCCGGCCGTGTGTCGATCAGCGGACTGAAGTTGTGCGAGAGCGGCGCATCGCCGGCATACACCACGTTGTTCTCTTTGCCGCCGCGGGCCTCATACAGTCCCAGCTTCGGCTTGGTCCAGTGCACGCCGTCGCTCGACTCAGCCATGCAGGTCACTTCGCCGTTCGTGCCGTCTTTCACGTCCGCCGGCATTCCGCGATAGTACACGCGAAACCGCTTGCCGCCCGGCGCCGCCTTATCTTCCAGCGTCGTATCTTCTAGAACTGTGCAGTACCCGCAGTGGATCCCTTCCCACGGCTCGTCGAACATCATCACCGCGCCTTCGTCGCGCGGCTCATGCAGCCGCAACTGCACGCGATCGAGCTTGTCGATCAAATGCGAATCGACAAACAGCTCCCGCCGCGAACCAAGGTCGAGCACCTCGGCCTTCGTTTCCGCCCGCGCCGAGCTGCCGCCCAGTAAGCTCGCCATCACGACGATGATCGCCAGATAACTTGTGCCGCTCGATCCTAGCCCGCAGCGCGAGCAAGGGAGCCCTGCCGAACCGCTTTGGCTACATGCTTGAGAATCCCTGCATTCGCTTGTCATCGACACTCCACCAGAGTGGTCAAAATCTCCTGTGCATAACATGGCGGGCTTCTCCAGGCGGGATGGCTTTCGACGGGTTTTGGTGGGGACGCGGCCTACCCATTCTCCCCACCGCCGCCGCGCGATTCAATGCTTTGCCCGCTCGCCGATACGACCGCGTAGCCCACGTCTGTCCAATATCCGCCCGGTTCGGGCGAACTGCCTGAATACGTTCTTATCCATAATCCGCGTACCGACAGCGTCACCACCGATGTTGCAGCGAGACTCGACCCGGTTCGCCGTTGCCAGCCAGCTCACCGCCGCCGCCTATCTGCAGGCCGTCGAATGGATCGACTTGTTCCCTTGGAATGACCTGTCGAAGGGGAACATGCAGGAGCGACTCGACGTGGTGCTGCTTTTGTCACAGCTCTTCATCGCGCTCGCTTACGCCCGGCATTGGCTGGGGTGGAGGCCCGCCCCCAGTCCACGCACCGACGACGCGCCGGGCATCGATCCGGCGCTGGTGAAGTAGATGAGTTGGAAAGAATATCACTGAGACACAAGGCCCAGCGGACGGTTCGCGCCTTTGACGCGTCTGAATCATTGCTCCGTCGCGCCAGCGCTGGCACGCTCAGCAACGGCAACTATCGCTTGCGTCGCGAACGTGACCGCCACCCCTACCACGCGTGCGGCAGCAAAAAATCCCACTGACGCCACGGGTGACGCTGCCGGACTTGCATTGTGGGCAATGGTTCGCTTATCTTCGGCTAACCACCCGAACGAAATAGACATCTTCCCCCTGTTATAGTTATGCCAAGGATCTCATATGCAAGCCGCCGCTGATTCAAATGTGCTTGTCGACGAATTACGAGAGCGAATTCGCAACAAAAGAGCCATCGCAGTCATCGGTGCCGGCGTTTCAAGTGCTACAACGGGCGGGAATCCGCTAGCAAGTTGGAAAGGCCTTCTATTGGATGGTGTGCAGCGATGCGAGCAGCTAATCCAAAGCTTGCCAGAGAGCTGGGGTGATATCGTACGCCGCGAATTAAACTCGGGCGACATGGATGACTTACTAAGCGCCGCGAACAAAATTGAAGCGAAGCTAAAGCGAATCGGCGACCTGGGCCGGTGGCTAATTTCCACCGTCGGGCAATTTCAGATCGTTGATCCAACGATACTTGACGCGATTCAACAGCTCAGGATTCCGCTCTTGACGACTAATTACGATGGCCTCATCGAAAAAAGGCTGAGCATTCCGCATGTAACTTGGCGCGACGCTTCGCAGTACGAACGGGTTATTCAGGGGGAGCGTGAAGGTGTAATTCACCTTCATGGATTCTATGAGGACACTGATTCTGTGGTTTTGGGGGTTAAATCATACGAGGCCGTGCTTGGAGATCAGTTTGCACAAACGATGCAGCAGGCGATTACGTCTCTCCACAGCTTGATCTTCATCGGTTTTGGAAAAGGACTTGAAGATCCCAACTTCGCATCTTTGCTTGATTGGGCAACGAAGACCTTTGGCGATTCTCCATACCGGCACTATAGGCTAGTGTCGTGGACCCCGATTGTTGGACAGATGTGACGCTTGAATAAGATGAGGCTTCTGGGCTAGCGGCCCGCGAGACCCTTCGCAGGTCTCGCGCGGCTGCTGGGGAACAAGCCTGGTTTCGG
>Ga0169931_10001570_pt1 | contig 37625 bp, 39 predicted proteins | sample Kivu_15m_20L_FD_129675 | JGI IMG/M metagenome (GOLD analysis project Ga0169931, IMG submission 129675) | Freshwater microbial communities from Lake Kivu, Western Province, Rwanda to study Microbial Dark Matter (Phase II) - Kivu_15m_20L... | ecosystem: Environmental > Aquatic > Freshwater > Lake...
GCAAGGAACTTGGCTCTGCCGCAGAGCAACCTCACCGCATCAAGTACAAGCCTCTCGCTAGGTAATCGGCCGAGCCGTGAAGTCACTCCGATTGCTGTGCGCATTCATCTTCGTGGGCGGAATCGCCGGAATGATCGTGTCATCAATCGCCGGCAACAACGAGGGCTGGGTGCTCACTTTTGGTGGCACAACTGCGCTCGCTGCGGTCGTGTTGCTTGCAGCAACTGCTGTCACGCGCACGCAACGTGTGGATGTGTTCAGTGATGCACTCGCCGAACGTATCGAAGCACGTATTGCCGAACTTGTGGCACAAGGAGCCGATGAGGAAACAGCGCGCCAGCTGGTGAAAGACACCATCTCTTTGGTGCGCGGTGTGCAGTGACCGACGAAGCAATCGACATGTCGCTGTGGCGAAACTTGAACGACCATGAGCTGGCGAAGACGCTCGCGCGCGAGGCAGGTCGACAACTCCTCGCCCACCGCACATCTCTCGTTGCCACAGGCACCACCATGTGGACCCTCAAAGACACCGGTGACATGCTCGGACATCGTTTCTTGATGACTGGTCTTCGCGAAGCTCGCCCCAATGATGCCGTGTTGTCCGAAGAAGGCGCTGACGACTCACGACGTCTCTCCACCGATCGAGTGTGGATCATCGACCCGCTTGACGGAACTAACGAATATGGCGAGGGACGTGCCGACTGGGCCGTTCATGTTGCATTGTGGGAGCAAGGCAAACTCACCGCTGGCGCAGTGTCATTACCTGCAATCGACGAGGTGTTCTGCACCGACCCGGCACCCGTCGTTGGTTCCAGAGAGTCAGAGCGTCCACGACTAGTGACGTCACGAAATCGGGCACCGTATTGTGCTGTCATCGTGGCCGAAGACTTGAACTGTGAAGCACTACGCCTTGGTAGCGCAGGTGCAAAGGCAATGTCGATCGTCATGAACGAAGCCGACATTTATGTTCATGACGGTGGCATGCACCAGTGGGATTCAGCTGCGCCCGCTGCTGTTGCTGCTGCCGCAGGGCTACACGTCAGTCGAATCGACGGCACGCCGCTCATCTACAACGATCGCGATACGTGGCTTCCCGACTTGTTGGTGTGTCGCAAGGAATTTGCAGAACCCGTACTCGAGTCCCTCTGGGGCAAACGGAGTCGATGACACTTCGAGCTGCTGCGTCTCACCAACGCGGCTCATGCTCGCCAAGAGTTGGCACGGCTCGCGGACGCACCGTGTAGCCACCAAAGTCGATCGGACTGTTCGCTGCGCGGAACGGTTCATCTCCCTCTTGCGGTGTCATATCGACGAGGCCTTCATTGAGAATCACTTGCGGGTCTTCCAAGGCGTCAGCAATGGTGTTGATCGGCGCCCACCACACATCGTGGGCGTCCAGAATCTTCGTCAACTCGTCGCGTGTGTAGCGAGCGAACACTTCATCAAGGAGGGCGACGATTACCCCACCATTCTCTTTGCGACTCGTGGCTGTCGCGAAACGTGGATCATCGAAGAGATCTTCACGTCCGATGGCACGAACAACATTCGGCCAATGTCGGTCGGCTTCAAGCCCGAGCAACCAGAGCCCTCGCCCATCACCCGTGCGATACGGGTTGATGAGTGGCGTGCGACTGTCTTCGCGATGCCGTGCACTTTCGACTCGGCCGAAGCGAAGGTGAACACCGAGAGTCCAACTGTTCGCATACACACCTGCCCGCAAGAGGCTGGTGTGCACCAAACGTCCGCGGCCAGTACGAGTGCGGTCGAACAATGCGGCAGCGATTCCAGACACCAACGTGATTGCGGTGACGTGATCACCCACCCCACCTCCGAGCATCGACGGATACGCATCCAACGGCACCGTGTTCTGTGCCAATCCGGATCGTGCCCAAAACGCACCGACGTCATAACCAGCGCGTGCAGCATCGGGGCCACTTTGTCCGTACCCGGTGAGTAGCGCGTAAATGAGGTTGGGGAACTGCTCTGTCAAAGTTTCGGGGTCAAGCCCTAAACGCGCAAGTGATGGCAATCGGATGTTGGTGAGAAAGACATCTGCATCTTTGATGAGCGACAACAGCGTGCTGAGGTCGTCTTCGTTCGCCACATCGAGCACAACGGACCGCTTGCCGCGGTTGTCCATCTCAAAGGGCGGCGTCGGTAAGTCGCCAACAGTGCCAAGTGCGGCGAAGATGTGCCGAAGTGGATCGCCTGTTGGTGACTCGACCTTGATGACATCAGCGCCCCAATCGGCCATGACGCCACCAGCGGCAGGGCCCGCAACCATGACGCCCAGTTCGACGACGCGCACACCCGCCAACGGACCAGGCGTGCGCTTTTCATCAAGGTCTTTGCTCATCCGCGTGACAATAACCCTCGTCACATGAGCAATCGGCCTCACGACGAGACGCCGTCAGACGTAAACGGGCAGACTTCAGAGGTGAGCGTCACCCCCCACGCTCCGGCGGCTGACTTGGCCTTCGGTGCATTCTCTGATCAACCACCGTGGATTCTTGATCCTGCTGGGTCAGCATGGACAGAGGTCGCCATCGATCTTCGCTCTGCGGCACAACGTGAAGTTCCCACCTTGACCAAGCGTCGTGTCGTGCCTCCCCTTCGCCGCTTGATCGTCGTCGTGTATCGACTTGGGCGAGCAATTGCACCTTGGTACTTGCGTCGGCGCGGCGTCTTGTGGTTCTCAACCTTCGACACCCCAGAGGATTCACGTGCCGATCTCTCACGTCGACTACGCATCGCTATTGAAAAACTCGGAGCTACGTACATCAAGCTTGCTCAAATCATCAGTAGTGGTGAAGGCTTGTTTCCAGAAGAACTCGTAGGTGAGTTCAAGAAATGCCGCGACCAAGTGCCTGCCGAGACTTTCGCCGATGTGTTGCGCACTGTCGAACGCGACTTGGGGGCTCGCCTCTCAGATGTGTTCGCGACTTTTGACACCACGCCACTCGCAGCGGCCTCGATTGCTCAAGTGCATCGAGCAACTCTGCGAACCGGCGAAGACGTGGTTGTGAAGGTGCAGCGCCCCACGGTGTCTGACCGAGTGCGTGAAGATCTCAAAGTCATGTCGTGGATTGCACCTCTGATGATTGGCCGTATTCCTGTGGCTGCGCTCGCAAATCCACCCGCGTTGGTGGAGTTGTTCGCCGAGACCATCGTCGAAGAGCTGGACTTCCGCATGGAGGCAGCGAACATGGTTGACGTTGCAACGATGCTGCGTGAGTTGAACCAGGATGGATATGTCGTGCCGCGACCACATCCTGACCTTGTCACGAAACGAGTCCTGGTGATGGAGCGTCTCGAAGGATTCAACTTCGACGATGTGGCCGGTATGCACAATGCCGGCATCGATACTGAAGCTGTCATCAGAACCGGAATGATCGCGTTCATGGAGGGTGCGCTCATCCGCGGAGTGTTCCATGGTGACCTTCACGGTGGCAATTTGTTCGTCATGGCTGATGGGCGCACGGCGTTGCTCGACTACGGCATTGTGGGCCGCCTGAACGACGCGCGGCGTCTCGCTTTTCTCAAACTCATGCTTGCCGCAACCACGAACGATCTTCGTGGCCAAGTGGCAGCGCTCCGCGATCTCGGAGCCTTGCCCCTCGACACCGTCATCGATGACGTCATCGTCGACCTGCGACTCGCAGAACCAATCGACCCGACGACATTGTCGGGAGAAGAATTGGTGAAAGAAGTTCAGCGCGTGGTGAAGTCGCTGCTCGCCTATGGCGCAAAGTTGCCAAAGGAACTGATGTTGTACGTGAAGAACATGGTGTTTCTCGACGGCGCTATTGCACGGCTCGCCCCCGACCTCGATCTCTTGGCCGAGGTCGCCAATATCACCCTCGTCTTCACTCAACGACACGGTGAGCGACTCGGCAAGGAATTGGGCATTGACCCGACTGCCGTCGAATTCAATTTCGACAGTGTCAAAGCGAGCCTCGGTGTCGATGTCGCGACCAACTCGCTCACCTACCGGGAATTGCAGAAGCGTCGCGAGCTCATTCAGAAGCGCATGCGCGATTACGTCGTCTCCTGACAGTCTCTCTACATTTGAGACACGCACGGGATCACCGCGCGCAAGGAGGGCACGAAGTTGAGGCTGGTCATTGCTCGATGTTCGGTGTCTTACGCCGGTCGTCTCGAGTCAACATTGCCAGAGGCGAACCGTCTCATCATGGTGAAGGCCGATGGCTGCGTTGCCATTCATGCCGACGGCAGTGCATACAAACCACTCAACTGGATGAACGCCCCCAACACAATCACCGAATTCGATGATCGCTGGGAAGTGACGAACACCTAGGGTGAGACCCTCACGATCTTTCTTCACGAAGTACTCAGCGATTCCGCACATGCGCTTGGCGAGGACCCTGGCTTATCGAAAGACGGTATCGAAGCTCACCTACAAGAGCTCTTGGCTGCTTTACCGGAACACATTGAAAGTGGCCTGCGCCTCGTACGACGTGAATACCAAACGGCAATCGGGCCAGTTGACCTGCTCTGTCGCGACGAACAAGGCGACACCGTCGCGATTGAAGTGAAGCGGCGAGGCGACATTGATGGCGTCGAACAGTTGGCTCGCTATCTCGAATACTTGCGCCGCGACCCCGCTCTCGGGTTGGTTCGCGGCATCTTCGTTGCCCAGAGCATCAAGCCACAAGCTCGCACACTCGCCGAATCTCGCGACATCGCATGCGTCGAAGTGGACTACGACGTGCTGCGCGGTAACAAGCCGGCAGATCTCACCCTCTTCTGACAAGATGGCAAACGTGAAAATTGGTCTTCAATTCGACTTGCGCAATCCGGAACAATTCCATCGACCGATCAACCGCGTCTATGACTTTGCGATTGAAGTGTGTCAAGAAGCTGAGCGCCTCGGCATCGACTCTGTGTGGTTCTCAGAACATCATCTCTTTGCCGACGGATACCTGCCCCGACCTCTCACGATGGCTGCTGCAGTCGCTGCGCGCACAAAGTCCATACGTATCGGAACAGCGATCCTTTTGGGCCCACTACAACCGACTGCAGCTCTCGCCGAAGATGCGGCCATCGTTGACATTCTCAGCAATGGTCGGCTCGAACTTGGGCTCGGAGCCGGCTACCGAGTGCCCGAATTCGATCTGTACGGCGCCAACCTGAAGACTCGCTACTCGACCAACGATGATCGCGCGAAACAGATTCGTGCGATGTGGTCCCCTGAATCACCAGTCACGCCGAAACCTGTGCAGCAGCAGATTCCCATTTGGATGGGATACGGAGGACCACAAGGTGCACGCCGTGCAGGAATTCTCGGAGAAGGATTGCTCACACCAAAGGGTGAGATGTGGCCGCACTACAAAGCTGGTCTTGAAGAGGCTGGCCACGACGTGACGATCGCGCGCATGGGAGGCTCCATTCAAGGTTTCGTCTCCGACGACCCGGAACGTGATTGGCCCGTCGTGCGTGAGCATGTCCGACACATGTTCGACAGCTACAAGGCAGCCGGTGTCGAAGGCACCGACTACCCCACGCCTCGCCCAGTTGACCCCGAACGACTGCTCAACAAACCTGAGAGCTCATCGATGTCGTCGTTTGCATACGGAACAGCCGCCGTGATTGCCGACCACATGAAACGAACTGCAGCGGATGCCCCTGTTGACACCATGTTCTTATGGGCATCCATTGCAGGCATGCCTGAGGACATGGTCATGCGTCACGTGCAGACCATTGCAACCAAGTTGAAGCCGCTTCTCGTTTAGTCGAAGCGCACGAGTCCTTGGTCGAGAACCACTCGATCGCCAACTGACGTAGTGAACACGGCCTGTCCGGCTTCTGTTTTCCAGATGCGAACCGTCAATGCTTCACCAGGAAGTACGGGCGAAGCAAAACGACCTTCGATATGACGGAACTTGTCTGAGTCTCCGCCGCACAGTGAATGAAGAAGTGCGCGACCGGTGAATCCGTAGGTGCAGAGTCCGTGGAGAATTGGCTGATCGAACCCACCCATCTTTGCGAATGAAGGGTCGCTGTGCAGTGGGTTGCGGTCGCCGTTCAAGCGATATACCAATGCTTGGTCCTTGGTCGTCTGATACGTCACTTCGAAATCAGGAGCACGATCCGGTGGAACGTTCTGGGGACCACTAGGGCCACGGTCGCCACCCCATCCGCCTTCGCCACGAATGAACAGCGAGTTCGTCGATGTCCACAAAGCCTTACCGTCAGCCTTGTCGACTGCGTCAGTTGCTGTCACCACGACAGCAGCCTTTCCTTTGTCGTGCATTGCAACGATGCGACCGGTGAGCACCGCAGTTCCGGACACTGGAATCGGTCGATGCAATGTCACGGCCTGCTGACCATGAACCAACATCGCTGGGTTGAAGGTTCCAATCTTCGACATGGCGCCCATTCCGCCTGATGTCACGACTACCGGGAATGTTGGCAGCACTTTCTGCGACACATCTTTGGTGTTCTCGGTTGTGTACTCAAGTTCCTCTGTCCCGGCGCCGACACTCACTGCATAAAGCAATGCGTCCTTGCTGGTCCATGTGGCTTCGCCTGGTTCACCTACTGAACCGACTGCATCAGGATTTAGTGGCATGTTCGTGTATCTCCCTATGTGATGTTGTGCGATATGTGATTGCGTGTGTTGCTGCCAAAACTAGGCGGGCTGGGGCGGGTGACCCTCTTCGCCGTTCATGCCGGCGTTCTTGCGAGCCTTTGACAACAGTTCTTCAACAATCGGTCCGAGTGCTTCGGCATCGTCAATCGGCTTGACGCGTGGACCTCGATGCCAACCTTCCGCGATTGCGAGCACCTGCCCACTTGCCTCGAATACACGGCCGGTGACATGGGCTGCCTCAGGTGATGCAAGCCACGTTGCAATCGGGGCAATCCATCGAGGAGAGCGCATGTCACGCTCAGCGTCGGTTGCAGGAGCTGCGCTCAAGTTCTCTGTCATTCGCGTGAGCGCCACCGGCGCGACGGCGTTGACCGTGACGTCGTAGCGTGCGAGCTCGAGCGCAGCGATGATGGTGAACGAAGCGATACCCGCCTTGGCTGCGCCGTAGTTGGTCTGTCCGGGATTTCCGTAGATACCTGACACCGAAGTGGTGTTGATGATGCGACCGCTCACCGGTTTTCCGGCTTTGTGCTGCTCACGCCAATACGCAGCGGCATGACGTGCCGGAGCAAACGTGCCCTTCAAATGAACCTTGATGACCGCATCCCACTCTTCTTCTGTCATGTTGGTCAACATTCGGTCACGCAGAATGCCGGCGTTGTTGATGACAACATGGAGATCACCGAAAGTGTCGACTGCAGTGTCGATGAGTCGCTTGGCGCCATCCCATGAAGAGACGTCATCACCATTTGCGACGGCTTCACCACCCATTGCGATGATTTCATCGACCACCTGCTGGGCGGGTGACTTGTCGCCGCCGGTGCCGTCGATATTTCCACCGAGGTCGTTCACCACAACCTTGGCCCCGTGACGCGCGAGGCTCAACGAGTGTTCGCGTCCGATTCCGCGTGCGCCGCCAGTGACAACCGCGACACGTTCTTCACACAATCGAGCCATTGTTCATTTCTCCCGTCCTGGAGCGTGATTGCAATCCGGCTTTCATCATAGGAACGGCCGCTCCAACGGGACTTATCGACGACACAGACCTAACCTCTTGCGTCGTGCCCCTCACAGTCACGATCGTCGGCGGCGGCCCCGCAGGAACTGCAGCAGCAATTTCTCTGACTCGGGCTGGTCACCGCGTGACCATCATCGACAAGGCGACCTTCCCGCGCGACAAGTGTTGTGGGGACGGTCTCACCACCGGTGCTCTGCGCATACTCGATGATCTCGGGTTTGACCGGTCCCGAGTTGCCGACTGGCAACCGTGCCACGACATCGAACTTCGCACACCGTCTGGTCGAACTGTCTCACTTTGTCTTCCTGCGTCACAAGGGCTCTTCGCCGCCATCGCCCCACGCCAACAGTTGGACCAAGCATTGCTGGATCAAGCAAGAGATGCAGGTGCCGTCGTTCATGAGGGAACAACCTTCACATCCGTTGATCACAACGATGACTGTGTGCGCATCTCATGCATCGATGCCCAGGGTGCGACAGTCACCTTTGAATCTGACTACCTCATCGCGGCAGACGGCATGTGGTCACCGGTTCGCAGATTTCTCGGTGTCGGCATCGACGGTTACCTCGGAGAGTGGCACGCGTTCCGCCAATACGTCAGCAATGTCACAGGTGACGCACGCACCAAACTCATCGTGTGGTTCGAACCGGATCTACTCCCTGGATATGCGTGGTCTTTCCCGTTGCCAGGCAATCGAGCCAACATCGGATTCGGAGTGTTGCGCAACGCCGGACACAGCGTGCAATTCATGAAGAACGCATGGGACGACTTGAAGCAACGAGAGCATGTGATCGCAGCGCTCGGGCCAGACGCGGTATTTGAAGACCGTCATACTGCTTGGCCCATTCCCGCCCGAGTCAATGACGCAGCAAAGACAGTCGGACGTGTGCTCTTCGTCGGTGATGCAGTGTGCGCGACTGATGCTCTGACTGGTGAAGGCATCGGTCAAGCACTGTTGACTGGCCAAGTAGCGGCCAAAGCAATCGATGATCATGGCAAGAATGCGGCAGCGGTGCACAGCGCATACGAAAAATCGATGAATCACCACTTCTACGCAGACCATCGCATGTCGACACTGCTCGGGAGAGTTCTCGCACGTCGCCGCGGCGCAGAGGGCGCGCTTCGAATTGTCAACTTGAATTCATGGACTCGCCGAAATTTCACTCGGTGGATGTTCGAAGACGAGCCACGCGCAGCATTATTCACCCCTAGCCGATGGCACAAGGGCTTCCTCAAACGCCCCGGGGCATTCAACAACTGAAGTCAGCGCACTACGGTTGTCGTTCATGCACACACGACTCACCGAACTCCTTGACATCGAACTTCCGGTGATGCTCGCCGGTATGGGTGGCGTCTCTTACCACCACTTGGTCGCCGCGGTCTCTGAAGCAGGTGGTATCGGAACTTTGGGCGCCTCAACTATGGACATGGCGACGCTTCGCAACGAAATTGCTGAAGTGAAGAAGCTCACGACAAAGCCCTTTGGTGTTGACCTCCTCACTGCATCACCCCAACATGTTGAAGATGGCGTGCACGAGATCATCGCTGGTGGAGCTCGTATCTATGTTGCCGGTCTTGGCGTGCCACGCGATGTCATCACCGAACTACACAAACACAACATCCTCGTTGGCTCAATGTGCGGCAAAGTTCGCCACGCAGTTGCAGCCGTCGCCACTGGTTGTGACTTCGTGGTGGCACAGGGCACTGAAGCTGGTGGACACACAGGCACAGTTGCGACGATGGCACTCGTGCCGCAAGTCGTCGACGCAGTCGGCGAGAAGGTTCCGGTCGTGGCCGCAGGTGGACTGTTCGACGGTCGCGGACTTGCCGCTGCCCTCACTCTCGGCGCTGACGGAGTGTGGATGGGTACACGTTTCATCGCCACACCTGAAGCTCGCACAGCAAATGGCTACAAAGAGACACTTCTCTCCATGGCCGAAGACGACACCGTTGTGTCGCGCGCCTACACGGGCAAGACCTGTCGCGTCGTGCGCACCGATTGGACACAACACTTCGAGGAACATCCGGAAGAATTGAAGTCCTTCCCTGAACAATTCATCATTTCCAGCCGTGCCGGCGTCAATCACCTGGGACCATCAGACGGTGTCGTTGCAGACCCGAAGAGAGAGTTCATGCCAGCAGGTCAAGGTGCCGGCGCAATCAGTTCGTTGGTTCCTGCGGGTGAACTGGTTCACACGATTGTGAAAGAAGCAGAGCAGGCTTTATCAAACGCTTCGCGACACGTGCGCTGACATGTTCTCGCTTCTTCGTCGCAACGGCGACGTTCGCAATCTGTTCATCGCCCAAGTTGTCTCGTACCTCGGTGATTGGTTCACGTTCGTCGCGCTGGCCGGGCTTGTGGAAGATCTCACTGGGTCGAAGTTTCTCGTTTCACTGGTGTTGGTCTCGCTCACCTTGCCGTCATTTCTCATGTCTCCAGTTGCTGGAGCTGCAGCAGACCGGTTCGATCGAAAGACAATTCTCGTGATGGTGTCGATTGGTCAAGGTGTCGCCGCACTTGCCTTGCTGTTGACCGACTCAGTTGGTGTCTGGGTCGCATTTCTTGCCCAGTGCATCATCTCGGGTCTCGCTGCTTTCGTGCGCCCAGCGACAGAAGCAGCGGTGCCGAACTTGGTCGACAACGAGGACGACCTTCGCCTTGCCAACTCACTTTTCGGCAGCACGTGGGGGGTCATGCTGGCGGTTGGTGCTGCACTCGGTGGCTTATATGCCGACATCTTCGGTCGCACTGCTTCATTCATCACCGACTCCATCACCTTCTTCGTCGCAGCGGGTGCGGTCGCACTCGTGCGGGGAAAGATGCAGCAAGAGCGCTCACCCGAGCAAGCATCACGCAAGATGCGACCCATGCGTGACATGAAAGAAGCAGTTCAACTTGCTCGCGAGGACAAAGTGATCTTTGCGCTGATGTGTTCAAAGCTCACGTTTGCAGTTGGCGCCGGCATCGTGAGCCAGATACCCGTGCTCGCATCAAGTGCATTCAACGCTGGCGACACCGGCCGCGGGCTGCTCTTTGGTGCGCGCGGTATCGGAAGTGGTCTTGGGCCGATCATTGCCGCTCGAATGGCGGGCGGCGACATGCGACGCATTCTGCACATCTGCGGAATCTCGGGCTTGGTGTTTTCCATTTGTTACGTCGGAGCAGCAGTGTCACCGTCCATCATCTTCGCCGGAGTTGCGGTGGCTCTCGCTCACTTAGGCGGTGGCGCTCAATGGACCTTGTCTACCTATGGACTTCAAATGGAATCGCCAGATGCACTTCGTGGCCGCGTGATGGCCGGCGACTTTGCGCTCGTCACATTGATGCTGAGCGTCACCAGCATCCTTGCCGGCATCACGTCTGACGCCATCGGCGTACGGTCGACAATCGCAATTTTTGCTGCAGCAGCAGCTGCAGCGAGCATGACCTATCTGATGTTCACGCGCACGCTCAGAGCGAATCTGCGACCGACGACGCAGCCTTGATGAGCGCCTGCGATCTGAGGTCGCCGGCAAGATTCGCCGACATCGCATTCATCACGTACGCAAATGCCAAGTCGCGCGACGGTTGTGCAAACGCGACAGAGCCGCCGGCACCTGGGTGACCGAAACTTCCGGGGCCAGCCATAGGAACGAATGGTCCGCTCGTCATGAAGCCCATGCCAAATGTTGTTCCCAACACCAAACACTTGTCTGGTTCATTCTCGGGCGTGACTGTCCGCGCGGCTCGTTCACGAACGGCTGATGACAACAATTGCGTACCATTCATCTCTTGCATTGTTGCTGCATAAATGGTCGCAAGTGAGCGAGCATTCGAGATGCCATTTGCTGCCGGAATTTCAGCAGCACGCACTCGCGGCTGATTGAAGGCACCGTCGCCGAACGCGCCCCCGAGCGAGAGCGCATCATGCGCCGGAGTGCCAGGCCCCATGAACTGTTCAATCATTGCTGCGATTTTCGGATCGACTTTTGATTCCTTCTTCGTCGACCGCTGGGTAGTGACGTCAGAAACGCGGGGCTCGTGCTCTGCTGGCAACCCGATGTACATCTCAACTCCGAGTGGTCCTGCAATCTCTTCTTGTACAAAGCGTCCTGGTGAACGACCGTCGACGCGTCGAATGACCTCACCGATGAGCCATCCGTACGTGAGTGCGTGATAGCCGTGCGCCGTACCAATCGGCCAACGCGGCGCGGTGGCCGCAAGACGAGCAGTGATGGTGTTCCAATCAAGTGCTTCCTCAATTGTCAGCGGGCCATCAACTGCGTACAGGCCACACTGATGCGACACCAGTTGCGCAATTGTCGCTTCATCCTTTCCGTGCTGACCGAACTCTGGCCAATGGTCGACCACAAGGTCGTCGTAGTCCACCAAGCCTCGGTCGACAAGCATCGCAAGTGCGATGGCGGCGATGCCCTTTGTGGTACTGAACACCAACTGCAATGTGTCCTTCGAATAGGGAACGGCATCGGTTTTATCTGTGAAGCCACCGATGAGGTCCACCACGCACTCACCCCGGTGAAAAATGCTCACTGCGGCTCCCACTTCACCTTGCGATGCAAAGTTGTCGGCGAACACCTCGCGTACGGACTCCCACCCTGCGGCGACAGTTCCACTGATTGGAGTAGTCACGACTGCCTCAGGCCTCATCGACAATCGAGCGAAGTGTCTCGATGGTCTTTGTCGCATTCGGACCGATGGGGTTCACATTCAACACCGTCACTCCTGCTGCTTTGAATGCCGCGACGCGTTCCTTGATGAATGATCGGGGTCCGACCAAGTTGGACAAGTCGAGCCATTCCGCCGGAACATGGCTGGCGGCTTCTTCCTTCTTGCCGTCGAGGTAGAGGTCCTGAATCTGGCGTGCTTCATCGGCATATCCGTAAGCAACAGCGATGTCGTTGTAGAAGTTCTTGCCGCGCGCACCCATGCCGCCCACGTACAGGGCCACACCGGGACGACCAAAATCGAGAATCTTGTTCTTGGCATCTCCGGTGAGCGAGTCGTCGATTGCGAGCATGCCACCTGCAGCTATCTCGAGTTTTCCAAGCGTTGCATCGCGCTTGGCAAGACCCAACTTGAGAGACGCACCCCACACTTGTTCGTACTTCTCCGGAATGAACATGATCGGCAACCAACCATCGGCATGTGCTGCGGTGGCTTCGATGCTTTTGTCCTTGAGTGACGCCCACCAAATGGGAATCGTCTTGCGAACCGGATGGTTGATGATCTTCAACGGTTTTCCAAGTCCGGTTCCCTGGCCTGCAGGCAAGGGAACTTTCACTGTCTTGCCGTCGTAATTAAGAGGTGCTTCGCGCTTCCACACCTCACGACACACATCGATGTATTCCTTGATGCGTTGCATCGGCTTGTCATATGACACTCCATGGAAACCTTCGATCACTTGAGGTCCCGATGCGCCAAGGCCAAGGATGAAGCGCCCATTGCTGACGTAGTCACAACCAGCAGCTGTCATGGCCATCAGTGCGGCTGTACGGGAATACACATTCAAGATGCCAGTGGCAATCTCCACTCGCTCAGTGCGTGCCGCGAGATACCCGACTTGAGAAATCCCATCGAAGCTGTAGGCCTCCGGCACCCACACCTGATCGAGTCCGGCTTTCTCCAACTCGACAACCTGGTCGACGGACTCTTTGAAACCACCGGCGTAATTCAGCATCATCGCCAACTTCATGGGCACCTCCATATTGGTCCCTTCACCCTAGGTTCTTGACCCTCTGTCCCTGAACACGTGCTGGCTCGTCGGTGGTTTTCGTGTGCCGCCCTGCGACAATGCGAAGGTGCATCACTCGCAGGACAAGAAAACGTCAGCACCGATGGTCGAACGTGTCCGACTCGCTGATGATCTTCAACTCTCGTGTCGAGTGTGGGGTGCGCCGTCTGAGCGCGGAATCCCCATTGTCATGGTTCATGGCTTGGCATCGAACGCCCAACTGTGGGATGGCTCCGCTCGACACCTCACGACGCACGGCCACGGTGTCATTGCTATCGACCAGCGCGGTCACGGCACCAGCGACAAGCCCGATGAGGGCTACGACATGGACACCGTCACCGATGACCTCGCAACATTGCTCGACATCCTCACTCATCGCGACGAATCATGGACGCGACCTCTTGTGGTTGGTCAGTCATGGGGAGGCAATGTCGTCATCCACTTGGCGGCGCGCCATCCGTCCAAAGTGCGCGGTGTGTGCGCAGTTGATGGCGGCACCATCGATCTGAAGTCTGCCTTTCCCAATTGGGATGACTGTGCGCAGCACCTGGCTCCGCCACACATCGCTGGCACGCGTTATGACCGTCTGTGGGCAGCCATCAAAGCAACACACCCCGATTGGTCTGACGACGCCGTTGATGCGACCTTGGCAAACATGGAACACCTACCAGACGGAACGGTGCGTCCGTGGTTGACACGCGAGCGTCACATGAAGATTCTTCGCGGTCTCTGGGAACACAGCCCTCACCACCTGTTTTCACATATATCTGTGCCCGTGATGTTCACACCCGCAATCGACAACTCAGATTTCTCGAATCGGAAACACAGCGCACTTGATGTCGCTGAGCAACACATTCGTCGCTGCAAAGTTGTCCCCTTCATCGGTGCCGACCATGATCTTCACGCCCAACACCCACGGCAATTCGCCGATGTCATCCACGACGCCATCACAGAAGGTTTCTTCGCATGAGCACCGTGCCACGCATTCTCACCATCATGGGGTCCGGCGAGACCGCACCAACAATGGTCAGCACTCACCGAAAACTCGTCGCGACATTGCCGGCACCGGTCGATGCGGTCATCGTCGACACTCCATTTGGTTTTCAGGAAAACGCACCCGAGCTGGCTTCCCGCGCCATCGACTACTTCAAAGTCAGTGTCAACATTGATGCAAAGGTTGCAGGGCTCGTACGGCTTCACGACACACACATTGCGGCAGACCCCGTATCGGTTGAGCGAGGTCTTCGCCTTGTCGACTCGGCCACGTATCTGTTTGCCGGGCCTGGCTCGCCCACTTACGCTCTGCGGCAATGGGCAGGCAGCAGATTTGCTGATGTGCTGCGCTCGAAGGTCCAGAACGGTGGCATCGTCACCTTCGCATCAGCAGCTGCGCTAACGCTCGGCAAGTACACGGTCCCCGTGTACGAGATCTACAAGGTCGGAGAAGATGTTCGGCTCCTTGATGGCCTGAACGTGCTCGGTGACATCGGTGTGAATGCTGTCGTCATACCTCACTATGACAATGCTGAAGGTGGGAATCACGACACGAGGTACTGCTATCTCGGAGACACCCGACTGACGTTGCTCGAATCGATGCTTGATGAGGACACTTGCGTACTGGGTGTCGATGAGCACACTGCAGTCGTCATCGACCTCGATGCCGACACATGCACAGTTACCGGAAACGGCACAGTGACCGTACGGCACAAAGGCTCATCACGAATCTTTGAAACTGGCGACGTGTTCTCACTCGACGTGCTGCGCAACCCGACTGCCCAACACTCTTCAGGCAAGACATCCACCAAGGCCGCGGTTGCGGGAGACGATCAGAAGTCGACGACAAATAACACAGCGACTTCTCTTGGTGACGTAGCCACTACGTGTACCGAGCGATTCAACGAGGCACTTGACGCACGTGACCCCATCGCAGCAGTACGTGCTGCACTCGAGCTGGAACAAGCGATTCATGAATGGTCTGCCGATTCTCTACAAAGCGAAGATGCCGACCATGCAAGGGCATCACTGCGCGCGATGATCAGCAGCCTCGGCGACCTTGCGGTCGGTGGTGCACGCGACCCCCGTGAGGTGGTCGCACCGTTTGTGGAAGCCTTGCTGTCGCTTCGCGCAACGGTTCGGGCCGAGAAGCGCTTTGATCTTTCCGACACGATTCGCGATGCGTTCACCGACATCGGAGTCGAAGTTCGAGACACGCCGTCTGGCGTGGAATGGCAATTGCGCGACTGACGCTAGATGTGGTGAACGTGTGCCACACGGACACGTCCACGTATGCCAGTTGCGGCATAGACCACCACAAAACCAATGGCGGCCACCAGAATGACCGTCGCACTGGCTGAGGTGTCGAGATGGTACGCGGCATTCATACCGACAAAACCCGCGATGGCGCCGAGCACCGGCGAAATCCACAACATACGCGCAAACGAGTTGGTCAACATTCGCGATGTCGCCGCGGGAATGACCAGCAACGCAGAGATGAGCAGCGTCCCGATCACGCGCATGGTAACGAGAATTGTGAGCGACAGCATCATCATGACCATCGCTTCCACCCAAGCAACTTTCACACCTGTCACCTGTGCAACATCGGGATCGAAGGTGGCGAACAACAATCGTCGATAAAAGGCGACGATGAAAACGGCGACAAGTACAGCAACAATTGACACTGCCCAGATGTCAGCCCGTTCCACTCCGAGGACAGAGCCGAACAACACAGCTTCGATGCTCTTTTTTGCCTGTCCGTAACGATTGAGAAGTGCGAGACCGATAGCAAATGAAGCTGTGGTCACCACACCAATTGCGGCATCGGCACCGATGATGCGCCGCCGAGCAATGCGACCGATGAGCACACCTGACACCACTGCCCAGATTCCGGCTCCGACGAAGTAATTGATTCCCACGACTGCGGAAGCCGCCGCTCCGCCGAAGACTGCGTGTGACAGTCCGTGGCCGATATAGCTCATACCTCGCAACACCACGAAAACACCCAGCAGGCCACACAATGCGCCGGCGAGAGTCGCGACTGCCAAACCGTTGTTGAAGAATGAATAACCGAATGGTTCGAACAGTGTCGCAAGCATGACTACGTGATCTCGCGTCAGGACGTCGTCAATTTCGATAGTCGTCGTGCAACATGGTCGGCACCGCTCTCCAAGACCACCGGCATTCCACCGTGGATCAGAACTTCCATGGCTGCTCCATATGTTTGCTCGAGCACCGCTGGTGTGAGTACTTCACGAGGTGAGCCGTCAGCCACGATGCGACGATTGATACACACCACTCGTGGAAGATGGGCCGCCAACCCGTTGAGGTCGTGGGTGGTGAGCACGATTGATAGGCCCTCGTCATGCAGGTCGGCCAACAGGTGCAACACTTCGTGTCGCGTACGCACATCGACACCAGATGTGGGTTCATCCAGAACAAGCAACTCGGGCCGATGGAAAAGTGCCCTGGCGATGAACACGCGCTGCTGCTGGCCGCCGGAGAGTTCGCGAATGTGACGTGCAGAAACATCGACAAGACCAAGTCGACGCAAGACGCGCTCAGCCTGATCACGTTCTTCCTTCGTCATACGCGACCACCATCCGTTGCGAGTGCGCGTCATCACTACGGTCTCGAGAACGGTCACCGGAAAGTTCCAGTCAACACTCTCCACTTGGGGGACATAGGCCATCTTCAGGTTCTGCGTCCTGTGCACATGACCGCTCGCTGGTTGAACCGACCCGAGAATTGCTTTGAGCAGCGTGGTCTTACCCGAACCAGATGGACCCACAACTCCGACGAAGTCCCCACGACGCACTGCCATCGACACGTCATCAACTGCGACTGCACCGTCGTACGCACACGTCAGTTCATGGCACTCAATGAGTGCTTGGGGAATCGCGAGAGCGTTCACTGTGGGTAGTACGCCTTATCGGCCGAGTCCACCGTGATATCAACGCTCTTCAAGACGCTGGCATCGCCGCCCAATGCTTCGACCATGGTGACGTAATCAAAACGCATGAGCCCGGCCCATGAATGGTCGGCGGCACCAGGCTCACCGGGCAGATCGTCGTCACGCAAGACATCAACATAGGCAACTCCGGCCTCTTTACCGATCTGTTCAAGTACGGGCGAGGGAAATACTTCACTTCCAAACACTGCCTTCACATTCTCTGCTCGAACTTGGTCGATGAGCTCGGCGATGTCTTTTGGCGTCGGCTCCTCGAATGATGACGGCTGGATCGCCCCCACCACTTGCCAGCCGTATGTCTTGGCAAAATAGGCATACGCATCGTGATAGGTCAGCAGCTTCCGTCGCTCGGCAGGCAATGTTGCAGTTGCTTCCACCATCGCTGCGTCGAGTCGGTCAATCATTGCCACGACCTTGTCATGATTCGCTGCGTATATCGCCTCGTTCGCCGGGTCCCGTGACACAAGCACGTCCCTAATAAGGCTCACATACTCTCGGGCAAGCGGCGGGTCAGTCCACAAATGGGGATTCGGCTTGCCACCTTCCTTAGGGAAGGAAAAGTCGTACACGTAGTCACTCTCGGGAAGCACTGCGGTTCCCAATTCGCACACCACTGCTCCGTCTTTCATATTGGCGACGGCGAGATCTCTCGTCGGCTCTTCGAGCACGAGACCGTTGATGAACACAACGTCGGCCTTCGACAGCGTCGCTGCGACACTCGGTGGCGGCTCAAATGTGTGTGAATTGGTTCCCTCAGGGACAATGCCGGTCACAGTTGCCGGAGAGTCTCCGATGACAAGTGCCACCAGGTTGGTGATGGGCGCCACCGTCGTCGCTATGTTCAATGCGTCCCCAGTGACTTCGGCACCACCCATGCATTCAGCTTTTGCCTTCTCATGAGTCGCTGCCTGGCCAGACCCACTTGCGGCCGACGACTCTGACGTTGGAGTCGAGCCTTCCGATGACGAACACGAGACAAGAATCAGTGCGCATGACAGTGCGATAGTCGAACGCAGCAAACGACAGCGAGGAGTTAAAGGGGTGTGCATTATCTCAGTGTAAGCGTGAATCTTGCTGATGTCGTCACGGTGAGCTACTTCGCTAGTCAGCGCACAACGGAGGAAAATGGCACTCCGACCGTTGAATCTGGTTCAGCAGGTAGTCCCAGAACCTTCTCGCCGATGATGTTGCGCTGCACTTCGCCTGTACCCCCGCCAATGGTCAGCGCTCGAGAGAACAGAAAACCGCTGTACCACGAACGCGCGTTCAATGTTGACGACTCTTGTTGAGGCCCCACCAACATTGCATTTGCGCCGATGAGATCACGCGCAAGCATCATCGTTCGTTGACCGTGTTCATCGGCGATGATTTTTCGAATGCTTGCCTCAGGTCCGGGTTGTTCACCTCGCAAACGTGCGGTCAATGTGCGCGCACGAATCAACTCAAGGATGACGTGCTCAGTGTACAGCGCAGCAACACGTTGTCGCATCGTTGCATCACGCACACCTCCTTCGCGTCGCACGATGGATACAAGGTCGGCAGCCGAAGGACCCATACCCCACAACACTCCGCCTGACGACAGACTCACGCGCTCGTTACCGAGAGTCACTTTTGCGAGCCGCCATCCGTCGTTTACCTCGCCCACGACATTTTCATGCGGAATTCGCACATCAGTGAAGAACACTTCGTTGAACGACGCCGCCCCAGCCATTGAAGTAATCCCTCGAATATCGATGCCTGGCGAGTCCATCGGGCAAATGAAATACGTGATGCCGCGATGTTTTGGCATTGACGAGTCGGTGCGAGCAATCAAAATCCCAAACTGCGACTCGTGCGCACCTGATGTCCAGATCTTCTGACCATTAATAACCCACTCGTCGCCATCGCGAACGGCCTTCGTGCCGAGGCTGGCCAAGTCGCTTCCACTCTGTGGTTCGCTGAAGAGCTGACACCAGATCTCTTCTGCAGCGAGCATCGGCAACAGATACCTCTTTTTTTGCGCTTCTGACCCAGCGAACAAAATGGTCGGTCCCGCCCATCCGATACCTATCGGATTAGAAGGACGCGCCACACCAGCCCGCTTGAATTCGTCGTCAACAATGAGTTGCAACAGCGGGTCTGCGTTCAACCCGTACGGCTCTGGCCAGTGCGGGGCGACATATCCCGACTCGGCAAGTTCGCGTGCTGTGGCCTCTGGGTGCGCCGCGAGCCATTCACGAATCGACAGACGACGCGGGTCGTCATCGCCTGGCAACACGGACGTCGACACATCGAGCACCACGCCACAGTATTAGGTCGTTTTCGCTCTCACGGGTGGCTCTCGTATCCTTGCCAAGTGGCATCTCCTTCATCTCTCTCCTCTGACAACGCTGGCTGGAACTTCGCGGACATGTGGGAGCGCGTCGCCGGTCGATTTCCAACCGCACAGGCGCTCATTCACGGCGACAAGACCGTGAAGTGGGCCGACATGGATCGGCGCGCAAACGGAGTCGGGAAGACCCTGCTCGATGCTGGGGTCTCACATCAGGACAAAGTTGCCCAGTACATGACCAACTGTCCCGAGTACCTCGAGTCAATGTTCGGACTCTTCAAAGTCGGTCTCGTGCCAGTCAACATCAACTACAGGTACAACGAGGATGAACTCGTGTACATCTGTGACAACTCAGATGCCGTCGCAGTTATCTTCCACGGATCATTCGCCGACAAGTGCATCAACGTGAAAGACCGTCTCCCGAATGTGAAGACATGGATTTGGGTTGATGACGGCACACAACCATGCCCCGCATTTGCCATTTCGTACGACGTTGCTGCTCAGTCACATTCCGATCAAGTCGTTGCTCCCTGGGATCGCAGTGGAGATGACATGTATTTCCTGTACACCGGTGGCACCACTGGCATGCCAAAGGGTGTCATGTGGCTTCAAGACGACATGGTCGCATCACTCGACGGCGCTTCGAAGAACCCACTTCCGACGTTCGTCGACTGGAATGCCTATGACGAGAAAGTTGCAAAGCCCGGCCCGGTGAATCTTCCTGCGGCTCCTCTCATGCACGGCACAGGCGCATTCAATGCGATGTGGAACTTGGCTCTTGCCGGATCTGTGTGCACCATGCCATCGCGCAGTTTCGATCCGAAGGAACTACTCGACACTGTGCAACAGCACAAGGTGAACAGCATGTCGATTGTCGGCGACGCATTCGCCAAACCAATTCTCAAAGCCCTGGACGAGAACCCTGGCAAATGGGACATCTCCAGCCTGCGCGTCATCATCTCAAGTGGTGTCATGTGGTCGGCTGAAACAAAAGCGGGACTGCTTCGTCACAATGACCGGCTCATCATGGTCGACAGCCTGGGTTCGTCCGAAGCAGTCGGCATGGCATCCTCCACGACAACCGCACAAGACAAGGCGACAACTGCAAAATTCAAACTCTCTCCCAACACCAAGGTCATCACCGAGGACGGACGTGAAGTTGTTCCGGGCTCAGGTGAACGTGGTCGCGTGGCATTACGTGGTCGCACATCGGTTGGTTATTACAAAGATGAAGCAAAGACTGCGTCGACCTTCATCTTGGTGGACGGAGTTCGTTACACCATTCCTGGTGACTGGGCTGAAGTTGAGGCAGACGGCTCGGTGAAACTGCTCGGTCGTGGAAGCCAATGCATCAACACCGGTGGCGAAAAGGTGTATCCGGAAGAAGTCGAGGAAGCTCTGAAGGGTCACCCATCGGTCGCTGATGCAGCCGTCGTCGGAGTTCCCGATGAACGATTCGGCGAAGCAATCACCGCTCTTGTCGAGGCCCACTCTGGACACTCGGTTGACGAAGCGGCCCTGATTGCACACGTGAAGTCCGCCCTCGCCACCTACAAAGCCCCCAAGCGTGTGCTTGAGATTTCTTCCATCGGTCGCGCCCCCAACGGAAAACTCGATTACAAGCGGCTCAAGTCGGAGGCACTAGAGCGCCTCGGGCTAGCGTGACCGGTCGCTGAACAACTCGCGGCGCACCTGCGCCACACGAAAGGACCCCTCCATGAGCAAGCTCGGATACGACGGAAAAGTAGCTGTCATCACCGGAGCTGGTGGCGGACTCGGACGCCAACATGCCCTTCTTCTTGCGAGCCGCGGTGCACTAGTGGTGGTCAACGACCTCGGTGGCTCAGTTGATGGCACCGGGTCAAGCACCTCTGCAGCACAAAAAGTGGTCGATGAAATCAAGGCCACAGGTGGTGAAGCCGTCGCGAACTACGACAGCGTGAGCACTCCGGAAGGCGGCGAGTCGATCGTCAAGACCGCCATCGACACATTCGGACGTGTCGACATCGTCATCAACAATGCCGGAATTTTGCGCGACAAGTCGTTCCACAACATGACACCCGACCTTGTCGACGCAGTGATTGATGTGCACTTGAAGGGTGCGTTTAACGTCACGCGACCAGCTTGGGTCCACATGCGCGAGCAGGGTTACGGCCGCATCGTGTCCACTTCGTCGGCTGCCGGAATCTTCGGCAACTTCGGACAGGCGAACTATGGCGCCGCGAAAATGGGGCTCGTCGGTCTCACTCGCGTACTCGCGCAAGAAGGAGCCAAGTACAACATCAAGGCAAATGCCATCGCTCCGCTCGCGCTCACCCGTATGACCGAAGCTCTTCTTGGAAATCTTGGTCAGAGCCTGCAGCCCGAATACATCTCCCCCATCGTCGCATGGTTGTCACACGAAGACTGCGATGTCAGTGGCGAGGTGTATTCAGTCGGTGGCGGTCGTGTTGCCCGAGTATTCATTGGCGAGGCAGAGGGGTACTTCAACAAGAACCTCACGCTCGAAGATGTGCGCGACAACTGGGACAAAATCCGTGACCCAGAGGGTTACATCATTCCTGCTGGCGTTCCTGATGAAACCAAGATGTTCATCAACGCTCTGAAGAGCTGAGTTTCGCCCGAACTGATCGCAGAGCAACGCATGTCAACGTGTAGTGATGCAGCGAGCATCACGAGCGCAGACGGAACTGCTCTGGCGTTGCACAACTTGTCGACGATTGAGCCGTCGAATGTTCACGCACCCGTGGTGCTGTTCTCACATGCGACAGGTTTTCATGCCCACTGTTGGCAACCAATGGTTGACGTGCTCGAAGAACACATGCACTGCGTGGCTATCGACCATCGCGGATTCGGTGATTCTCAGAAAATTGATCCAGCCGATCTCACATGGTCGCAATACGGAGACGATGCATTGGCCGCAGCCCGTGCAACCTCTGCTCGACATGGCGGTCGTTCTCTCATCGGCGTGGGTCACTCCATGGGTGGTGCCACGCTCTTGATGGCCGCGCATGCCGAGCCTTCTTTGTTTCGCGCACTCTTCATCTTTGAACCGATCGTGTTTCCGCCGATGCCTCCGAACACTGGGGCCGAGACTCCGTCGAACTTCCTTGCTGATGGCGCACGTAAACGTCGAAGCCGGTTCGACAGTTTCGATGCGGCACTCGAGAACTTTGCGAGCAAACCACCGATGAATGCTTTTCACCCTGTTGCTCGTGAGGCGTATGTTCGTCACGGATTTGCCGAACAGTCCGACGGCACGGTGGAGCTGAAATGTGCCCCAGAGCACGAGGCGCGCACCTACGAAACTGGCGGCATCGCCCCGGAATGGCACGAGTTGCCCACCATCAACGTGCCCACGTGGGTCTTGTGTGGAAAGCCCGAACCATTTCAACCATCTCGTTTCGCAGCTTCAGTGGCCGAACAATTGGGCAACTGCACCTATGTGCAATGGGATGAAATGGGCCACTTCGGACCGCTCACTCACCCCGAAGCCATCGCGGGCTTCATTGGTCGCACTGTACGCACGCTCCCATAGTCAAGAATCATGCCGTGACATCTTCGCCGACATTTCCCACGCCACTGTCTCTGTCACCATCCCGCATCGGCGCTTTCGAGTCGTGTCCCCTGAAGTTTCGTTTTGTAAACATCGAGAAGCTTCCAGACCCGCCAACAATCGAGAAATACAAGGGAACGATTGTTCATCGCATTCTCGAGTTGTTGCTCAAGGAAGACAGTGCCGAGCGAACCTCCGAGATGGCGCGGCATCTGTTCGACACCGTGCAGTACACAGCGCCGAACGACGAAGACTTTTCGTATCTCGAGTTGACCTCAGATGCGAACCATCCGTTCTGGGTCGATGTGCGCAAATTGGTGGACACGTACTTCTCTATGGAAGATCCCACCGTCGTCAAACCGGAGGCAATGGAATTGCGCGTTGAACATTCGATGGGAGATTTCAAACTGACAGGCATCATTGATCGGCTTGAGCGTGATGAAGACGGAAACTTTGTGATCGTCGACTACAAGACGGGAAAGAGCCCGGCACCCAACTTCGTCGAAGACAAGATGAAAGCAATGATGCTGTACGCATGGCTCTGCAAACAGGAAAAGGGCTCGAGCCCTGCAGCACTACGACTGCTCTTTCTGAAAGATGGAAAAGCAGTCGAGACTCGACCACTCGAGAACAAAGTCGATTTTCAGCTTCAGCGCGTGAAAGCCATCTACGGCGCCATCAAACGCTCGTGCGAGACCGGTCACTTCGGAACGAAGAAGGGGCCGTTGTGCAACTATTGCGACTATCAACGGTGGTGTCCCGAATTCGGTGGCGATCCGACGAGAGCGGCGCAGGAAGCACCGGTTGTGATTGGTGTGAAGCCAAAGTGAAACAACAGTGAAACGACTAGGCGCAGCCGTCGATGACTCTGTCGACAAAGCTCTCGAGCCTGTACGACAATCGCGCATCGCTGCTCGTGTCTTCACTCTGGCTAGTCATGTCGGTGACTTCAGCCTGGTGTGGCATGTGACCGGTCTTCTGTATGCCATCGGCAGTGTCGACCGATTGAAACAAGCGCTTGCACTTTCTGCTGCTCTCGGCATCGAGAGCCTGGTGGTGAACCAAGGAGTCAAGCGACTGTTCAAACGCGACCGACCGACGTGGAATGGTGACGATCGCACACGTGTGCGGAAACCGCGCACCTCGAGCTTTCCAAGTGGACATGCATCGTCGGCAACTTTCGCGGCGATTCTTCTCACATCGTTCACTGGCTGGCCGTTTGCGGCTCTGTGGTGCCTCATCGCCGTTGTGGTGGCAACCAGTCGGGTCGTCGTACGTATTCACCACTTCACCGATGTCATTGGTGGCGTCGTCGTTGGTGGACTTCTCGGTGGGCTCGCACTTCCCATCGTCGCGCTCGTCTGACATTTCGTCGACTTGTCCCGATTCGGGAATAGCGCCATCGATATGGGTGTTAAGCCGACCATGTCACGCCACTTCGCTCTCACATACGACTACCGATGCCCCTTCGGACGCATCATGCACGATCACGTCGTCACTGGGCTGCGCGCCGGTGCCGACTGGGACGTGACCTTTCTTCCGTTCTGCCTCGGACAGACCCACGTCGAAGAGGGCATGCCGGATGTGTGGGACACACCCCAGTCAGACACGGGCATCGAGGCGCTGCAGTTCTCCATTTCATTGCGCGACAATCAACCGAACGTGTTTCTCGACTTCCATCATCGTTTGTATGAGCACCGCCACTCAGGTGGTGGGAGCCTGCGCGATAGGCGCATCCTCACCTCATTCATCAGCGAGGCTGGCGGCGATGCTGATGCAGCAACGTCAGATGTCGATACAGGACGACCCCTTCAGGTCATCAAGACCGAACACACGTCCTTTGCAGAAAGCCACGGAGTATGGGGCGTCCCCACCTTTGTGATGGGTGACGCCGCCGTGTTCGTGCGGCTCATGAAACCATCCTTCGGCGATGCCACCGTGGCCACCACCACCATCAATCGCATCCTCGATTACGTCGAATGGCCCGAGATGAACGAGTTCAAGCACACGCGCATCCCGAACTAGTTTCGACACATGTCCAATCAGGCGCGTCGCATGAGCGACACCGAAGCACTCATGTGGCGCCTCGAGAAAGACCCCCATCTCGCCTCGACCTTCGCCAACATCACAGTGCTCGATCGGCCGTTGAACTCTGACGCCCTAAGTGCTCGACTTGAACGCACGTCATACGTTTTTCCGCGCCTTCGACGCAAGGTGCAGCCGGTACCCGGAAACTTTGGTGCTCCGCTATGGGTTGATGACACGTCGTTCGACATTCGATACCACGTACGTCACATCTCGTTACCTGAGCCCGGCACACTTCGCCAACTGCTCGATCTGGCAACGCTCATCGTCGCCGACCCATTCGACAGATCTCGTCCGCTGTGGCAATTCTTCATCGTTGACGGTCTCATCGGTGGACGTGGAGCCCTCATCCAAAAACTCCATCACACCGTCACTGACGGTCAGGGTGGCGTCGAGTTGTCACTCAACTTCATCGACCTCGAACGAACTCCCGCGCCACCACTTCCACTTGACCCCGACCTCATCGCACGTGTCGAGGAAGAGAGCAAACAGACTCCACAAGTCGAGATGTTGCGTGGTGCGATGTCGGACAGCTTGCGTATTCCACTAGGCATGCTGCGCCAAGTGCGCGATGTCATTTCAGATCCCAAACTTCTTGGTTCACTCGGTCCTGAGACATTGCAGACCGTGCGCAGCGTCATGAATGAAGTGACCACGATTGACCCTGCTCGCTCCCCGTTGTGGACCGAGCGCTCACTTCGTCGGCACGTCGAAGTGATTCGCGCCCCATACAAACAATTGCGCGCGGCCAGCAAACACCTTGGTGGCACGCTGAACACTGCATTCATCACTGCGGCCGCCACGGCCGCAGGCGAGTATCACCGGGCCCTAGGCACACCGATAGAAGAGCTGCGCACGTCAATGGCCATCAGCACTCGCACTAACGACACTGGTGACGGCGGCAATGCGTTCTCGCTTATCAGGTTCCTCGTACCAACTGGCGAGATGTCAATCGACGAACGCTTCTCCGCAATCAACGACATCGTCCAGGCATCTCGAACGAACTCTGGCGGTGATGCCCTGGCTTCGGCATCGTCAGTCGCATCTCTCCTGCCGACATCGGTCATCACTCGATTCGCACGCGTCCAAGGCGAGACCGTCGACTTCGCCACGTCGAATGTCCGTGCCGCAGGCATTCCGCTCTACATCGCCGGTGCTCTCGTCCTGGAGAACTACCCGTTGGGCCCGCTGGCGGGTACGGCGTTCAACCTGACTTTGCTGTCCTACAACGGAAGCATGGACATGGGGCTCAACATGGACGCTGCAGCAATTGCTGAACCAGCTCTGCTGCGAGACGAACTAGTGAAGGCTTTCACTCAGATTGTGAAACGTGACCCGACTCCGCCAGAGACAATGTCAAGTGCACCCACTCAGTCAGAGCTGGCAACGTCGGAGAAGAACCAAACGATTAAGAAGCGGTGGTGGCGGCGCTCGCGGTAAGAAGCGTACGCACATCAAGCAGCAAGTCGGCTACTTCATCAGACGACACCAATTCACGTCGCAACATTTCGGCAAGGGCCTTGTCAATGACACCGAGCGCGTCGGTGATGACCATGGAGTCGATGCCTTGTGAAATAGACACCTTCGGTGCCTCTTCTTGCGTCGTGTTGGTCATGTCGTCTTCCCCTTCCGATCGGCTCGAGCCGCTCTGGTCTGGTAACCAGCACGGTATCGGTCCGCTCCCCCCTGATGCGCATCGTAGTGAGGTCGTTCGTCACGCGGGTGGCAATCGGTCACCTGTCGTCGAGAGTTGACACTTCGCCCTACAGTCTCGACTGATGGATGTGAATGGGAAGACGGTGGTGGTCACCGGTGCCGCCAGTGGCATCGGCCGGGCATTGGCTCGGCGCTTTCATGCCGACGGCGCATCGGCGGTGCTCGCGGATCGAACAGAGATTCCGCTTGGTGAGTTGGAGCGCGAACTAAACACAAGTCGTCCCGGCTCTGCCCATGCTGTGCTTACCGACATCGGTACCGAGTTCGGCAACAAAGCACTCATCGACAGTGCGCGTCAGAAGTTTGGGCGCATTCACTTATTCTTCGCCAACGCTGGCGTTGCTTTCGGCACAGACCTCGAACACACCGAAGAATCTGCGTGGACAACATCTTTCGATATCAACATTCACGCACATCGCTGGGCTGCGAAACATCTCATCGATGACTGGGTGGCGCATGGTGATGGCTACTTCTGTTCCACTGCTTCAGCAGCCGGACTTCTCGCTCAAATCGGATCTGCGCCGTATTCGGTCACCAAGCATGCAGCCGTGGCCTTCGCCGAATGGTTGTCCATCACCTATGGCGACCGCGGCTTGAAAGTCAGTTGCCTGTGCCCCCAGGGCGTGAACACCAACATGTTGAACCCTCCGGACTCTCACGGCACGGATGTGCGCGGCGGTGATGTGGTGAGAGCTGCAGGTGCGGTCCTCGAACCAGAGCAGGTCGCCGACATCGTCGCTGAAGCAATTCGGAACGAGTTTTTTCTCATCCTGCCTCATCCCGAAGTGGCGATGTACGAGCAGAATCGCACCGCAGATCGCGAGAAATGGCTGGCAGGCATGCGAAAGCTGCAAAGGCGCATCTTCGGCGCCGGCTGACAACAATCCACTAGCCATGACTTAGGGTTCAGCCATGGGAGTGCGCCTCGAACCTGCTGATGAATACATGCACGAGTTGGGACCAGAACCCAACTTCAACGAGAGCATGTACGTGAACTGCTTTGACCCGAAGCAAGGCGTCGGCGGATGGTTCCGCATGGGCAATCGTGCAAACGAGGGTTACGCAGAGATGACCATCTGCATCTACTTGCCAGACGGTCGAGTCGCATTCATCTTCAAACGACCATCGATTTCAAACAACGATGCGCTCGATGCAGGTGGTTTGACATGGACCATGGTGAAACCATTCGAGGAGTTGCGCATCGACTACAGCGGGAAACTGTGCGTGCTCAGCGATCCACTCGAGATGGTCGATCCCAAGCAAGCGTTCACCAATAACCCCTACGCAGAGGGTGAAGTTCACATCACCTTCACAGGTGGTGGTCGTGAATCCATGTTCGGCGGAGAACCTGACACGCCTCACGAAACTCCCGGTGAAGAGTTCGCCCGCGGTCACTACGAGCAACTCGTTTCGGCAAACGGAACGATTCGCGTGGGCGATGAAGAATGGGCGATTACTGGGCACGGTCTGAGAGACCACTCGTGGGGCCCGCGCTACTGGCAAGCACCGTGGTACTACCGATGGCTCACCGCGAACTTTGGACGCGACTTCGGCTTCATGACGAGTCGTGTGGCGAAAAAGAACGCTGCCGGTACGCGTGGAGGGTTCGTCTGGGAAGACGGCCGCATCCACGTGTGCGATGACTGCACTGTCAGCACCGAGTTCATCGGCGAGGACAAATACCACTCGAAAGTCAGAGGAACTCTTCGCTCGTCACGAAGTGGCAAGGAATGGACGTTCGAAGGAGAGGTCATGAACCTCATTCCTCTGCGCAACCGTCGACAAGACCCCGAGGGCAACTGGCTACATACCCGCATCAGCGAAGGCATGACACGTTGGACTCTGACGTCTGGGAAAGCTGACGGTCTCGTGGGTTACGGGTTGAGTGAATATCTCGACCAAATCATCGACGGCTCGCCCGTCGGCATCGCCGAATAAGAAACCGAGCGTCACCGAATAAAGAGGGTTGTGGTTTTACAGAGCTGTGCGTTCCACGAAACGCTCTGCGACATCTTGTGCACCGATGACTTCGACCATTGACAGTGGCTTGCGCCGCCACAACACCAACAACAACTGACTCGCTTCGCCACGAATGGCACATGTGCCTTTTGCGTGCTCTCGCGTGATGACAATCTTCCCCACTTCAGGCTCATCGATAAACCATTCACCGTGCACGTCGGTGCAATGGATATGCACCGACCCGCCTGGTGCCGGCATCGACTCGCGCTGAAGTCGAAGAAAATTGTGAAGAAATTCGTCTATTCCGTCGCTTGCCATGTCGGCCGGCATCGTCGGGGCTGGACCAATTGCGGTGGCTGCGTCCCAGGCATGAACCATGGTTTCTTGAGTCATGCGCCGAATCGCCCACGTGAGCGGGGCCGGCCCCACCCATGACCAAATTTCGGTGTCGGGTGGTGTCGACGTGAATACATCAATCAATGAATTCGCACCCTCGACGAACGTGTCGATGAGCACGTCATCCTCAACTCGTTTGTACGGGCGCAACTGGTCGAATCCCTGAACTTTGTCAACGACGATTTGAACGATTGCATTGTGAACTCGTGTGCAGTGCCACACAAGGTGTGACATCGTCCAATTCGGACATGACGGCACGGGTCGAGCCAGGTTGCCATTAGCGACCTTTGATATGAGGTCAACCGAGTCACGAAGACTCGCGAGGTACTGCTTCGTCTCGAGCATCATCACCAGTCTTTGGTTGCAGCGGCAAGTTCGCGCCACTGATCGACGGGCACCGAGCCTGGAACGGCACCCAGAACTTGAACGCACACATGGTCAGCGCCTGCATCTAGATGCGCTTTGATGCGCGCCAGCACTTGATCGGTGCTACCCCAACCGACAATGGCATCAACGATCGCATCTGAAGCACCGGTGATATCCGCTTCATCCCAACCAAGCCTCTTCAAGTTGTTCGCATAGTTGGGTAATGCCAAGTACATCGCCATGTACTGGCGGGCGACCTCGCGAGCACGTGAGGAGTCTGTTTCGAACACCACTGCCACTTCTGGCGCGAGCAATGCATCGGGCCCCATGATCGCGCGGGCCTCAGCTGTGTGTTCGACGGGAGTGAAATACGGATGTGCTCCTTCTGTGCGTTCTGCGGCCAGTGCGAGCATCTTCGGACCCAGTGCTGCGAGCACACGACGAGGCGCAACAGTTGGTGGTGCAGCGAAGTAGAGACCTCGGTCCATCGCGTCGAGGTATTCGACCATCGTGGTGTACGGCTTTGAATAGTTCTTGCCGTGTGCCCCTTCCACCATCGGCTGATGACTGACTCCGATGCCGAGTAGGAATCGCTCTGGAAACGCCTCACTCAATGTCTTCCACCCGGCTTGCATGGTCTGCGCTGTTCGCGCATGCAAACTTGCAATGCCAGTTGCCATCACAAGTTTCGACGTCGCCGACAACAAAGCAGAACAACTTGCAAAAGGTTCGCGACCAACAGCCTCTGGTACCCAGAGTGCATGGAAACCCATGGCTTCAATATCACCGGCAATGTCACACGCCTGCGACATAGGAACGGTGTCGAGGTCAAAGGCCCAGAGACCGACTCTTCCGAGACTGATTGCGGTGGCGCGCGATGCAGACGACATGTCCTCACCGTATCCAGCAACTTTGCCGGACGACTAGTTGTCAGTGCGCCGCGCTGACTACCGCACTCGCCGGTCGAAGCCCCCGCAAACTAGAATCGAGGTATGTCATCACCACGTTCCGTTGTCATCGTCGACGCCCTCCGCACCCCCATTGGACGCCGCGGTGGCGGTCTCGCCACCATGCACCCCGCCGATCTTCTCGGTGCCGCCCAAAAAGGTCTCATGGACCGCGTTGGAATCGACCCGGCTCTCGTCGAGCAAGTTGTCGGTGGATGCGTGAGCCAGGTCGGCGAACAGAGCTTCAACGTCACCCGCATCGCATGGTTGGCCTCTGGCCTTCCCATGACCACAGCCGCCACCACCGTTGACACGCAGTGCGGCTCGTCGCAGCAGGCCACCAACGTCGCCACTTCTCTGGTTGCGTCCGGTGTTGTCGACATTGCTGTCGCGTGTGGTGTCGAAGTGATGAGTCGCATCCCCATCGGCATCAACTCGTCCAAGAAATTGGGTCTTGGTGTTCCGATTCCAAAGACCTATTTCGGTCGCTATGAATTCACGTCACAGTTCGAAGGTGCGGAACGCATTGCCGACAAGTACGGCGTCACTCGAGACGATGCCGACGCATTTGCGTTGTCATCGCAACAACGCGCAGCACGTGCGTGGGCAGAGGGCCGCTTTGACGGCCAGTGGATTCCCCTTGACGCACCAGATGTTGATGAAGAAGGAAAGCCCACCGGCACGACACACAAAGTGCAGCGCGACGAAGGCATCCGTGAGACCAACCGTGAGGCACTGGCCGGCTTAAAGCCGGTTGCTCGTGAAAATGGCATACATACCGCAGGCAACTCATCACAGATTTCCGATGGCGCAGCAGCGATGTTGATGATGACGGAAGAGAAAGCCAAAGAGTTGAAGTTGAAGCCCCGTGCGCGAGTTGTTGACACATGCCTCGTTGGCGTCGACCCGGTGCTCATGCTGACGGGTCCGATCGACTCGACAGAACGACTTCTCGCTCGCAACAACCTGAAGATCAGTGACATCGACACGTTCGAAATCAACGAAGCTTTTGCTTCTGTCGTGTTGTCATGGGCGCGTGCAACCGGAGCAGATCTCGACAAGACGAACCCGAATGGCGGAGCAATCGCGCTCGGACATCCGCTCGGCTGCACTGGCGCCTTCCTCATGACCAAAGCCGTCAATGAACTTGAGCGCACCGGTGGTCGTTACGGGCTCATCTCTATGTGCTGTGGCGGTGGCCTCGGAACCGGAACTCTCATCGAGCGTCTCTGACACATACGACGTCACACATCGTGACGTGACCATCTCGAAGCCAACATCGCGCAGCGTGCATATCGGTGGCCGCTTCCTAGCAGCAACAGCCATGTTCGTGGCGTTGTCAGCGTGCAGGTCGTCTGACAACTCTGCACCCGATGTTGCGTCGGTGAAACGTGTCATTGACGGAGACACAGTTGTGCTCGCCTTTACAAATACCGAGGAAACGGTGCGACTCATCGGCATCGACACACCAGAAACTGTGAAGCCGAAGTCACCGGTGGAGTGCTTCGGCCCTGAAGCCTCAGAGCGTACGAAGACATTGCTGCCCGCAGGAACAAAGGTTCGAGTTGAACGCGACATCGAGGCGCGTGATTGGTACGGACGACTGCTCGCCTACCTGCGCCGCGTCGACGACGGATTATTCGTGAATGAATCGTTGGTCATCGATGGCTTCGCCACGCCGCTACGAATCGAGCCAAACGTGGCATATGCAGACGACTTCGCACGTGCTGCCGAGCAAGCACGCGCCGCACAGCTTGGCCTGTGGACCGTGTGCGACGACTAATTGCACAGATAGCGTCACAGCATGACCTCGCAGTCCGCCCAGTCAACTCTGGCCGAACGACTCGGGTACTCACCCGACGCCAAACTCGTCATCCTCAGCTGCGATGACCTTGGGTCATGTCACGCAGCCAACATCGGCGTGTACACAGCCATGAGAGAGGGTCTTGCGACCTGTGCATCCATCATGGTTCCCGCCCCATGGGCCAGGCATGCGGCCGACATGTACAACGGAGACGACATCGGCGTGCATCTCACGCTGAATGCAGAACACCCAAGCTACAGATGGGGCCCTCTCACCCACGCTCCATCGCTGTTGTCAGGTGAAGGTGGTTTTCCTCGGTCCATCGACGACTTGTGGGAGCACGCTGACCCAAGCGAAGTGTTGCGTGAATGCCGAGCCCAAATCGAACGTGCCATTGCTTGGGGAATCGACGTCACACACCTCGCGCCACATCTGAGTGCCATCACGCTGCGCCCCGAGTTCTTCGACATCTATCTCGAACTTGCCGTTGAGTTCCGCCTTCCCGTGAGATTGCCCTCGACCATCGATCAGACACAAGCCGGTTTCCCATTCCGTGCGCTAGCAGCAGATGAAGGCGTGATCTTCCCCGACCACTTCGATCATGACTGGCGTGCAGGAAGCCGCGCCCGTGTTATCGCCGCAATCAACTCACTAAAGCCAGGTGTCACCGAAATTCACGTGCAACCAGCCATCGATACGCCAGAAGTTCATGCACTAGGGCCAACTGCCTCTGGTTGGGTTGATGACCTTGCCCTGGTCACCACCGATACTGGTTTTGCAGACGTCGTCGCAAAGAGCGGCGCGGTGTTGATTGGCTATCGCGCCCTCAGGGACGCGATGCGAGCCGACTGATTTCGCTGGCGGCTTCGCCTGATATCAACACTTTGAACAGTGCGCCGGTGCTTCCTTCGGCCTTCAACTTGCCTTGCATGAAAGCCAAGCTCGGGTCAGCTGCAGCATCTTTCGATGCAATACGCACAACCACATCTGCATCATCGGGTCCTGAGATTGCTTCATCGCTCTTGCCGAATTGCACGCGGTACTGAACCAGCACGTCACCCTTCTTCTTCGAACTCACACAACACCGCGAAACATGTCATCTTCATAGGTGCCGTCTTCTGTTCCCCCAACAGCGGAAACCGCCAGCACCCACTCTTCCCAGGGGTACACCTGAGCAAGTTCTGCATCATCAAGACCGAACCACCACGACTCGTTGGGGTCGACCTGTGTGGCATGTGCTCGAAGCGCACCACTTCGGGCCCACAGATACTGACCAACATCGATACGTGTCGTGATGCGATGGTCTTGTGACGGTCGATTCAACCACTCGTCGTTGTAAGGCGACGTGCCAGTTTTCTTGATCATGGCCTCGTGAATGGTGACGATGCGTTTCTTCGACCACAGTGTGTAATACATCTTGAGTGGCTGCCACGGTTCGCCGGCATCGGCGTACCAAAACGGATCACCTGCGCGCTGGAATGCGAGAACACTCACATCGTGGACACGAAGGTGGTCGGGATGCGGATAACCAGACTGGTCGTCGTTGTAGGTGAGGATGACATGTGGCTTCTCTGTTCGAATGATGCGCACCAGACGCTCGGTTGCCTCGTCGAGATCAGCCATGTGAAAACACGCAGGATTGTTGTTCGAATCTGAACCGGCCATACCGCTGTCGCGATACCCCAACATGTGTACGGAGTGGTAGCCGATGATGTCCGTTGCGAGTTTCAATTCCTGCGGTCGAAGATCAGCCATTACTTGGCGTTCTTCTTCTGGCGAGAGACCATGAAACGGCTGTCCGGGTTCACGAAGCGAAGGGTTCTGCAAGTCGCCCTCTTCGCCACCCGTGCAGCACACGAGCACGGTGTGAACGCCCTGCGCTGCATACTTGGCGACGGTCGGGGCACCCTTTGAAGCCTCGTCATCGGGGTGTGCATGCACTGCGAGCAGCGATAACCACGATGTGTCCTGTGGAGAAACGTCTCGCGTCGACATCATCGTCATGCTAGTGAGACGTGCTTGCCGACGGCCCGTCATGACACATCAATCATTAGGCTGAGTAGGTGACATGTCGCCCAACAATGCGTTCTCGAATCACGAGAGTCACGCTTCTCGCGACTATGGCTATCGTGCTCGCAGGTTGCTCCACTAACGATGGTCGCGACATGTCTCCTCCGCGCGATGACCAGACAGACACCATCACGCAAACCACCGTTGCCACCACAGTCGACCCAACCCAGGATGCGGTGACCGAACCCGCGACGTTCTTGTCCGTCTCAGGATCCTGGGAAGAGGGCGGCGTGATTGCGGCCAAGCACACCTGCGCCGGAAGCGGCGTGACTCCAGCTCTGTCATGGGCCGGCATTGGCACCGGAGCAAAATCTCTCGGATTCGTACTAAGCGAATCTGATGACCCAGACAATGTCTTGTGGGTTGTCACCAATCTTGAACCCACGCTCACTGGCATCGCCGAAGGTGAACCGCTCCCAGCGACAGCGGTCGTGGCGAAGAACTCCCGTGGCGAGATTGGCTACACCGCTCCCTGCCCCGACTCTGTTGAGGGAACCTCGTACCTGCTCACGTTGTACGCCCTTGACCAGGTGATCGAAGCGGGAACGGGCGATGACGCAACGACCGTGTTGGCTGCGATGGAGAGCGCAGCCCTCGATGCCACGAGCACCGAGTTCGTCGCCAAGGGCGCGTAGAGAACAGCGGGCATCTGTCACCGAGCGAAGTCATTCCACCGCCCAGCGTGGGGAACCTGCGAAACTGAAGCCATCGACACATCAGCCTCTGCCCTGCCGATTGGCATCTTCGAGACTGATATTGACTGTCGTCTTCGCAGTGGCAATGATGCATTTCGATCGCTCGTTCTTGGTGGCGCAGCGGTCGTGCCGGGAACTGCACCGTGGGTGAATGCCCAACCCCATGAACGTCAAGCATGCGAACGGGCGTGGAAACAAGCGAGAGAAACATCTGCGCCGTTCGTTGTCGAGTTTCGAGTCGGCACACCGAGTGGCGAGACAATGTGGGTGCAAGTCGCCACGCAACCAATTCGAGATGGTGGCGACATCACTGGGTACGTCGGCACTGCGCTCGACTGCACGACAGCGGTCGAGCAACGTCGACTGTCAGATCAACTTGTCGGTCTTCTTGATGCATCTGGTGACGCCATCGTGGTGTTCGACAGAGTCGGCGCGATGACGTTCTGCAATGACATTGCTCGCACCATGCTCGGCATCGAAGAACACAGCGACACAGGAAACGACATAGCCGCCCGCACGTTCATGCAGGCCGTGAGAGACCAACTGCCACGCGATGTCATCTCACCTGATGCCGGAGGCACACCGCAAGGACGCTGGGAAGGAGAAGTCGCGTTCCGTTCGCCAGAAGGACTCTCGCGCACACTCGCCGTGGTCGTGCAAGCTGTCCGTACGCGCGAAGGAGTCCTCGACCATTGGTCAACCATCGCTCGAGACATCACCGACGAGCGCAACCAACAACGAGAACTTGGTCGACTGGCAACCCACGACGCCCTCACTGGTCTTCCGAATCGTGTGCTTTTCTTGCGCAAGACTGCTGAAGCTCTTGAGCGCAGTAAGACCACAAAGAATCAGGTCACTGTGCTCTTCATCGACCTCGACAAGTTGAAACATGTCAACGACACCATCGGACACGTCGTTGGTGACCAACTGATTGTGTCAATCGCCAAGCGCCTAATGGCTGCCACTCGCCCAAGTGATCTTGTGGCACGTATTGGTGGAGATGAGTTCGTGGTCCTGTGCGAGGGTCTGCTCGACGAGCACGTCGCCATGGACGTCGCCGAGCGCATCCGCCACTCAATCACTGGCCCACTCGTACTTCAAGGTGTTGAAATCGACTCCGGAGCCAGCGTGGGCGTAGCAATGTCGACCAGCGAGCAACTCTCGCAAGAGGCACCCGAGGATCTCGCAGTCACCTTGTTGCGCTGCGCCGACACAGCGATGTACCGCGCCAAACAACGCGGCCGCGGTCGAAGCGAGTTGTACAGCGACGACATGCATCGTGCTGCACGTGAGCGCGTGGTTCTTGCAGGTCAACTTGAACAAGCACTTGCTGCAGACCAATTCTTCGTGATGTACCAGCCGATTGAACATGCTCAGGCGCGACATACGGAGGCGTTTGAAGCATTGCTTCGCTGGGCGCATCCCACTCGTGGCGAACTTAGCCCTGCTGACTTTCTTGAGTTGGCCGACGAATCTGGTCTCATTGGCCCTATCGGCGATTGGGTACTCGGTGCTGCCGGCACGAGTCTTCGCTCGTGGATCGACTCGGGCATGGTGAGCAAACAGACTGCCCTCCATGTCAATGCGACACGCCGACAACTTGCCGACACGACATTCGTTGATCGCACCATCACGATTCTTCGTGAAGTTGGCCTTGACTGTGCACAATTGGTGGTCGAAACCTCTGAGGCATCGCTTGTCGACAACAATCCAGCGATTCTTCGCAGCATCACCGCTCTCAAACGCCATGGCGTGCGCATCGCAGTTGACGACTTTGGTGCTGGCTATTCGTCGTTGTCAGCCCTACGAGCTTTTCCTGCTGACTGCCTGAAGCTCGACGGAACCGTCGTGCGCGACGTCGGACGTAGCGACGGCGGCGACGACCCCATTGTTCGGTCACTCATTCAGCTTGCGCACTCGCTTGATCTCACTGTCATCGCAGAATGGGTCAGCACCGACGATCAGTTGCAACGCCTGAAGGTTCTTGGTTGCGACCAATTGCAAGGGAACTTGGTATGCAAGCCACTCACAACAGAGCAGGTCGCACAGCGCTATCAGGCCGGAATCGGTCCTGTTCCTGCGAAGTAAGCAAGCACGGCATCTGACTCTTGCGTGAGGCGCAGTACTGAGGCACCACCGACATTGTCGCCTGTGGTGGACAACGCGTAGGACTTTGCACCAGAGTCCGCAACCGGTCTCAACTTCTTGATCATGTCGGTCATGTCGAGCGCCGGGTCTGCGCTCAGTTCCGATGCGAAACCAGCCAGCACATCACCCGCGGCGAGTGGATGTTTGGCAACGTGTTTGACCGCTGAGGTGATGAGCGAGGAGATGAAGACCCTTTGACGCGCGGTACGACCGTGATCAGATGAACCATCGAGCTTCCAATCGCC
>Ga0169931_10001571_pt1 | contig 37566 bp, 35 predicted proteins | sample Kivu_15m_20L_FD_129675 | JGI IMG/M metagenome (GOLD analysis project Ga0169931, IMG submission 129675) | Freshwater microbial communities from Lake Kivu, Western Province, Rwanda to study Microbial Dark Matter (Phase II) - Kivu_15m_20L... | ecosystem: Environmental > Aquatic > Freshwater > Lake...
ACTTGAGGATCAACCACTATAGGCTTATTTTTTTGGTTCGCTATTTCTATGCTTTTTTCAATTAGATTAGAAGTGAAAAGGCCTTTGTCATAGTCGCTCATGACCACAGCGTCTATTTCATTCATTCTATCCGTTATTTCTTCTATAATTTTAATCTCATACTCAACTCCTAAGGGTTCTATTGATTCTCTATCTACTCTACATAGTTGCTGGTTCCCAGCCAGTATCCTAGTTTTTACAGTTGTCGGAATCTCTTCTTCGATTACAAGAAAAGGTGTAGAATTTTTCAAATGGAGAAGTTTTCGAATCACTTCTCCATTGGAATCAGCTCCTATTCTACCTATAATTACTGATTCAACTCCCAAACTCGCTAAATTGGCTATCACATTTCCTGCTCCACCTAATGTTTGCTTTTCGGATTGAACCCAGACAACTGGGACTGGAGCTTCAGGTGATATACGCTCAACTTTTCCTAGAAGATAACGATCCAGGATAAGGTCACCGATCACTAAAATTCGGATTTTGGAAAGATTTTGAAAAAGAGTTTTTATCCGATTAGAAGTAATTCTAAACTTTTGCATTGGAGAGATTGACACCTATTACTAGAAAAGTTTAAGCTTAGAAAGTGTCAACTTTCCAGTTGCCGATATTTCCCTTACCTGACCTACTTTTCTTTCCTGGAACATTTTTGCCTTTGCATATTTTTGAACCTCGGTATCGGTCATTGCTTGCTTTTGCCTTGGAAAATGGCCGAGAAATTGGAATTGCTCCGATATGGAAGGAAAACTTGTCCCTAATACCCGAACCCATAGAACCAATCTTTGGTTGGGGACATATTATCCAAGAAGAACCCCTGCCTGATGGACGATCCAATATCATTTTGGAAGGATTAGGTGTATGTGAGTTAAAAGAATACATCTCTATGAAGCCTTTTCGGATTGGCAAAGTGGAAAAGCTTCCTCAAGACAAGTCCTACTTGAAAACATCAGAATACAAGGGAAGACTCCAGGAACTTATCGTTCTCACAAAAAGGATTTTATTATCTGAAGGTGCAAGTGATGAATTGATTTTAAAAATGAACCTCATAGCGAATCATCCTTTTGCGATAGATTTTGTGACTTCTTTGCTAAATTACAACCCAAAGGAAAAGCAGAAAGTCCTTCAGGCCAAAAGTGGGAAAGAAAAGACAGATACTCTAAAAATGATTCTAATGAGTTTAAATCTCATGGAGTGAGTTGTGAGATATCAAAATGAAGAAATAGAAAGTTCGGCAGCGACTTCCCCTCTTCTTCCCTATAAAAAATTCTAGGATTTCCTTTTTCTTCGGCCTGTAGATAAAGGTAAGATGCATTTCTTTTTCTGACAAAAGCTCTCGAGACATTGTAGTTCGTTTGCAATTTCTTCAGAGTTTTGGTCAAAACTGAAGATAGATTCTCATCCAAATCTAAATGAATTAAAAAGTAACTGTTATTAGGAAGACATTTTTCCATCTTCCAACCCCAAGGTTCCTCCTCCTTTATCAAAGATGGTAAGCTATCAAGTGTAATAAGTGTCGGATTGTTAGCCAAAACATTCCACCGAACAAGGTTCTTTTTCCAAGGTATACTCAGAGAGTCCAATCGAAGTGGATCTTCAAACAAGCGAAAGTGGATCATAGATCGCAAGCAAAGAAAAGCAAGCTCACGGGAGCTAAAAACAGAAGGTAGTTTCCATTCAGATTGGGGAAGGAAATCGGACAGATATTTTTTATCGAGAGAATAGTAATCTTTCTCGATGATTGCCGATTCCCAACGCATTTCCACATTGGGATTATCGGCATCGAAAACCTTATCTAATCAGGAAAAAACTCATTCTCCTTCGTAAAGAGCTGCTATTTTGTCTTTGTACTTTTCCGTAATCACATGTCTTTTCATTTTGAGTAGATTGGTGAGTTCCTCTCCCACCTCGAAAGGCTTCGCCACCAAGAAGAAGGGCGTGACCTGTTCAAAAGCTTTAAATCCAGTTTTGGTATTGTTTAAGGCTTTGATTTCTTTTTTGTACAAATCCAGAACTTTTGGGTTTTCAACCAAATTGGCTTTGTCTAGGTCAGTGATTCCATTTTGTTTGGCCCAAGTTGTTAGTTCATCAAATTCAGGAACAATGATTGCCCCTAAATTTTTCTGGTCTTGGCCCACGACCATGCACTGGAAAACGTAAGGTGATTCCGTGATTTTATTTTCGATTGGAACTGGTTCTACGTTTTCTCCACCTAATAGAACCACTGTATCCTTGGCTCTACCTGTGATGGTTAGGGTCTTATTGAAATTGATCATTCCAATGTCTCCCGTGTCCATCCATCCCTCTTTCAGAACTTTGGCTGTAGCTTCTGGATTTTTGTAGTATCCTTTCATCACCTGCGGACCTTTGATGTGTATGACCCCTCTAATCCCGAGTTTCCCTGAGATCAATTTCTGCCTAGAGTCGATGTGAGTCAGAACTTTTCCATGATCATCGCGGATTTGTAATTCCGTTTCAGGAGTGATAATTCCTACAGAGCCAGGAACCAATTTTGTAAAGGTTCGCATGGAAATAACGGGAGAGGTCTCCGTCATTCCGTAGCCCTCCAGAACCTGAATTCCTATGTCATTGAAAAAGGCGTCCACATGTCTTTGCAGAGCCCCCCCCCCTGAGACAGAGGCCTTCAATTCTCCTCCCGTAGCCTCCCTAATCTTTCCTAGGACAAGCCAATCTAAAACAATATTGGGAATGAGTGTAAGACTGGCAATTATCCCAGACCATACGGCTCGAAGCAAACTAACAATTATATTTCGGCCAGTGTAATCTACCTCATTTCCCTCAATAAAGCGAAGAGCCGTATTGTGATGCTTGCTAATAAAATAAGCTGATTTGAATATCAATCTAGACAGACCATTGGTCTGTTTCGGGTCATTGATTCTCGAATAAAGTCCATTGTATATCGACTCCCAAAGTCTAGGAGCGGAACCCATGAAAGTTGGTTTTACCTTTCGCATGTCATCTCGCAAATCTCGGACATTGGTATAGTATGTAGCCGCTCCAGCTCCAATGGATAAGTATTCAAATACTCTTTCAAATACGTGCCAAACAGGGAGGATCGACAAAATCCTTTCTTCTGAACTCAACCGAATCAAACCCAAAATAGTGCGTACTTGGTGCATCATATTGGAATGCATTAGCATAACACCTTTGGGCATCCCAGTGGTTCCTGAAGTGTAAATCATGGTGAAAAGATCATCGGGCTTTATACCTTTGATTCTCTCTTCAGCCTTTTTGCTTCCACCTGCACGAAGTTCCTTGCCCTTTTCCAAGAGATCGTAAAGTTTGAGAGCATCTGTGGCTTGGGACTTCTTGTCCATGACAATTACCTTTTCCACCGATTCAAATTGGGAGCGGTTCTTTTTGAACTTTTCTAACATTTTGTCGTGTTCAACGAAGACGACTTTAGCGGCGGAATGATTCAAGATGTAGACCATCTCCGAATCAGTAATATCTGTTCCTCGAGGTACATCTGCGGCACCTGTCATTTGAATGCCGTAATCACATAGTATCCACTCCAATCGATTGTCAGCTAATAGACCTACATTCTCCCGAGGGCTAACACCCAACTGTACCAGTGCTTCAGCGAGATTCAACCCATGCTCATAGAGTTCTTCGTAGGTAGTTGCTCGGAAGTTCTTGGTCTCATCCTTGCTAAAAAAAGCGGGTCTATCGCCATATTTCTGGGCAACTTCTCGGAATAGTTCCGGTAAATGATTGGGCATACTTCACTCCGTTGTTCCACGATAAAGCTATAGAAAAGGGCATCTAGTCAATTAAATTTGTTATTTCCAGGTTTTCATGCGGAGGAGAAGTCCCGGGAGATCCCTGGAATCCAACCCGAGCTGGCGGTAGATTTCATTGCCGTCCCTCCCCAGTACAACCAGAGCTGGTTGCCCTTGTATTTTGTAGAGATCCACCAACTTCCAGTCGGAATCGAGGAGGCTAGGAGACTCCATCCTCCATTCTTTGGATTTGTTCTGGATTTCCTCCAATTCCGCCTCTGTGTCCGTGTTCACCCCCCAAAAGTGGAATTTTTGGATGTCTGCTAGTTGCTTCATTTTATTTACGACGGGCACAGCCTTGGCACAGGGGTCGCACCATGTCGCCCAAAAGTCTAAGACCAACACAAATCCCCTTTCCTTGTGCAGTTGGTGAATGGTTCCTTCGCTTGTGGCCCTTTGGATTTTGTAGATTGAGATGGGCTCCTCGTTGGAACTACAGTAAGAAACGAGAACCAATAAAATAAGAACTAGAATTATTCTAAATGGAGAGTCTTTGGATCGTTTCATGAGTGGTTTTCGCTGCTTGTTCCCAAGAAAATCGTTTGAGATTGTAGTTTGTTTTTTTGCTAGAAAGGACTTTTTCCATGGCTTCCATCCATTTGGACTCGTCTCTACCGATGGAAGATGGCAGGCAAGGAAACATACCTTGTGCAATTTCTTGAAAGGTTCCAATGTCAGAAACGACACAGGGGATTTTTTTGCACATAGCTTCAATCAGTGGGATTCCAAAGCCCTCATAAAGAGAGGCGAATAAGAAAAGGCTTGCCTCCTCATAAATTTTTTGCAATTCATAATCATTCGCTCCAGAGATAAGGGAAATCCCTTTTTCGCTGACAAGCTCTTCGAACATAGATTGTTTTTCCCATCCTTTTTTACCAACAATGAGGAATTCAAATTCAGGATGCCTTTCCTTCCAGAGCTTGTAAACTGACAAAAGGAAGGAGTAATTTTTCCTCGGTTCAATGGTCGAAACAGCTAACAAATAGGGAGGTTTTCTAGGCTTTTTTCTGGACTCAACGATCCAATTTTTTTGAACAGCTGGGTAGGTGATTGAGGTCATTTCTTTGGGATATTGAAAATGATGACACATTTCATTTTGAGTGGTCTTTGAATTGCAAAGAATGAATCTGCTCCGATTTACAGAATAGGATTGAAAGATTTTTTGCTGCAGTCTTGCGATTCCCCGCATGGTATTGGGAAATCGATAGAGCAGTAAATCGTGAAAAGTAAGGAATGCGGGTAAGGCTCGAGGTAAAAAAGGCGGAAGAACCTGCTGCGAGCCCCAGAATACATCAAGATTCCATTTTCTAACCAAATAAGGAACAAATACATTGTAATAGATTCCACCCTTGATTTTATAAAATCCTCCATTTTTTGGAAATTCAAGATGAGGTTCTTTCGCTAAATTTTGATGATCCGAATGCAAAGGTTTGTGAGAAAAACAATAGAATCTCACATTCTTTTTGTCTGGATAGGCTTTGAGAATTTCGGAGATGAGTCTTCCAACGCCTGAAAGTGGAGTGGATAGCGGTCTTGCGTCAAGACCCACTTTCACCATTCGTACTTGACTTTAGAAGCTAACTCTTGTTTAGGTAGCATTTGCAGTAATTCATCAACCACGGATTTTTCACCAGCTAAGAGACCATAGCTTCTCGTATCAACTTTATTAAAGGAATAAGGCTGATTTTCGATAAGAGATCTAAAATAAAATCTTTTTGGATCTAATAGTGCCAAACCTCCACAGATATCCCATTCACTTTTGGGTTTAAAACTTATTACTATATCAAATTCACCTATTGACAAGAGACCCAATTTATAGGCTATGCTTCCCATCATAACAAATTCAAAGCTTTGGCTCCAAAAAGCATCTTCGAACAAACCTTCCTTGGCCTCAGTTCTTGAAACCGCGAGTTTTGGTTTTTGGTTCTTTATGCCAGGTTTCGGATAATCTCCGGATTCAGTCTTCTCCACCCAAAGGTTTCTAGCTGGATTAAAGATAACACCTGCTATGGGTTGACCATTTTTAGTCAAACCTAAACTCAATGCAAACTCACCGTTTTTTGCAATAAATTCTCTCGTCCCGTCTATGGGATCCAAAATCCAAACATATTCGCAACTAAGTCTTCTTTTGTTGTCCTTAACTTCCTCGGACAGTATGCCATCTTGGGGGTAGTGAGATTCAATGGCTTCCACAATGATGCGGTTGGCCAATAGATCCGCTTCGGTTACTGGTCCTTCTTTTCCCTTGCTCTGGACCGAAAAATCAGAATGGTAGATACGATTGATCTCAGCTCCAGCCTTTTCAATGGCTGGCCTGAGAATATCCAATCGAGAAACTATTTTTTTTCCTCAGAATGGGCTCCCGCCAGATCCATCCCTGGTGGTTTTTCTAAAAACTTTTCCTCTAGAGGGTTGGTTAGGTATAGCTCAGGGTCTACTGGAAATAGGTATTGGAAGTAATATTCCTTGTACTTTACAAAATAAATCCTCGGGTCTTGGCTTTTCTCCATTGCCAAATCTTGGAATTTGAGATCCTTGAGTTCTTTGAAAGGATTCTCCAAACGATGTCCTAGAGTGTTTTTTACCGAAGAAATCATGTTTTTCTCGAGGTTTTTCTTTTTCTCTTCTGGACTCAATTGCCTTTTCCGGAGCTGGTATTCCAGCCTAGTAAATTCCTCGGCAAGGGTTCTAGGGGCCTCTTGGGCAACCAAAGGGATAAAAAGTAAGGGAAAAAGAAATAGATTTCGTACCATAATTCTAAGGTAGGATTTCTAGAGGGGTGTAGGCAAGTAAGAATTTTTTTTCAACGAATTGCCCAAAACGAACATCCGCTTTGAGATTGTCCCCCATACCGGAAAGCTTGGTGATTTTTCCATCCCCATACAATTTGTGTCGAACTTTCATCCCCTCTTTAAAAACCAATTCTCCCTTAGAATGTTTGGAACTGAATCCGACATCTTTGGAAACGGAGGCTTTTGTAGCTCGAGGAGATTCCCGAGGTTGGCGAACGCCAAAAAATTCTTTTTCTTCAAGGCATTCTTCAGGAATTTCATTCAAAAATCGGGATGGGATTCTCGGTTCCATTTCCCCAAACTTTCTAGTGACATGAGAATGACTTACTTCTAAAGTTTGTCTCGCTCGAGTGATTGCTACATAACACAATCTTCTTTCCTCCTCCAATTGAGAAGGATCTTGGATGCTAAAGTAATGGGGAAAAGTTCCTTCCTCCATTCCAGTTAAGAAAACATTTTTGAACTCGAGTCCTTTGGCATTGTGAACGGTCATAAGCACAACATAGTCTGACAGATCCTTATTCTCTTCTTCACTGGTTAATAAGGTTATGCTATTGAGGTAATTAGCTAAAGAAGGATCATCCGTAGATTCTTCGTATTCTTTGATCGCATTGACGAATTCATTAAGATTCTCCAATCTAGACAAAGCATCCTCTGTACCTTCCGATTCCAGACTTTCTTTGTATCCAGATCGCTCTATGATTTGAAAAGCAATCTCAGAAGGAGATTCTCCGCTATCTAAAGCATCCATGAGATCCTGAAAAATAGAATGGAGTTCTCTGAGTTTCAATCTGGTTCCTTTTTTAAAATTGGTTTGGTCCTTTACCATTGTTTCGAATAAAGAAATCCCCTCATTTATTGAAATTTGAAGAAGTTTTTCTTGTGTGGAATCGCCTATTCCTCTGTGTGGAACATTCAATATTCTTAACAAGGAAGTAGAATCCAACGGATTTATTATAACTGATAAATAAGCAATTAAATCCTTAACTTCTTTTCGATCATAAAAGCGAAAACCTCCAAAAATTTTATAAGGAATATTTTTTCTGCGTAAAACTTCTTCGATATATCGAGATTGGCTATTCGTTCGATAAAAAATTGCAAAATCACTAAAACGAATTTTCTTTTTGGTAAGAATTTTTTGGACAATTCCTTCTGCTTCTTCCATTTCATTTTGGTAAGATAGGATTCGAATTGGCTCTCCAATTGGATTGTTTGTATAAATCGTTTTATCACTTCTATTCGAATTGTTGGATATCAATGAGGAGGCAGCTTTAATGATATTCTGTGTACTTCTATAATTTTCCTCTAGCTTAATTACGAGTGACTCTGGATAGTCCTTTGAGAAATTTAAAATATTCGTTATGTCTGCTCCTCTCCAAGAATAGATACTTTGGTCGTCATCTCCGACTACACAAAGATTTCTATGTTTTGCTGCTAAAAGTTTGATTAAAAGATATTGAATTTTATTCGTATCTTGGTACTCATCAACCAAAATATATTTCCAAATATTTTGGTATTTTTCAAGAATATCATTTCTCTCTAACAAGAGTTTAACAGATTTCAATAATAAATCACCAAAATCTACAGCATTTCTTTTTGATTTTTCTTTTTCATATTCCAGGAATATTTTTGATAAAAACCGTTCCCTAGAATTTCCATCATTTTCTATCGCAAATTCCTCAGCTGTCTGAAAAGAATCTTTAGCATTGGAAAAAATTCCAACTAACGATTTCGCTTTGAATTCCTTATTCTCGGCATCTTCTCTCTTAAGAATTTCTTTAATTAAACTTTCTTGCATTTCTGTATCATAAACAGTAAAATCGGAAGAGAATCCAGTGTTCTTATGTTCTCTTCTTAATAGAAGTAATCCAAGTGAATGAAAAGTTCGTAGTTCGGAAAAGAACCTACCTTCTCCCAATAATTTGCTGCACCTTTCTTTCATTTCTTGAGCTGCTTTGTTTGTAAAGGTGACAGCTAAAATGGACTCGCTTCGGATTCCATTTTCCTTTATGAGATGCGCTATACGATGAGTAATTACTCTTGTTTTGCCTGAGCCAGCGCCTGCCAAAATTAGAATAGGTCCTTCTGTCGCTAGAACTGCTTTAGATTGTTCTGGATTCAATCCTAAAATAAAACTCATTAAAAACGTAAGTCCCCAATTCCAAATACAAATTGAAAATTATTATTTTCTGGGAATGTCCCAAAGGGCTTGTCTTCTATTTGAGTATACCGAAGTCTTTGGGCGAAATAAAGTCTTAAGGGCAAAACAGGAATTTGAATTCTTAGTCCAAAACCCCAAGAGAATCTGAAATTTTGCATCGAGAGATTTCTACCTGACAAAACCAAACGTCCGGGATCATTCAAATCAAGAGGTGATTCATATATTCGTTGGACATTTGTGTTAAAATTTTCGAGGTACCATGTTTCTGAGGGTTGATTGAACCTTTGTTGTCGTACTCTTTGGTCATAAGATTGGAAGAATTCTCTTCTCTCTCCTCTGGAACGGTTAATTTCTTCATACATAGCTCCCGCATCTATAAATGTAACGAACCAGAGAAGTGAGGGCTCAATGGGAAACCTTAGCTCGGAAGTGAATAATACTCGGCTAGCAGCTCCATCTTTCCATTCATCTGGGAAGCTTCTATCATCAAAGAAATAACCTCGAAGGGATTCATAACCCCCTAAAAATAATCTATCCTGAACTTGTATGTAGGGGATTCGTTCTGCATCTTGTGCGCGATATTTAGGAGACCTTTGGAAAGTAAATACACTAGATGTTCTAAATTGCTGTACTACTCTCCACCTTTTTAAAGTATTGCGACGAATGAGTCCAAAAAAGGTATAGTCAAACCAAGTATGATAGTATTCTAAAATTGGACTATACTGATCAAAATGACTTTGTCCACCTAAGTATTGTCCTACATTATCTATCGACAGAATCATGCTGAAACCTTGGGTAGTATTGAATACGTTATCCCGATTGTCATAACTGAGTCCATTTGTTAGCTGAGAGCGAAATTGCCATCCCCTGTCTACTTCAGCTAGAACTTGGTCAGAAACGAGAGAGGAAGGTCGTGTGGAAGAAAAGAAAGAAGGAGAATACCTATGAAAGTGACTCCAGTTGATTAGAAATCTGTGACCCAAACCAGCGCTTAAACCGACACCTGTTCTATCATAGGTTGCTCTTTCTTTAATCGCTTGGTTGTTATTTTCTGTAATATTGGCACCCCCAACGAAAAGCGTCCTAGATGTGTAAAAGGCTGAAAGTGTAAGAGACCAAGGTTTGTCCAATAGCCAAGGTTCTGTCCAAGACAATTGTAAAAATCTGCGAATGGGTCCAAATTCGATTCTACCGTTAATTTGTTGTCCAGTACCATTAAGGTTATTTTCTCCCAATTGAGTAAATATACTGAAACCAGTTATAGTCCCGTATCCGCCTCCCATGGAAACGGTTCCTGTAGGCTGTTCTACAAGCTCAATAATGAGGTTCATCTTAGTTTCATCTGAACCAGGTCTCATATTGAAATTGACTTCTTTGAAGTACCCTAAATTAAAAATTCGTTCTCTCGATCTATTGACTAACGTACTATTAAATAGATCTCCTGGTTTGAATAAGAGCTCCCTGCGGATAACTCTATCTTGAGTTTTTTTATTACCTTTGATTATGATATTTTCTATGAATGCTAAATTATTCTCTCTAATAGTAAAGTCTACGTGTATGAATTTTTTACCTCTCAATTCTCTATCAGTTTCATAGAGATTCTTGAGTTTTGCAATATTGAGGGTAGCATAATCTTTTTCACATTCTTGGATATTATCTATTCCTTGCCGAAGAGGACAGTCTTCGTATCTTTTTAAACTTTCTAATGATAACTCGATAATTCGTCTTCTCGGTATGACCTGAGCAAATAAATATCCTTTTTGGGAATAGGATTCATTAATGGATCCCCTATCCTTTTGAAATTTTGATTCATCAAAAAAAGTTCCTACTTGGTTTTTTTCAAATTCAAATTGCTCTTCCAGATACTTCACTGGAAAGATGGGTTTCAATTCTTCTGAGGGCGTACCCAATGGATTGTTTTCTTTATTCAAGAAAATCGGCATTCCATTTGCCCCGAGAGTCATATCATGCGACAAAGAATAGCCATTAAAGAAATACCTATCTCCCTCAGAAACCTTGTAATTGACAACTACTACACGTTTGTCTTTTTTCTTGGAATTTTCCCATCTAATTTCCCAATTGGTTCCATCAGTAAGAACTTCTGCGTCTACATAGCCTCTTGATTTGAGAAAACCAACTAATTTTTGTTTATCACTTTCAAAGGCAGATTCTTTAAATGTCCCCGATTCGATCAGTCCCGATTCTTTCATATCAAGAATACCTATGATTTCCGAGGTTTCTACTTCCGAATTTCCTAAAATATTTATTCTAGATACCGGTATTTCTTCTCCTTCGTCTATGATGAATTTCACTTTAACTGTATTAGTCGACTTGTCGATCTCACCCATCTCAAAACGAACATAAGCAAGAAAAAAACCTTCATCCCTATATTTTTTCAAAATTGTTTCTTTCGAAGCTGTAACTTTTTTTGGAGTTATTACCTCATTTTCTTTGAGGGCAATTTTATCTCTTAAGTCAGAAGGGAAAACTTCATCTGCTCCTACAAAGTCGATATCTCTTACTCTTGGACGTTCTTTCATTAGAACTAGTAGCTTGACTCCCTCTCCGTCCAAAGCTCCTTGAATATCGATAGAATAGAAGAAGCCTGACTGAAACAGTGATTTAAGGTCAGAATTGAGAAGAGACTCACTGAGTACATCTCCCTCTTTCAATTCCATCAAATCACGAATGTCATCGACAGAAGTGTTTTTGTTTCCTTCGAAGGTGATTTTAGTAATTTTTTTGCCGAGATACAGATTTCGATTTGAAAATAAAGGATAAGCAATCCAGACAAATCCTAAAGCAATCAAAATCGAAACGTAGCGAATAGGTCGAGGCGATTTCAAAGCCTTTTACTTAGAAGTACCCTTAACCATAGCGAGATTGAAGCGGCTAACACCTGCCGAATTGACGGCATCAATTACTTTGACAACCACTTGGTAGGATGCTCCGCCGTCACCTCGAATGATTACTCGATTTTTTTTAGGATCTCTATCCTTTTCGGGACCAAGGTATCCATTGATTTTCTCAGTTAATGTCTCCAATGGAACTGGTTCTGTATTCTGGTCTAGGTAAATTTTCCCCTGTTTGTCTACTGTAATGATAAGTTCTTCTTTTTGTTTTTCTTTGGAGACACTGGAAGATCGAGGTAGTTCCACCTTAAGAGCTGTATTTTTTTCAAGAGTGGCATTCATTAAAAAATAAATAACAATAAAAGAGATAACGTCGATGAGAGGGGCTAATTCGATTTTGTTAAAAGATTCGGATTTTTTTCGAAACTTCACGGTTTCCCTTTTTTGGAGAGAAAGGGCATCACTTCCTCAGTGGCATTCTCTAGCTCAACTGTCCTTTCTTCTTTTGTTCTCGAAAAAAAATTATAAAAGATATAAGCTGGTATGGCGACACCTAATCCCATAGCTGTTGTTATAAGAGCCTCTGAAATTCCGACCTCAGCCCCTTTCGTACCTGCGCCCTCAGCAAAAGATCTAACGATACCAATAACAGTTCCCAGAACTCCAAGTAGCGGAGCTATGGTTGCTATCGTTCCCAAACCTGTTAGGTATCGCTCCATGAGGGAAATTTGTCGAAATCCCTCGGATCGGATTTCTATTTCTAGATCTTCGGATTCTTGACGACGGAGGTCAATAGCTAGTTGTAGAACCACGGAAGCAGGTGCAAGGCTTGTTCGGGAAAGCAAGTCTCGGGCCTCATCCCATTTCTCTAGTTTCAAAAGCTCTCTCGTCTTGCGTAACAAATCTCTATCGATTGGTTTTAGTTTCCAAAAAAAGACCCATCGCTCGATGATGATGGTAAAACCTACGATAGAAACCAAAATGATGAGAATTGGTACTGTTTCGGGAGGAACTGCGGAAATTATAGTATCAGACTTGGCAAAGGGAAATGGCATTAGGGAGACCCTTAGGACGGTTTAATCTTAAGGTTTCAGCTTCCCCGATTTCGCCAAATCATTTTTGCCTCAACTCGCCTTACGCTTTAGCAGATCCCTAGCAGCAGCCAAAGCGCTAGCGGAATACGCCCTTCCTCCGATCATCCTTGCCAATTCCTTGTCTCGATCCGAACCCTCCAATAGACAAATTTCTGCCACAGTTCTTCCCGCATCTGTCCTCTTACGCGCCATAAAGTGCCTCCCGGCCTGAGCCGCCACCTGTTGGGTATGAGTCACAAGCAAAACCTGTCCAGACTTAGAAAGATTTGCCAATTTCCGACCCATAGAAACTGCGGATTCTCCTCCCAATCCAGTGTCAATTTCATCAAAAATTAGAACCTTTTCTCCTAGGTTTTCCAGAGTGGATCGAAGAGCCAACATGACCCTAGACAATTCTCCTCCGGAAGCAACTTTGCGAAGTGGCCTTGGTTTTTCGCCAGGATTCGCTGAAAAATAGAATTCAACAGAATCTAGACCCAATTCTCCCACCAAAAAGGAATGGTTTCCGTCCGTATAATCTCCGTTCGGATCTTCCTCCCATCTAAGTACTGCTTGCAACTTGGATCCCTCTAGTCCCAATTCTTGCATCTCTTTTTGGAGGGCCTCTTCGAATTTTGGAATCGATTCCCTGCGTTTCTTCGAAAGAGCCAAAGCTCTTTTTTTGAGATCTAGTTTTTTTTGTTCCAGAATCACTTTCGAATTCTGAAATGCTTCCTGTTTTTCCAGATCAGAAAGTTCAGAGCACAAATCTCTTGCCAAGTCTGAAAGGTCTCCATCCCCTAATTTCTTTCGGATTCTTTGGAATTCTTGCAAACGTGCCTGAACCAAATCCAGTCTCTCTGGACTATAATAGATTTCATCAGAATCATTTCTCAATTGGTCTCTAAGGAAGACCAATGATTCTTTGCTATCTAGCAGAGTTCCTAATAGGTCTTTTTCTTTGGGATTGCTTTGCATGATTTTTTCTACCAGAACTTCGAGAGATTGTAGGGAACGAAGGATGCCCTCGCTCGAATTGCCCAAAAGTTCTAAGGCTTGTTTCATGAATTCAGATACCTTTTCTCCTTGAGAGAGGAATCTTTCTTCTTGCAAAAGCTCTTCTTCTTCCTGATGGGATTTGGGTGAGAGTTGTTCTAAATCATGGATCTGGTGTCTCAACCACTCCATTCTTGTATTTCTCAGAGCTTCATCTCTTTGGTGTTGCTCCACCTCTCTTTTGGTTTGTAGGTATTCCTGGTAGAAGGTCTTAAAGTCAAAGGAATCCTTCGTGATTTTAGCAAACCTATCTAGGTATTCCATCTGGTGTTTTTTTTCTAAGAGGACCAATTGTTCGTTTTGGGTATGGATCTCCACGAAGTATTTCCCGATTTCCCTAAGGTGAAGTAGGGAACCTAAAGAATCTCCAATTTTGATTCGAGGTCTTCCGTCTCTCTGCAATTCCCTTGTTAGGATCAAATTCTCTTCTCCAGAGGAATAGCCTAGTTCAGCGAGAAGGGTCTTCAAAGGTGATCCTTCCCCCAAACTCACTTCGGCTTGGAGGAAGATCTTGTCCTTACCAGTTCGAATTTGTGCGGTCGATAGCTTCCCTCCAAATAGGGCAGAGATGGCATCCAATACGAGGCTCTTCCCATGGCCAGATTCACCAGTGATAGCATTAAAGCCTTTGGAAAACTCCAAATCTAATGTTTCTATGAGAGCGAAGTCTCGAATCAAAATCCGTTGCAACATGCTAATCTCCTGTCTGCTAAACGTAATTATGCTACTATACGGATAAATAGTCAAGGAAATCCTGAAAAAAAACAAAAGAAAATCGATTTTTTTTCTGGGAAAAAAATCTTGGCAGGGTTGAAAAAGCCTGCTGAAAAATTGCACTACCTTTCTGGTCTCTCCCTTTTTAAGGGGATTTCCAAAAAGCATCTAAATCAAATCGCTGGCAAAATGGAACTACTGCATGCGAAAAGAGACCAAGTCATTTTTGCAGACAAAGATAAAGATGTGGGGCTGCTTTTTTTGCTATCTGGTTCTATTCAGGTAGAATTGGGAACGGAGCCAAGCATTCTATACAAAAAAGGCGAAATGATTGGGATGACTGCTTTTTTCCTTGGGGAAGCAGCTAAGGGAAAGGCTGTTAGCTTAACAGAATCAAAACTACTGAATTTAAAAACCCAGAATTTTTTGTGGATTGCTTCTCATTTTCCTAAATTGCAATTTCCTCTGTATCGAATATTTGCTAAAGCATTGCGCAATGAGCTCACAGGAGTACAGCAAATGGTTCGAAATTCTTTGGTTTGTTTGGTCCATTTAAGTCCTAACCCTAACACAAGTCTTTCCGAAGAACTTGCGACTAATATTGAAACGGAATCTGGTAAAAAAGCGATAGTATTTAGATTCCAACAAAAAAGAACCAAAGGAGCACATATTAAAAATTACAAATACAATGACTCTCTTCGGATTTTGGAAACTTTCGGGCGTCATTACTCTTCCCATTCTATTCTCATAACGGAATTATTTCCTGAGGATGACTCCACATTGGCTAAATTGTTGTTAGATGAAGCAGATTCTATCGAAATAATAAAATCACGACATGAAGTTGAAACTAGATGGTCCAAGTTATACCTGGAAGAAGTGAAAGAATCAAAATCTCAAATAAAAGAATCAATTTTAAAAGATAATAATTATCCAATTAGAAGAAGGTCAAGAGAGATTGCAGGCGTTCAAGTGGGAGTTGCCTTAGGAGGTGGCGCGGCTCTCGGTCTTTCCCAGGTTGGAATAATGAAAGTCATGGAAGAAGAAGGTCTTTCTGTTGATATCATTTGCGGAACAAGCATTGGTGCAGTGATCGGTGCTTTTTGGGCTAGTGGTCTTGGCTTCAAAGGAATCCAACCTCTACTGGAGGAAGTAGATTCTATTTTTAAAATGATTAAATTAATGGATGTTACTTTTCCTGGGCAGGGCCTCTTGCATGGAAAAAGTATTAAAAGTCTATTAGAAAAGTTTCTGGGCGATTTGTATTTTGAAGAATTACCAATAAAACTAAAGTTAGTTGCATGTGAAATCGCAACACGTAAGGAAGTAATTCTTGACAAAGGTAGAGTTTTGGATGCAATAATGGCGAGTATCTCTATTCCTGGAGTATTTATTCCTCAACCTCAAGAAGATGGGAGAGTCTTTGTGGACGGAGGAATTGTCAATCCCCTTCCCGTTTCTCCTTTATTAGTCGAAGGAGTGAAAAAAATTATAGCAATCAACTCAATGCCTTCCTCAAACGATTCAATGAAGTCCAATAAATTCCTCAATTTGGAAGTGTTGGATATTGTAGTGAACAGTCTTTATTCCTTGCAGTACAAAATTGGTGCTAACTCCACTAGAGATGTTTCTCTGTATCTTAACCCAATACTACCAAATTCTAACTGGTTGGAATTTTGGAGAAGTTCTGAATTTATTGCATTGGGGGAATCTTATGCCTTAGCACACTTGAATAATATCAGAAGGCTATTCAAGAAAGGTTAAGACCGATCAGGAGAAAGAATTACGATATTCCTAAATTTACCTCCCTCCCATTTTTGGTCCTTTGATTCTTGGGCGAAAGCGAGGGCTCCTGCGAGGGAAAATCCAGTTGTTCTTCCCACAAAAATACCCTCTTTTTCATAGAGATCTGATTGCAAATGCAGAGCACTCTCGGGTGTTACCGTTAAAAAGAAATCAACCACTTGGGGATCAAATACAGATGGAATTTTCTTTTTATTTTTGGGATGCAAATGGTGTGTTTCTGGACAAGCGCAGATCACTTTAACTTCGGGATTTTTACTTTTCAAGTATCTTCCTATCCCTGTTAGAGCCGCTCCCGTTCCAGGCGCAGAAACGACTGCATCGACCGATTCCTTCAAATCACGCCAAATTTCAGGGCCAGTTGTTTTAAAATGGAAATTGGGAATGGCTAAATTTTCTGTTTCATCAGGATAAAATGCACCATCTTTATCGCTTGCCAATTTTGCTTCTATTTCGGGATCAGATGAAGCCTTCTCTATTTTTGCTCCATATATTTTAAGTGACTTCAATCCTTCTTCATCAGTCTTTTTATCAACAAAACAAGTAACTTTGTAACCTCTTGCCTTACCAACCCAACTAATGCTTACTAGGCTAGACATTTGACCCGAAGCATAGATTTTGGCACCTGGCTTTAATTTTCCTTTTTTTTCGGCATCTATGAGCAATGCCAGAGCCATACGATCTTTCGCAGAACCAGTAGGATTGGTAAACTCTGCTTTCAAAAAGAACTGGTAAGTAGAAAACTCGGAACCAATGGAATTCAATTTGATCAGCGGAGTATTGCCTATCAATTGCAGAACAGACTCATGTACTGGAGTTGCAACGGATAACTCTCTCCCAAAAAAGCCCTGAACATTGTTAAGGGCTTGGAGCAGACTATTGCCTAAATCATCAATTCCCTTACTTATGGGGTCTATCATTTAATTGACTTTTAATAATTCAACATCAAAAATCAAAGTAGAATTAGCTGGAATTGGACCCACATTTCTACTTCCATAACCCATATTTGGTGGAATAGTTAGCTTTCTTTTACCACCTTCTTTCATGCCAGCCACACCCTTATCCCAGCCTTGGATTACTTGTCCCGCACCCAATTGAAATTGGAAAGGCTGTCCGCGATCAACTGAAGAGTCAAACTGTTTGCCATTGGTCAATTTTCCCACATAATGAACAGTGACTAAAGAACCTTTTAGTGCTTCTTTACCTGTACCAATTTTTGTGTCTTGGATCAAAAGCTCGCCGCTGTCCGCAACAATACCACTTACCAAAAGAAAAAAGAAAATTATTTTTTTCATAAAGCTCCTTCATATAACCATGGTTTGATTTGTTTAAATTTGTCTTCGTATTGTTTGATTTTCGCTTCTTTTTGTAGAGTGAGTCCTATGTCATCTAAACCATTCCATAAACAATGCTTTCGAAAACCGTCTACTTCAAAAGAATAAGTTTTGCCAAACGCCTCTACTATTTGTTTGTCTAAATTTATTTTCACTTTAGCACCATCATTTCTGGTAACCATCAAAAAAAGTTCATCAACTTCTGAATTTTTAAGTACTATGGGTAGCATTCCGTTTTTGAAGCAATTGTTATAAAAAATATCAGCAAACGATGGGGCTATGATGGACCGAAATCCATAGTCCTCTAATGCCCAAGGGGCATGTTCTCTAGAAGATCCGCATCCGAAATTATCTCGGGTGAGAAGAATTGTAGCTTCGGAATACCGAGGGAGGTTAAGCACGAACTCAGGATTCAGCTTGGTTCCTTCGTTGTCCAAAAATCTCCAATCATGAAACAGGTGTTTTCCAAATCCTGACCTTTCAATCTTTCTCAAAAACTGTTTTGGTATGATCGCATCGGTATCTATATTGGCTCTGTCGAGCAAGGCAACTTTGCCCTCTAAAATTTGAAATGCTTTCATGGATTCCATTCCCTAATGTCGACAAAATGACCCAAGATGGCAGTAGCTGCCGCCATGGCTGGTCCGACCAAATGTGTCCGTCCCCCCTTGCCTTGCCTACCTTCAAAATTCCGATTCGAGGTAGAAGCACATCTGTCCCCAGGGGAAAGAACATCGTCATTCATGGCAAGACACATAGAGCATCCAGGATTTCTCCATTGAAAACCTGCCTCGGTAAATATAGTGTTGAGACCTTCTTTTTCTGCCTGTCTTTTTACCCTGCCAGAGCCAGGAACAACAATGGCTTCAACACTGGGATGAACCTTGCGACCTTTCACAGTCGAAGCAACGATTCGCAAATCTTCAATTCGAGAGTTGGTGCAAGATCCAATGAAAACTTTATTCACAGCTATTTCAGATATCTTTTGTCCTGGCTTGAGATCCATATAGCTCAATGCCATCTCTGCTGACTTTCGAATCATTGGGTCCTCTATGTTTAATGGGTCGGGGATATTTTCAGTGACAGGCAAAACTTGACCAGGAGAGGTTCCCCAAGTAACCATGGGTTGTATATCCTTGGCTTGCAAAACAATGGTTTTGTCATAAGTTGCACCTAGATCCGATACGTAAGATAACCACTGTTTTTGGGCAGCTTCCCAATGATTTTTTGAGGGAGAAAATTCCTTGCCTGTCAGATATTGAATGGTGGTTTCATCAGGAGCTACCAAACCTGCTCTAGCTCCAGCTTCTATGGACATGTTACAAATGGTCATGCGACCTTCCATAGATAGAGAACGAATTGCTTCCCCCGTATATTCTACTACATAGCCAGTAGCCCCATCTGTTCCAATTTTACCAATGATTGCGAGAATTATGTCTTTTGCAGAAACCAATGGAGAGAGACTTCCCTCAACTCGGATTTCCATGGTTTTTGGTTTTGTTTGAACTAGAGTCTGTGTGGCCAAAACATGTTCTACTTCCGAAGTCCCTATACCGAAAGCCAAAGCTCCAAAGGCTCCATGTGTTGATGTATGAGAATCACCACAAACAATGGTCATACCAGGATGGGTTAAACCAAGCTCTGGGGCTATTACATGGACAATCCCATTGTCTGGGTGGTTGAAATCAAAAAGCCTAATTCCATTTTTTTTGCAATTGTCAGAGAGAGTGTTCATCTGGACGAGAGAAATGGAATCCACCTGGGACAAGTCTTTGGTACGAGTAGAAACATTGTGATCCATCGTCGCGAATGTAGCCTCTGGTCTTCTTACGGGGCGTCCCGCCAATGATAGACCTTCGAAAGCTTGCGGACTAGTGACTTCATGTACGAGATGGCGATCGATATATAGGATGCAGGTTCCGTTTTCCTCGGAAACCAGATGCTCCTCCCAGATCTTTTGGAACATCGTTTTCATAAATAGAGCCTCTATGCCAATAAAGGTAGAATAGGACCTAAAGTCCAGAGAATTAGGGGCTTGGAATGGTCGACCCTTCGAGGTAAGTACCCGATGCAGCGCTGCAGAGGGAATTGGCGGTCGTAGTTGTGGCTGGGGACTTGTAAAGTGTGATGATTGTTCCAACTCCCACTAGGGATTGCTTGCAACTTGCTAGAATGGCTGTCTCATCGCACTTTGTGGATTGTTTCGTTGAGCTGGTTGGTCCCAAAGAACATGTGGTGATGGTGGTCACAGAGGATGCCGTTAGAAAATAATTCGCACACGCACCCGTAGAAGAACTACAGGCAAACTGGAAAGACGGAGTCGTATTGTTTGTTGTACCATTGAGAATGCCACTGATAGCACTAGCCGAATCCGAAGATTGTAAGGGAGTTCCCCCTGAGATAACGGTGAGTCCAAAAGACTCAGGTTCGACTTCAATGTTAAAATAAATCAGATAATTAGCTGCCTTGAGTATATTGATTTCTGATTGGTTGTTGGGTTCACTAAGGTTATAATCGCTACCGGATTTTGCAAGAATGTCGGAATCTAATTTGAGGGGACAACTGGAACTCAAAAAAATATTTGGTTTGATAGATTTGTTGAATTGTACTTTGGTGCCAGCCAATGCTCCAGTTACTTGCACTACAGCATAATGCCTATTAGTTGCTTTCTGGAATCGAACAGTAGTACTCGTCTGTGTAACTCGGGTATAACCCGCTACAATCTGGTTGTTGATGCCTGAGACACTGCATCCATTTTCACCTGTTTCCTTGATAGCGCCAGCGGCTTGCGCACTTCGCCTCGAACTTGGCTCTGTATTAGAACAATACAAGTTTACAAGTAGAAAGAAAAAAAGGAAAAAATTCCACCGATTCACTCTAAGCCTATATTGAGACAGATTTCTCTCCAAATCAATCATATTTCCTACCTTCCACGGAAAGAAAAGATAGTCCTTCCCAATTGTATCTCATCAAGGTCTTGCAATGCCTTGGGTCGCAGTAGTTTTTTCCCATTCAGCAAAACTCCTAGTTCTGTTGCTAAGTCAAAGAGTACAAATTTCCCTTTGATTCTTTTGATCTTGGCATGCTCTCTTTCTAGGACTGCATCCCATACTACTATATCGCAACCTTCTCCACGACCTAAAAGTACAATCTCTTTATCTAAATTGTAAAGAGACCCTGATTGAAGTCCTATTCTTTGGTAAAGACTTCCGTAGCTGTACTCGGGACCATTCACCTCTATTGGAAGAGAATTCCACTTGTTATTTGGTGAAGCTAATTTTTTCTCGTTTTCACTGGAACCGTAAAGCCGTTGGTATATATTATCTTCCGTTTCAATCATTTTGGAAGTGGGTGTCTTACTTTTTGAGTTGTCTAAAGCTGAATTCGTTCTTTCAAAAAAGTGTAAGTAATAGAGGAGGCTAAAGGATACAACGATCAAAAAAATTCCGATGGGAAAAAATAGAAAAGGATCTTTGAACCACCGAATTATTTTTGCTTTGGGTGATTCCATATATTCAAACTGAATGTTCATTTCTTCCAAATACTGAACCTCTACGACTACCGACTCCGTTTGCCAAAATGTCAAATCCCAAGGAGTTTTGTAAGTCAGAAGCCATTTGGGAGAGAGAGCTGCTTGGATATCTTCATTCAATTTGGCAAAGCTTTTTTCCCCATCGGTCGGGTAAAATTTCCCGCTAGAAGAGGCCCCTAAGGATTCCCAAAAATTATTTTGTCTGCCATATACAAATAAGGGAAATTTATTTTTAATACTTTCACCTAACTCCTTAGCTCTAAATTGATCCAAGGACTTATCTTGCCAGAGAACTACTAAGACTAGAGATTCAGATTCTTTTGGAATCAATTCAACAAGTTTCTCTAAAGATCGGATAGGATATTGTGATTCCTTGCCTCCGGGCAAAGCAAAGGCTGTCGACATCTTTTCCGCATTTAAATTGTCTATCAAAAAGAAGTCTTCATCGGATTGAACGTGCAAGTAAAGCTTGCCTTTTGCTTTTTCCACCTGCCTTGCTATGGATGCCGAGAATTGTAAGATCCAATACCTTTCTTCGGGGCTTTTGAAGGAAGGAACGCTCAAATAGAAATCTACAGGTGAAGTTCGGGCTTCTTCCCGCAGTTCCCAATCTGCAACGACCCGTTTGGTTTTTCCTATGGTTTCTGTGATCTGAAAGTGATCTTTGGGTGCGAATTCGGGAGAGAGTCGTCTCAGTTCGATTTTGCAGGTAGGATAGTAGTCAACTTTGAATTTCCCAAAACTAAATCTCGGACTTGCCTCCAGGTTCGGAAGAGTTAGAACTAGAAAAAAACTGATCCAGGTTTTTAAGGTCTTGGCCATATTTCGATTTGGGATACCACTCATGATTCGATACGAATCCTGTTTCTGCGATTTCTCCTTTTTTGATTATCGAGTACGAATCCGCGATTCTTTTCAATAAGCGAAATTCATGAGTGATGAAAACCACGGAAGTGCCCTGTTTTTTGACTTTTGAGATGCAATCGTAGAACCAATTCTCATTTTTTCGGTCAAGCCCTGAAGTCGGTTCATCCAAAAGAAGCAATTTAGGGGGCAAGGCTACAACTAAAGAAAGAAGTACTCTTTGTTTTTCTCCACCAGAGAGAGTGTGGGGTTTTCTTGCGTATAGGTCAATGGGAAGCCCAAATTCTTCCCACAACCCGAAAAGCTTTTGCCTTTCCTCCTCCTTTCGAAAGCCAGGAAAGCACAGTTCAATTTCCTCTCCGACTTCTCTATAGGGATGAAAACCACTACCAGGGTTTTGGGGCATAAAATAAAAGTCTTCTCCTCGTTTCTTAGGATTTTGGGACCAAAAATGGTAATCTCGCTCTAGTACCATCCACTCTCGAGCCGTGATTTCCCATCCATTGGGTATCAGCCCTAAAATTCCTCTGATCAAAGTGGTCTTGCCAGAGCCTGACTCTCCGACCAATGCATGAACCTGCCCTGAATCCAGTTGAAAAGAAAGTTCGTTCCAAAAAATATCTCCTGACGGAGAGACCACCCTAGCCTTTTCAATTTTTATCAATCTAGAATCCAAAAAGAGATTTTTCGATCATAGTACATAGGATATGTCCAACTAAAATATGGCACTCTTGGATTCTAGCGGTAACTGTGGAGGGAACCAAGACCTGAGCATTGCCTTGGTTATTTAGTGCTCCTCCAGTGCCTCCTAACATTAGTCCTACGGAGATTCCCATAGACTTGGCTTTTTCTACAGCAAGAATTACATTTTTGGAATTTCCAGAGGTGGATATTCCAATCAAAAGATCATTAGCTTTGCCTAAACCCTCCAAGTGTCTGGCAAAAACTTGATCATATCCATAGTCATTGCCACAAGCCGTGAGAATTGCTTGGTCCGTTCCCAGAGATATCGCGCGCAGTGCAATTCTTTCATTTTGGGATTTGAATCTAACAACCAATTCCGCTGCAATATGGCTTGCGTCACAGCTACTCCCTCCATTTCCACAAAAGAAAATAGTATGCCCCTCTTTCAATGTCCTAGAAGCCAAATTTCCCAACTGTTCGATACTACTTTGGCTTTCTTCTAGCAGTCTTTTTTTGGTCTGAATTGATTCTTGGATTTCTTTTTCGATGATATCCATCTTCTTTCTCCTTTTTTATCAAAATAGTTTGGTAGGTTTTTTCCCATTGTAAAATGGCTTGAGGAAAACCAAAGAAATCGGAATTTTTTTCATAGGGATTCTCTTGTTCTTTAGAGAAACCTAGGTAATACAACTCATCTCTAACCAAGGAAACCTGTTTGTTCGTTAGGGTATTTTCGAGGATTTTTTGCATTTCTTTGCCCCAAACGAGGATTAGTAATGCAAGATGGTTAGGACTTACTCGAAGTACGACCTGTTCCCTCCAAAATCTAGGCCAGGAAGCAAAGATTGGCAAAGCCTCAGGGAAATAGCCTTTTTCGGGAAGGTGAATTTCCTTCTCAATTTCCTCCCAACTTTCCAAACCCTTTTGAATCATGCGATTTACAAAACCTTCATCGCAAAACAGAATCCCATTCCTTATCCCATCTTTTCCTGGAAAGAAAGAACTTCCAAAAGCAACCAAAATATTGAAATCAGCTCCCTCCCATCGAAAAAGACTTTCATTAGTTTTTGTTAGCTTATATTGCGAAATCTGAATGGATTCACCGATTTCGCAATTTCTAGTAGGTATGGCTTTTTTCCAAGGAACGATTAGTCTCTCTATTTCTTGGCTAAAACTTGAAGGTTTTCGCACAGGGATTGCTTCGTCTTTTTCTATTATTTCATTCTTTTTTCTCTGGAAGGGCTTAAAGAGCCAGGATATCCAGCTATTTGTTTCCATAGTCTGACCTCAAATTGCTCGGCCTTTGGATGAACTTTAGCTCATATATTTTTGCGTATTTAAGAAAAGTTGAAAAACTGGATGACAATGCAATGTAAAGACCTGGAATTCCATCTAAGAAACCAAGTTTCCAAATGTAAATTTCAATAAATTTGATAAAGGGTTTGGTCAAGGCAAGTAATAAGGAATGCTCTTGACCTCTTTTAAATCTCGTAAAGGCCACTATGGAAGAAAACTGATTGATAGTTTGTATTTGGTGAGATAAGTCTTGAAAGGAATAGTGCAGGATATCTCCTGACAACCTGCCGTAAACTTCTCCCTTTGCAAGTTCTAAATAGTCGTGGGGATTGTCCCCTGTCCATTGAGCCTTGCCTTTTTTGATAAGCCGCAGCCTCCTTTGCGGGTACCATCCACTGTGTCGTATCCAACGCCCCATATGCCAAGTTAGCCTAGCCATCTGGTAACCTGAGAGGGTAGAGTCAACTTCCATCTCAAGCCAATTTTTGAGGGACTGCCTTAATTCTGGGCTCAGTCTTTCATCGGCATCTAAAGATAAAATCCAGTCGTTTTCGCATAGGGAAATGGCCTTGTTTTTTTGCTCCACATGCCCCCGAAAGGAATTGGTCGAGAATTTAACTTTAGAGAACATTTCTGCAATTTCTTTGGTTCTGTCCGTGCTGAAACTGTCCAAAACTATGATTTCCTGGGCTATTTCTTCAACAGATTCCAAACAACCTTGTATGTTTTTTTCTTCATTGAAGGTAATGATAGCCACGGAAATCTTTCTTTTTGGTGATGGATTCAATCTTGTCCTCTTAACTATATTCGCCTGGGATGGAGCCTTGGATGCAAAAAATACCTAGAGTCAGTTTTTTCTTTTTCCAGGCTTTTTTTTACACCCTCCCCTTCTCAGTTACGCTCTCGCAAGGCATGTGTATCCTATCTATCTTTTTTTCTCTACCAAGTCTTTGGGAAAATCAGGATTGGATCAAAAAAATTCTACTTCCCTTTTTCTTTCTTCTACTTTTTTACTTGGGGGGACTCCCATATATTGGAAGTGAAGTAAAAGATTGTTGGATGCTCCTGATCATTCCAACTAGCTTAATTCATGCGAAGATAAATCCAGAAAGAATTCAGAGAACCGTTAGACATACCTTTTGGATTTTTCTATTGACTGGATTTGTTAGTCTTATTTTCCCATACCGTTTGTCAACTTTTGTAATGGATGGATTTCTTTACATCCCAGGCAGGAGACTACCGCACCAAATTTGGGAAATCATGGGTTTACCTATTCAATTGCCAATCGGTTTCCAAAACACACATCTCACATACGGAGGATTATTGACTATGTTTTGGTTCCATCAATTTTTCTCTCTGAAGAAATCTTACATTTTCCTATTTCTTGGAATCCTATTGATCCTTTTCAATCAAGCCAGATCTATTTGGATTGGATTCTTGATTGTAGTTTTTTTGAGTTCCTATTGGAATAAAAAGTCACAGATCAGATCTTGGAAGCTCTTGTTAATGAGTTTAGGTCTATCTTTTGTTTTATTTTTCCTCTGGAACGAAAGTTGGATTTTCCAAAGAACTGTCTCTTCGGTTTTCCAATTTTCTTCGTTAGAAAACCAAAGGTTTCTTTTGCATTGGGGAAATGCAAAACTCTTACAACAAGCTTTTCCTTTTGGTTTGGGAAGCGGCAACTATACAAGTAACCATTTGGAAACCTTTTTAAAACCTATCGAATCAAAACCTTATATGTATTATTTGGTATCCATATTGCCAAGATCTCATGCTCATAATGACTTCTTACATGCTTACTTGCAGGGAGGCCTTACATCACTTTTGGGTTTGGTTGGTTTCTGGGTTTTTTTTTGGAAAAACACTTTTGATAAGAATTTCTCTTGTTTTTTTGGAGGTGGATTCTTGGTCATTTCAGGATTGTTCCAATGCTTTCTTTTGGATGATGAAATTGTCCTTCCTTTTTATGCTTTCGTAGGAATGGCATTTTCAAATTTGGAACCCAATCAAAAGCCATCTAAGATAATTCTTGCAATAGCTATGAGCCTGGTAATTGGTATCGTATTTTTGGTTTTTCTTCCTATTGTGTATTATTTTTCCAACCAAAGTCTGGACAAAGCTTTTCAGCACCGAGCTAAAGATTGGGAAAATAGACCAATACCTCAACTGTTAGACTCTGGGATTTCCATCTGGAAAGGTGATAAGGTTCTACGATGGAAATTGGAAGGGTGTCTTTCCTACAATTATAGATTAGATGGAGCTCATTCCGATAGAACCAAACCTGTGCAATTTGCCATTGAATTCCCTTCGAATGATGACGGAGTGTATCCAGAAACCCTGGTAACCTTTTTTACCAGGGAGTCCATTGACCAAGACAAAGAATATAGGCTTCAAAAAGAAACATTTGGCACAACAAAAAAGAAAGTTTTTCCGCGAGGAGGTAGAACAGTCCTGAAATGGGAAGGGCAAATACCTCAAGCAAAAGACAAATTGTTTTTAGATTTTGGTATAGAATATATATGGCCAAGCGAAGGGGTCAGTCTCTTACCCCAAGTGACAATCCAAAAAAATTGTGACTAATCTGCCTCGGGGGATGCGGGCTCATCTATTGGGACTAGCTTTTGTAGGGGGTCGTCTAAGAAGTATAGCCTCTCTCTTGCGGGCAAAACAAGTCTTTGTCCCTTGTCGTTGTAATACTTGAATCCGATTTTTTTGGAATCAAAGAGCAGGAGCCCTTGGGAGCTTTCACAAAATACTTTTGCCTGAACTTGCTTCAATCCAGAGTTTGAGTAGAGCAAAAGGGTATTGGAAGAAATTCCATCCACTCCAGAGTAGCGAGGTAGGGAGTTGTAGTTATTTTCATAACTTAGTTCCAAGGAACCATTCCCCTTTTTATCTGAGGTCCATATTTCGACAAAGAGAAGTGAGCTAGGGCAGTTTTGAATGGGTAAGGTGGTTTTTTTGATCGCATAGCCAAAGGATCCCAGGCAACCCCAAAAGAATGACTGCCAAAAAAGAAGGAGGAACTTTACCTGGAGCGGGAATCGAACCCGCACGGGATTACTCCCACAGGATTTTAAGTCCTGTGTGTCTACCAGTTCCACCATCCAGGCTTGGAGGCGTCGGCCGGATTCGAACCGGCGGTCAAGCTTTTGCAGAGCCATGCCTTACCACTTGGCTACGACGCCAGGGCTGTAGATACGATTTTCGCACTTTGGTCTAGTGTCAATGGAAAAGGCTCCCAAAGGTTTTCATAGGTTTGTAACAGAATTCTTGTTTTTTTACCTTGTCTCTGTGTCTATAAATTTAGTCTTTGATTCATGAAAATTTCTTTTTTGCTAGCATTTCATCTCTTCCTTACAATAGCCCTGATCCCCGACACAGTGGTGGTAAAGGGTGGAGAAACTCTCACTAATGTTAAGGTGAACCAGGGAGCGAAGAAGGGAGACATCGTTGTGACAGAAAAAAGTGGTGCCACGAGAATTTTCAAATCCAATCAAGTTACAGTAACTGAAGCGCCAGTCGTTTGGGAAGAACCAGTCGCAGTGGAAAAGAAACCGACTACGTCTTCCTTTTTTAATTTTTTGAAACTGAAAGAGGACAAACCTTCCGTTTTGGAAAGCGCAGATAAGGCTTCGGTGGCTGAAGCTGCTGGGCAAGTTCCTCCTGAGCCCCCCAAATCCTTCCGAGAAAAATACTTTGCCGAAATGTTTATGGCTGGTTTTGCCCTTCTTTGGTTAGTATTATAAGTTCACTCCCATTCAATTGTCCCTGGTGGTTTGTGCGTGATATCATACATTACAGAACAGATGCTAGTTTCTTTGAGCAGTTGGTCGGTTAGCTCCACTAGTAGTTCTCTTTCCATAGGAAAAAACTTAGCTGTCATTGCTTCTGTAGATTCCACAGGCCGCAGAACAATAGAATAAGGTTTGTCCTGCTTCCCAATGGGCAAAAGTACCACAGGGCATTGCCAAACCAAGTGGTGGAGATTCTTTTGAACCAAAAATTGCTGAACTAGATCATCTGCCTCCCTCAGTACATCGGCGGTTCTTTCGTTCAGTTCGAGTTTCGTGTATTTCAAACCCTCATAGGAATTTCCTCCAACGAGAATTACAACTCGATTGATTTCTCTCACTTCGTTAGTGAGGGAAACACTCAAATTTTCCCATTCTTTCCAGGTCTTGTTTTTGTCTTGGAAAACCGCGCAAAAAGCATAAGTTCTCTGGTCCCCCTGAACTCCGACGGATCGAATTGGCAAGATCGCCAGGGACTCTTCTGGATAAAGTTGGTTTAGCTTTTTTTCAAGATCCATGGGAATTTGGCATTCTTTTGACGAAAGCATACGGACTGCGAGTCCGGGACCTGGGAATGGGTGTCTTTCGATAAGGGAGCTTGGTAGTCCAAGAAGCATACCCCACTCCCTAACTTCATCTTTGTAAAGATCTGCGAGAGGTTCAATCACTTCGCCACGTTCAATCAACACCTGAATTTCTGGCACTCGATTGTGGTGCGTTTTGATTTTTTGAGAGTGTTTGGTGCCCCCGGATTCTATAGTGTCTGGGTAAATAGTCCCCTGCCCTAAGATAAATTCGCTTGGATTTAAACCTAACTCCTGCATTGCCACTGACTGTACTTCCAAAAACGTACTACCAATGATCTGTCTTTTTTGTTCGGGATCTTCTATCCCATCCAACTTGGAATAAAAATACTTTTTTGCATCAAATACATGTAAATCAAATCCCTTCAAAACTTCCTTTAATTTGCCTACTTCGTTTTTTCTCATAAAGCCTGTATCAATCAAAAGCCCTTTAACTCGATCTTTCCCGAGGGCTTTGGATAAGAAAAGATATGCCACCGATGAATCCACTCCACCCGATACTAACAAAAATACTTTCTTGTGAATAAGGTTTTTAGTTTTCTCCAATTTTTCCCGCAAAAAATTCTGGAGCGACCAGGAACCATCCACACAACAAATCCAGAGAAAATTTTGAAGAAGTAATTCTCCCTCCTCAGTATGGGTGACCTCAGGATGGAATTGTATCCCAAACCAAGGTTTGTTTTCATGCCCTACCATTGCCATCTTGCAGTCTTTGGTTGACGCTAATATTTGAAAATTAGGAGGAAGAGATTTCACTTCATCCCCATGGCTCATCCATACGATTTTTCCTGAGCTCATTTTATCATTTAACATTGATTTGCTTATTATTTCTAAATGGGCTGGACCAAACTCTTGCTTATTGGCTTTTTCTACTTTCCCGCCTAATAGACTCATCATTATCTGATGTCCATAACAAATCCCAAGTATTGGAACATCGGTTTGAAACAATGATGTATTTAGAGCTGGCGCCTTTTCATCGTATACACTTGCTGGACCTCCGGAGAGGACAATCCCAGCAAAACCTTTGAAGTCAGCACTTTCGGGAGAGAGAATCTGGCTATAAGTACCGAGCCGTCTTATTCTCGCGGCAATCAGATGAGCGTATTGCCCTCCAAAATCAATTACTCCGATAGTTTTATCTCTTTTCATAGGAACCACACTATGGCACCATGGGAGTAGGTCTTTTGTAAACCCATGTCAGAAAAAAAATCTTCCTACGACGAAAAACAAAATCATATCAGGGAATGGGCTACTCCAGAAATCGAGTGGTTTGAAAATATCTATGCAGAGAAAAATTACCTGATTCAATTCGAAATTCCAGAATTTACTGCGGTATGCCCCAAGACAGGTCTTCCTGACTTTGGGACAATTTTTATAGAATACTCTCCCAGAGCCAAGTGTGTAGAATTGAAAAGTCTAAAGGAATATTTCTTGAGCTACCGAGACCAGGGAATCTTTCACGAAAATGTTGTGAACAAGATTTTTGAAGATTTCAAGCGTGCCATTGACCCAAAATTTTTAAAAGTGATTGGGGAGTACAACCCCCGAGGGGGAATTTGCACGGAAGTAAAACGGGAGGAGGTTTTTGAACCAGGATGGAGACCATAGTTGGTTATATAGCCGCTACTTTAACTACTATTAGCTTTATTCCTCAAGTGATTCGAGTAATCCTTACCGAGGAGACCAAAGACATTTCCAGGAACATGTACCTTCTTTTGGCCTTAGGAATTTGTTTCTGGTGTTACTATGGGTATTTGACCAATGATTTACCGATCCTATTGGCAAATGGTGTTACCTTGCTTTTTGTTGCTGTTGTCTTAGTCTATAAATTGAGAGAGGAATGAATGCCAAACAGAATTGCTTATGTTGACAAAGACAACTGCACTTCCTGCAACCAATGTGCTGATAATCTTCCTAAGTATTTCATGATGGACGAGGAAGACCTAAGCCAAACTCATCTTTTAGGAGATCGGATCAATGATGCTCCCGTACCATTTGAAGACCAGGCAGTGGTGCAAAAGGAAATGGACGAGTGTCCTGGAGAATGCATCCACTGGAAAAAAAATTAAAAATCACCGGTTCTCTTGAGCGCTGATTGGCGTTTCCCATATTCTTTTTTTCCAGATCTCGTCTTGAGTACGGAAACCAATACAATGGGTCGAAAGGGCTTTCTATTCAATCCTCTGATTTGGAACTGGCAGGTCTCTTCAGGTTTTTTCCACAGGCATCGGTATTCGGCATTTCTAGAATCGGGTCGGGGAATGAGGAACCCTTCTCCGTCCTCCAGCACAAAGAGGAGTTCTAGTTCCTCGAAGGAATCCCGCCCACGGTATTCTACCAGCACCTGGTAGACTCTTTCTTTTTCTTTCCAAAAGTCTCGGTAATGGAAGGGTGTCTCCCCAGTTTCTGGTCGTTTCGGTAGCCTTTCCTCGCTTTTTGAAAAGCAAGTGAGAAAAAAAACAGCTTCCCAAAGGAAAATACAGAGTCTCAGTCTCAAAAGCAAATCAAACTTCTGTTTCATTTTAGAATATGTCTAAGGTTTTGGAATATGGATTTACATCTTCCTCGTCGAATTTGGAATAGGATACTAAAAAGCAAAATCTTTTTAGTTCCCAATATCTTAGGAGTTCCAATATGACCTTGAGTCTGGATTTCTTTCGTTCTTCTCTCGGGAAGAAAATTCTAATGGCCGTTACTGGATTTATCTGGATAGGCTTCGTTGCAGCACATATGATTGGCAATCTTCAGATCTTCCAAGGACCTGATAAAATCAATGCCTATGCAAAATTTCTCAAAGATTTAGGACCACTGCTTTACATAGCGCGTGGTGTGCTGCTAGCATCTTTTGTAGGTCACGTATTTCTCGCGATTTCACTCAAAAAGCAGAATAGCCAAGCTAGACCAGAAGCCTACAAAAGTGCCAAGACTATTCAGGCGAGTCTACCATCCTTAACAATGATTTACAGTGGGCTATTTCTTCTAACTTTCGTTATCTATCACTTGGCTCATTTTACTTGGGGTTTCGTCGACCCAAGTTACCTAGGAATGGAGGCTACTGTCAATGGGGTAGTCGTTCATGATGTTTACGGCATGGTCGTGAAGGGTTTTCAAGTTCCGTTTATTGCAATAAGTTACTTAGTCTCAATGGTGTTCTTATCTTTGCACCTGGGTCATGCAACTTCCAGCGTATTCCAAACTCTCGGAATAGTAGCTGCCAAACACTTTCCTCTGCTGAATAAAGGTGCTTATGGTTTTGCACTTTTGATCTTTGTAGGAAATTCTTCCATCCCGTTGTCGATCTACCTTGGTATAGTAAAGTAAGGAGACTTTAGCCATGAAACTTGATTCAAAAATCCCTTCAGGTCCCATAGAACAAAAATGGGACAAGCATAAAGCTGATATCAAACTCGTTAACCCTGCTAATAAAAGAAAATACAAAGTTCTAGTGGTCGGTACTGGATTGGCGGGTGCCTCCGCCGCCGCTACTCTATCGGAATTAGGCTACCAGGTTTCTGTTTTTTGTTTTCAGGATTCTCCCAGAAGAGCCCATTCCATTGCGGCTCAAGGTGGCATCAATGCCGCTAAAAATTACCAAAACGATGGGGATAGCATTTATCGACTTTTTTATGATACAGTCAAGGGCGGTGACTTCCGAGCGCGGGAAGCGAATGTCTATCGTTTGGCTCAAGTATCCACGAGCATCATCGACCAATGTGTTGCCCAAGGTGTGCCTTTTGCGAGGGAATACGGCGGTACTCTTTCGAATCGTTCGTTTGGTGGAGCTCAAGTTTCCAGAACTTTTTATGCTAAGGGTCAAACTGGCCAACAATTGCTTTTGGGTGCCTATTCGGCACTTGAAAAGCAAATTGCCAGGGGTGCAGTCAAGATGTTCCCACGATCCGAAATGCTAGAACTTGTCTTAATTGATGGGCATGCCAAGGGCATCGTAGTCAGGAACTTAGTGACGGGAGAGATTTCTTCCCACTCCGGAGATGCTGTAATTTTGGCTACCGGTGGTTATGGGAATGTATTTTACCTTTCGACCAATGCAAAAGGATCTAATGTGACGGCTACTTATAGAGCTCATAAAAAAGGTGCACTTTTTGCTAATCCTTGTTATACGCAAATCCATCCTACATGTATACCCACTTCTGGTGAATACCAATCCAAGTTGACGCTAATGTCAGAATCATTGAGAAATGACGGAAGGGTTTGGGTTCCTAAGAATCCTGGAGACTTGCGGGCTCCCCATGAGATTCCTGACTCCGAGAGGGACTACTATCTAGAAAGGAAGTATCCTTCCTTTGGAAACCTAGCACCGAGAGATATTTCTTCGCGTTCTGCTAAGGAGGTTTGTGACGCTGGACGAGGTGTTGGACCTGTTGTAACTGGGCATAGGTTGGGGGTCTATTTGGACTTCACTGATTCTATCAAAAGACTTGGTAAAGATACTATTTCGGATCGTTACGACAATCTTTTTCAAATGTACGAAAGAATCACAGGGGAGAATCCCTACGAAGTTCCGATGAGGATTTATCCAGCTGTTCATTACACAATGGGCGGTCTTTGGGTGGATTACAACCTCATGTCAAACATACCAGGGTTGCACGTACTTGGAGAGGCAAATTTTTCTGATCATGGAGCCAACCGTTTGGGAGCTTCTGCCTTAATGCAAGGGTTAGCCGATGGATACTTTGTCATTCCCTATACAATTGGAGATTATTTTGCAAAAGAAGGCTTCAAGAACATTTCCACGGACCGACCAGAGTTCAAAGAAGCTGAGGCGAAAGTAAAAAGCGACAAAGAAAAGCTTCTTAAAATCAATGGCAAAAAGACGCCTGATGAGTTCCATAGGGCTCTTGGAAAAATTATGTGGGATGAATGTGGAATGTCTAGGTCAGCCGAAGGTCTAAAAGGTGCCTTGAAAAGAATCCCAGAACTAAGATCAGAATTTTGGGAGAGCGTCAAAGTTATGGGAAGCGGTGAGGAACTGAACCAAGAATTGGAAAAAGCAGGGCGTGTGGCTGATTTCTTGGAATTTGGTGAATTGATGTGCAAAGATGCTTTGGTTAGGGAAGAGTCTTGCGGTGGGCACTTTAGGACCGAGCACCAAACAGACGATGGTGAAGCCAAAAGAAACGACAAAGACTTTTGCCATGTCTCTGCTTGGAATTATGAAGGCGAAGGAAAGGCAACAGAAATAAGGGAACCGTTAGTCTATGAACATGTCCATTTGGCAGTAAGGAGCTACAAGTAATGGAAACATTTACACTTAACCTGAAAGTATGGCGACAAAAGAGTTCTAAAGAAAAAGGCAGAATGGTAGATTATAAAACTGATAAAGTAAATCCCCACATGTCCTTTTTAGAAATGCTTGATGTTGTGAACGAAGACCTAATCAAAAAAGGAGAGGAGCCCATAGCTTTTGATCACGATTGCAGGGAAGGAATTTGTGGATCTTGCAACATGGTTATCAATGGAGTTCCCCATGGACCAGAGAAAGGAACAACGACATGCCAGCTTCATATGCGAAAGTTCAGCGATGGGGATACAGTCTATGTGGAACCATGGCGAGCCAAAGCTTTTCCAGTTGTCAAAGATTTGGTTGTAGACCGTTCCGCTTTTGATCGTATCATTCAAGCTGGAGGTTACATCAGTGTAAACACTGGAGGCGCTCCTGACGGAAATGCCATTCCTATTCCCAAAAAAGATGCTGATTTGGCTATGGATGCGGCGACTTGCATTGGGTGTGGGGCTTGCGTAGCTGCTTGTAAAAATGCATCAGCCATGTTATTTGTTTCGGCGAAGGTCTCTCACTTGGCTCTCTTACCCCAAGGTCAAGTAGAGAGAAAGGAAAGAGTAAAAAAGATGGTCTCGGCAATGGACAAAGAAGGGTTTGGAGCTTGCACCAATCAATACGAATGCGAAGCCGCCTGTCCAAAAGAGATTTCTGTGAATTTTATAACCAAATTGAACAAAGAGTACTTGGTGAGCTAATTCCTAGTAAAATTAGCTTCGTTCAAAAGAGGAGTGAGTAAGCTTAGATCGGTGCTCTCTCCTCTTTTGATTTTCTCTTCTAGTATTTCCAAAAGCGTATTGTCTTTTGTTCTCTTTTTTTGCCCTAGTTTTAGTGTTTGGAGCTTCTCTTTAAGAACCAGCTCTAAGATATCAAGCTTTTTCTGAAAACTTTTCCTATCAGAAATCAATTCTTCTCTTACTAAAAAAAGAGAGTAAATTCGGAACCTATCCATGGCGGGGAATCTTTCACTCAATTGATCCCCATGTCCAGAATACCTAAGCAAATGGTATTCCGGCAACAAATGAATATGGGTATGAACCAAAATTCTAAGCCAAAGATCATAATCTTCACAAGTTTGGAGCTCTTCCTTAAGACCACCTAATTTCCAATATATTTCTCTAGATATTAGGACACTTGACATTGTTACCATACAGGATTTCAAAGACTTCTCCCAAAGGTTTTCATCCGTTTTCTGGTATTTTTTTGGTATGAGGATCTCTTTACCATAACGAATCCACTTTTCTTGGGATTGGAGGACTTGGATATCTTCATTGGATTGCAAGAACTCCCACTGCCTTTGCAATTTAATAGGTAACCATTCGTCGTCTGAATCCAGAAAAGCAATCCAGGGTGAATTGGACAACTTGACTCCTTGGTTGCGAGCGGCACTGACTCCAGAGGGTGGGATTGAAGTAGTTACAACGGGAATATCATTTTGTGAAAATTGTATATCTGATGCTTGGGTAGAGCCATCATCAATAAGAATCAGTTCAAAGTCTTGGAATGTCTGTTCCAGTACAGATCGTACCGCACGAGGGAGGAGATTCGATCGATTCCGATAAGGAATCACGACAGAAATCCGTGGCACTCAATCTCCAGTTTTCAAGATAGAAAGAAAGGCCTCTTGAGGTATTTCTACAGAGCCGATTTGCTTCATTCTTTTTTTACCCTCTTTTTGCTTTTCTAAAAGTTTCTTTTTACGTGTGATGTCTCCTCCGTAACATTTGGCGGTCACATTTTTTCGCAAAGCGGAAATGTTTTCCCGTGCCACCACCTTGGAACCGAGAGCTGCCTGGATGGGAATCATGAATTGGTGCCTTGGTATTAGGTTTTTGAGTTTTTCAATGATTACTCTACCTCTTTCCTCTGCCTTAGATTTGTGAACAATAGAAGACAGCGCATCAACTGGTTCTGAATTCACCAAAATATCCATTTTGGTCAGTTTGGATTCTCGGTACCCTACCTCCTCGTAATCCAATGATGCATAGCCTTTTGTATAGCTTTTGAGCTTGTCATAGAATTCAAAAATGAGCTCTGCCAAAGGCAATTCATAAGTAAGTTGCACTTTGTCCTTTGCCAGGTATACGGTATCCATGTGGATTCCTCGCTTGTCTATCACTAAGGACATGATGTTCCCGACAAACTGGTCAGGAGTAATCACAGTTGCCTTAACATAGGGCTCCTCTGCTTTTGAAATTGTTATGGGATCTGGCCATTTCGATGGGTTGTCTATTTCATAAATTTCATCTTTAGAGCTTGTAATTCTGAATTTTACAGATGGAGCGGTAGTGATGAGATCTAACTGGAACTCTCTTTCCAGTCTTTCTTGTACGATCTCCATATGAAGGAGTCCCAAATAACCGACTCTAAATCCAAATCCTAAGGCAGCTGATGTTTCTCTTTCGAATGTGATTGCACTATCGTTTAGCTTGAGTTTCTCGATAGCATCTACTAATTCATCAAAATCTTCTCCATTGATTGGAAATAGCCCGGCAAAGACCATGGGTTTGGCATCCTTGAATCCAACTACAACCGAATCCGTTTGTCTGTTCAGCAATGTGATGGTGTCGCCAGTTTTTGCATCACCAACTTTCTTCATGCCAGCTACGACATAGCCAACGTCTCCCGCTTGCAAGGTTGGTGTGGAGACCATACTCAATCGGTTGATTCCTACTTCTGTAACGTTGAAACTTTTGTGGATATTGATCAGGTAGATGAGATCGCCTTTGGTCAACTTCCCATCAAAAAGTCTTACCTTGGCTACAACTCCCATATAGGAATCATAAAAGGAATCATAGATCAATGCCTTTAGGGGTTTCTCGATGTCACCTTTTGGGGGAGGAATCCATTTTGTTATAGCCTCAAGCACATTTACGACATTTAGCCCCGTTTTAGCAGAGATGGGAATGGCTTCTTCCGGATCCAAACCTAAGGATTCTTCAATCATAGACTTACACCTATCTATGTCAGCAGAAGGAAGATCTATTTTATTGATGACAGGAATGATTCGGAGATCTAGTTCCATTGCCAAATAGAGATTTGCTAGGGTTTGGGCCTCTACGCCTTGGCTTGCATCTATGATAAGCAAAACTCCTTCGCAGGCGGCAAGTGACCTCGAAACTTCATAGGTAAAGTCGACATGTCCAGGAGTGTCAATGAGGTTTAGGTGGTAGATATTGCCATCTTTGGCCTTGTAATCGAAGGAAGCGTTGTTTGCCTTGATGGTAATTCCCCGTTCCCTCTCGATGTCCATAGAATCCAGGATTTGATCTTTTTTGGTCCTTTGGTCGGTTACCAAACCAATTTCAAGGAGCCTATCGGCAAGAGTGGATTTTCCATGGTCCACATGGGCTATGATGGAGAAATTCCGGGTATGGCTTTGTCGCTCGTTCACTTGGGGCTAAAAAGACAGATTTTCACGAAGAAAAATTACGTCGAAAAAAGTTTATTGTCACTTTCTAAAAAATCCTGATCTTGGAGAGAGTTTAGGAGTTAGACGAATGTCCAGTGCCGCCCAAATCGCCCAAATCAAAGCCCGAGAAATTATGGATTCCAGAGGCAACCCAACAGTAGAGGTAGACGTAATTTTGGAAGATGGTTCCTTAGGGAGAGCTTGTGTTCCCTCTGGTGCTTCAACAGGGGAATACGAAGCCGTTGAATTGAGAGATGGGGATTCCAAGCGCTATCTCGGTAAGGGCGTTTTAAAAGCGGTTGCCAATGCAAATGGACCCTTAGCAAAGGCTGTGGTCGGTTTAGAGGCAACCGACCAGAAATTGGTTGACCAGACCATGATTTCTCTGGATGGAACTCCTTCAAAAAGCAAAATGGGAGCCAATGCCATTCTGGGAATTTCTTTAGCCACCTCCAAGGCAGCGGCTATGCACGCAAGACT
>Ga0169931_10001573_pt1 | contig 37533 bp, 28 predicted proteins | sample Kivu_15m_20L_FD_129675 | JGI IMG/M metagenome (GOLD analysis project Ga0169931, IMG submission 129675) | Freshwater microbial communities from Lake Kivu, Western Province, Rwanda to study Microbial Dark Matter (Phase II) - Kivu_15m_20L... | ecosystem: Environmental > Aquatic > Freshwater > Lake...
GCGATCTCGGTGTCCTTGGTGTCGGTCTCGGCCTTTAGTTCGCCGATTTCCGTGTCCTTTTGGGCGCACTCGGCCTCGAGCTCGGCCTTGATGGCCTCCATCTCCTGTTTCCGCTCCTCGGCGGCGCGTTTGAGGTCGGCGATCTCGACGTCCTTCTCGCGGCCGAGGTGGGTGAGCTCCTCGATCTTGTACTGCCGGTCGAGCCGGTCCTGCTGCAGGCGGCGGTAACGGGGCGTGGCGGCGGCGATGAGCTGGAGGGTCCCGGCGGGGAGGTTGTTCGCCTTATGCACGGCCTCGAGCGGGCGGTCGCCGGCGGCGAGCAGCTTGGTCAGGGCGGCCTGGGCGTCGGCGACCTGCAGGGTCTTCACGCAGGGGGCATCGCCGAAGTGGCAGTCCCAATTGCAGCCGAAGCAGGGCAGGGGCTGGATCACCGAGACGGCCTGCCGGGCCACCGGCTGGAACCGCGGCCAGTGTCCGCCGCCGAAAATGGCGGCGATGGGCCGGCCGAGGGCGGCGGCGATGTGCATGGCCCCCGTGTCGTGACCGAAATAGAGCCGGGCGGGGCGGAGAAGGGCTGCGAGCAGGTCGATCTCGCCGTCGCGGCCGAGCCAGATGGGTGGCTTGGGCCGGCCCAGTTGCGCGATGCCGGCGGCGACCTCCTCGAGGATCGCGGCCTCGCTGACGTGGCCGAGCAAGGCGACGGGCAGCTGGTGCTCGCGTTGCAGCCAGACGGCGGTCTCGGCAAAGCCCGCCGGGGACCAGGCCTTGATCTTCACGTTGGCGACACCGGCGGGGAAGAGGGCGACCCAGCCGTTGGCCGGCAGCTTGTGCTGCGCGAGCCATTGGTTGGCGGCGGCCTGGCGGGCGGCGGGCACGGCCAGGCTGGGTGTGGTCCGGGCGACCTTGCGCCCGAGGAGGTGGTCTACGAGGCGCAGGTTGTTTTCCCATTCGCGCGCGTTGGGATCGATCTCGACCTGCTCGCGGAGGGAATCCGCGGTCGTAGCGCCGAACTCGAGGGCGAGCGCCGTGGTGAAAAGGGGATCCACGCGGCCCGTCCCGAGGGCGACGCTGCGGGCCTTGGGAAGGCGGGCGGCGAGGGCGACCTCGAGCCAGGTGCGGTTGAGGGTCGCGCCGACGATCAGGTCGGGCGGGTCCTTCTGCATTTCAGCCAGCAACCCATCGTAGGCGGCGCGCCCTTCCGCCGGGCTCTGGCTGAACGGATTGAGTGGCGTCACCCGCCAGCGCAAGTTGCCGGGAAAGAGCGGGGCGAGGCTTTCGTAACCGGGCCGGATCAGGAGCGTGTGCCGGGCCTCGGGCCAGGCGGCCATCAGTTCCCGCAGGGCCGGCTCAAAAAGCACGATATCACCAAAGGTGTCGGGGCGGAGATAGAGGATCTTAGTGGGCGCGGCGGGCACGGAAACGGGTAAGCAAAAGGCTCTGTGCCCTCCGATGCGAGCACGTTTTGATTCGATGGTGATCGGTGAGATTGTGCACGGACCAAGGCAGGTAAGGACAGTCAAAAACGGGGTGAGCTCAGTATGCGGCCGCGGAACCTGTCGACTTCTCCGCTGGTGGGGTGGATCTCGCGTCCGACGGCGAAAGTGAAATCTGTACCCTGTTGGTGGTCTATGTCAGTTTCCCAGACCGGATGACCATTGAAATTCACCCTCATGGTATTGCGACGGTGCTGCTTCTCTTCATCGGTCATGGTGGGGCGCTGGCCGCGATCGTCAGGCGGGAGGCACGTGAGCGGTTATGGGCAGAAGGTCACGTATTTCACGCCAGAGCCGGCAATCGACCGCCAACAGGGCGGTAAGCCACAAAAGGGACAACCAGAGCCATCCAGAACCGCGGGTGATCAATCCCGGTCCAAATGCAACGATCAGCACGCCGCCGGAAATTAAGACCAATCCGTGTGGCATGAAACGATGATAAAGGCGTCGTTGGGTGCGTTTGCGATTATTCAAGGGACAAGGAGAAAAGGCAGACACCAAGCCTGACCTCAGGATTCGAGGCGTAGGGCATTTCACAAGCTGTGGACGCCGAGGGGCAACCGGCGCTTAATAGTACCAATCTCCTGCGGCAATGCAAGTGGCCAAGTACCGGGATAAACAAGATGGTCTTTCAGGCATTCTTTTCCAACCGTTTGATCGCCCACCAGCGGTCGGTGGATTCATACGACTTGTCCAGCAGGGCCAGTACGAGACGGCCGGTCGGCTGTGCGACGAGAGCCCTGGCGATGGCGTCGGGGGAATGTTCGGGCAGGGCAGATCGGCTGGCCGTGTAAAATAGATCGTAGGGGAATATCGGATTCTCGAATGCCACGGCAGGAAAGCCGAGCTCCTTCCAAAAGCGTTGGGTTGAACGACGACTGAACAAGAAAAGGTGTTCGTCGTTCTTGCCATGCATATGGTTCAGAAAAACGTCCTCGTTTGCGACGACGTCGTCGTAGGTCAGGTGTTCCTTGTATTCGGGGGTCTGGATAACAAAGAAGCCGTCCGGCTTCAGCAGGCGCGCGCAGTGTCCTAGCGTGGCCAAAGGGTTGGGCAGGTGCTCGATGACGTCATTCAGGATAACGACGTCGAGGCTCGCCGGGGCGAAAGCGAGTTCCTCGATCCGGCCGGCCTGTACGGGAATACCGAAGGTGTCCTGGGCAAACTGGACGATCCAAGGGCTCATCTCCGTCCCGCTCGCATCGTAGCCGGCCCAGCGCAGGAGGGCGACGTAGCCGCCGTGCGCGCAGCCGATATCGAGCACCTTGGCCGGGGGCAGGCGGCGCTTTAGGAGGAGGTTGAGCCAATGCACGCAGCGCTCGGGCAGGTCGAGGCGAGCGCGCTGGTCGAGGGGCGGCAGACCGTAGCGCTCGGACTGGCGCTTGAGCCAATAGTCCTTGCTATAGAGTTCGCCGTTGTCCTGGGTGACTGCGAGGTCGGCGGGCTTGACCTCGGCGACGGTGACGAGCGTGCCGCACGCCTTGCAGACGTGAAACTCCGCGGAGTAGGGGAACAGCTGGTTCTCTCCGCACCAGCAGGCGCGGACGGCGGTGGGGCGGTCAGGCATAGCTGATCTCCAAGGGAAGGCGGGCCGCGCCGAAGAAGGGCTGGTGGGCCTGTGAGTCGAAGGTGACCGTGATGGGGCCGAGGCCGGTGACCCGGTCATGGAAAACGCCGTGGTTGGGGCCGTCGGGTCCCAGCGCGCCGGCATCAAGACCCAGTGTGTATTCACCGGGTTGCACGTCGAAGCCGAGGCGGAAGTCCACGAGGATCTCCTCGCCGGCAGCCAGTGGCGGCAGGGCGAAGTGGAGTTGCGGCGTGCCGGCGGAGAAGATGAGGTTCGACATGCGGTCGAAGAGCTGGAGGCCGAGCGCCGGGTGGGCCACGGCCTCGCGGGCGCGGATCAGCATCCGCACGGTGCCGCGGCCGCCGAGGACAACCTCCGGATCGTGGGTGCCGCGGTCATTGAGGAAGGCGGCGGCGGCGAACTCGAGCCCACGGTCGCCGTGACGTGACCGGGCGCGGGCCAGCAGGTCGTTGTTCGTGGCGTCACGGCGCTGTTCGGCATCGACCGTGGGGTGCGTGCCGGCGGCCACCGGTCCGGTGGCCGTCTTGCGGCCGCCGAGGGCAAAATACCGGGTCACGCACTCCTCCGGCGAGCCGTCGTGGAGGAGGCGGCCCTCATGCAGCAGGAGGCCCCGGGTGCAGAGATTCTGCACGGCGGCGGTGTCGTGGGAGACGAAGATCAGGGTCGTGCCGGCGGCGAGGATCTCGCGGATGCGCTCGAAGCACTTTTGCGTGAAGAACACATCGCCGACGCTCAGCGCCTCGTCGACGATGAGCATGTCGGGCTGGACGCTCACCGCCACGGCGAACGCGAGGCGCATCATCATGCCGCTGGAGTAGGTCTTGACCGGCTCGTTGATGAAGTCGCCGATGTCGGCGAAGGCCGCGATCTGCTCGTAGCGTGCGTCCATCTGGCGGGCGGAAAGGCCGAGGATGGAGCCGTTGAGGTAGACGTTTTCCTTGCCGGTGAACTCGGGATTGAAGCCCGAGCCGAGTTCGAGCAGGGCGGAGATGCGGCCGGTGGCGGTCAGGGTCCCGGCGCTCGGCTGGAGGATGCCGGCGATCAATTGCAGCAGGGTGCTTTTGCCGGAGCCGTTTCGGCCGATGATGCCGACGGCCTCGCCGCGCCGGATTTCAAAATTCAGGCCGTGCAGGGCATGAAACTCGCGGTAGCCCGCCGCCGCCGCCCGCCGCAGCGTCTGCGCCGGGGCGGAACCGGCGGGAAAGGCGCGGGCCGCGCCGCCATAGCATAGCGATTTCAACCGGGCCGACGGATGCGTCCACAGACGGTAGGTCTTGGCAAGGTCGTGGGCGGAGATAGCGATGTCGTCGGCCATGGGGCGGTTCGGCAAGGGGTCAGAGTAAGCCACGGCGCTGGGGTGTCGCAAGCGTTGAGTTTCGGGTGGACAAGGACTGTGGGGGAGAAACGCTGGTGATCCTCATGGCTGAACTGAACGGGCGCATTCTCGTCACCGGCGCGGCGTGACCGAAATCCTCGTGACGGACATCCCTGGCAACGAGACCAAGGACCGCAACCTGCGCCCGCTGAAAATCGCGGAGTTGGTGGAGGCGGCGCGTTTCCGGGCGACCTTGAAGGAAAATCCGGAAGCCTTCGGCCGCTTCGACACGGTGTTTCACCTCGGCGCGTGTTCGAGCACCACCGGGCGCGACGTGGCCTATCTCGCCGACAACAACATCGCCTTCACCCGTGAGCTGGCCGAGTGGTCGCTCGCGCGCGACGCGCGCTTCATTTATGCCTCATCGGCGGCGACCTATGGCGACGGGACCCAGGGCATGGACGACCGCGACGACAACCTCGCGCGCCTGCAGCCGCTTAATCCCTACGGTTGGTCGAAGCAGGAGTTTGATCTGCATGCCCGGGGCCGGGGTTGGCTGGATCGCATCGTGGGCTTGAAGTATTTCAGCGTTTTCGGGCCGAACGAGGATCACAAGGGCGACATGCGCTCGCTCTGCCACAAGGCCTTTCACCAGATCCGTCGCGAAGGCCGGATCACGCTCTTCCGGAGCCACCGCCCGGACTTCGCCGACGGCGAGCAGAAGCGCGATTTCCTCTATGTGAAGGACGCTGTCGAGATGACGCTCCACTTCGCTACGACCGCGCGCGCGGCTGGCGGACTCTTCAATCTCGGCTCGGGCTTGGCGAGCAGTTGGAACGAGGTGGCGCGCGCCCTCTTTGCCGCGCTGGGCCGCGAACCGCGCATCGAGTATGTGGACATGCCGCCGGCGATCCGTGACCAATACCAGTATTACACCTGCGCCGACATCTCGAAGCTGCGTGCCAGCGGCTACGACCGGCCGGTGACGCCACTGGCGGAGGCGGTCGCGGACTACGCCGGCGAGCACCTTTTGCCAGCGAAACGGCTGGGAGAGCAGGCGCAGCCCTGAAACCGGAAAATGTGCGAGGTCGTTAGAACATCTGCGATCTTGACACGGGGAAGGGGTTACGGCTGTATCTTTTGGGTTTTGGTTTCAGGCCAGTGAAGCCGATGCCCGTCACCCCTCCACCCCTACATTGCCTCAGGAGCCGATCAATACCGGGCTTGGAACGCATGCGTCCGCTCATGGGCGCGCGTTGTCCGGTATTGCGTTCGTGGGGAAGTCTGCGGCGGTGCTTGGGATCGCGATACTGAGCCTGGCTTATTGGGTGGTGGCCCGTTCCGTGGAGAACGCTCACGGGTCGCTCGTTGCCTACGGAGCCTAGCTGCTGGGCGCGGTCTGGTTGCCGGGGCACCTGCTGTTGATAGCATTCACGGGTGGCGAGCGGGCGGGCCTCGCCCGCTCGGTGGCGTTGGGGTTGCCCCTGGGTTTCGCCTTCGAGGTGTTGCTCTATCTTTCATGTGCGGCAGTCGGGATGCGCGGAGGGTTTCCGGCGATCGCGCTGCTGGGCGTGCTGCTGCTGGGGGCGTGGGTCTGGCGCCGAAATGGCGGGCGGAGTCTGCTCCCGGCAATCCCCCGGGTGGCCACCGGCGTGTGGCTGGCGATGTCCGGATTGCTCCTGCTGCTGATGATCACCACGGCGGCCCGCCTTTATGCGCCGGCGCCGCTGGATGCCGGACGGCTGATGCACAGCACGCATCACGACTGGGTTTATCTGGTGAGCCGGGCGGCGGAGATCAGGCATCACTGGCCGTTCGAGGATCCGAGCCTGGCTGGCACGCCGTTGAGTTATCATTATTTCCTGTTGGTTCATGTCGCCTCGGCCTCGCAGGTCACGGGATTGGAAATTTCCAAAGTCCTCCTGCGGATGGTGAGCGTGCCCATGGGGGTCGTCCTGCTCACCCAGGTCTTTCTGCTGGGGTGCATCGTGGGCAGATCAAACCGCGCCGGACTGCTGGCCGCGGCATTGATGCTGGCCGTCGGCGAGGTCACGCTGACCGGGGCGGCTGGGGGGGGGGGAGCTTCCAAGGGCTTTTCGTAACCTGGCTTTTTGTCAGCCCGACCTTTCATTTCGGCATGATCTTCATGGGTGCGCTGATGATTTGGATGCAGCGCTTCATGACACCGGAATCACGGAGCTCCGATTATGGCGTGCTGTTTCTGCTGGCGATTGTCGGCACGGGTGCGAAGGGCACGACGGTGGGGCCGCTCGCCGCCGCCGCCGCGATGTGGTGCCTGTGGCGTTTGGTCGCCCACCGCGAGTGGCCGGTCCGGATGATCCTCGCAGGACTGGCTTTGGGCGCCGGATTTCTGGCGGCGTATCTGCATTTCCTGCGTGGTTATTCTGGAAGCGGAACGGAGCTCAGCCTGTTTTCGTTTCCCCGGGTTTCATCATTCTGGCTGCAGCACGTTGGCGACTGGGAGGCGCGCTTCACGAATTTGGGGTTGCCGGCTGGTGCCAGCGTAGCCGTGGCCGGGCTGGCGGGCATGCTGGCGGTTCTGGTGGGAATGAACGGGGTGCTGATGCTCGGGTTGTTCCATGCGTTCAGCTCGAAGATCCGGCGGACGGAAACCTTTGCGCCCTGGCTCGGGCTGGTGGCGGTGGCATGCATCGGCTTCGGGAACCTGCTGTTCCTGGACAGTCACGGGGAAGCCTACCTTTATCTGCCGATGAAACTGCCGCTGGCGGTATTGACGGCGGCAGCCGTGACCTCGTTCTGGCAGCGTTGGTGCGTTCGCTCCGGATTGTCCGTCGAACGACAGGTAGGGCTGCTGCGGGGAGGCGCAATTGTGGCCGTCCTGACCGTGGTGGGCTGTCTGCTGGCCGCATCGTATCTGTCGTAGTGGGTTGCGCTGGTGGTCGTGGTTGCGGCGCTCCTGTTGCTGGCGCCCTCGTCGGCCGAGGTGCGCGTGGGGTGGGCCTGGAGTGATGCGGAGCGAAAATGTCTGCTCCGGCTTCTGCCGGCGTGGCCGCTGTTGCTGGTTCTGGTGGCACAGGTTGTGGCCTTTACCGGCGAAAACAGGAGCGGCTTTGCGCTTTGGCGTGCCACCGCTGCGACCGGACGGGAGCCCCGTCTGGCGGAGCTGCAGGAGGCGCAGCGGTGGTTGCGGGACAACACCCCGACCGACGCCTTGCTTGTGAGCACGCTTTTCATTCCCGAGTTTGCGACGCCGGATGCCGCGCGGGTGGTGGATCGCACCACGGCGGACAAGCATTACTACTATTCGGCGCTGGCCGAACGGCGGATGCTGATCGAGGGGCCGGCCTACGCGCGGGATCAGCGCGAGGCGGTCGGGCGCATGGCGGCGGTGGTTGCTTTCCTCAACGGAGAGCACAGTGCGCTGCCGGCGGCCTGGCCGGGGAGGGGACTCTACCTGCTGTGCGACCTGGATGCGGCGCCGACTAAAGCGGCCCTGCCGCCCGGTGCCGAGGTGGTTTACGCCAATCCGCGCCTGCGAATTTACCGGCTGTCCGGCAGCTGACAGCTACAGCGCCTCGGGAAACGACCGCTTCGAGGCGCGGAAGAAAACCATGCCGGCCACAAAGGCCATGCCGCCCACGAGCCAGGTGTAGCCAAGCCGGCTGAGATTCAGCGGCAGTTCCCAGAGCAGGGTGTGGCGCGCGAGATCGATCGTGTGCAGCACCGGATTCCATTTCAGGACGGCCCAGGCCAGCGGGGATTTTTCGGCGATGATCGCGGTGGGAAAGAAAATCGCGCTCGTCCAGAGAAGTATCTGGCTGAGCAGCGGGGTGACCTGGGCGATGTCGCGGAAAAACACGCCCGCCGCCGCGAGAAACCAGCCGAGTCCGAGGGTCAGCAGCAGCAGCGGCAGCAAAATGGCCGGCAGCCACAGCAGGCCGGTCAGGGACAATCCGCGGCCGAAGGCGAGGGCTGCGAGGGCAAACAGGGCGAGGCTGATCAGCGCGTGAAACCAGAAGGCCCCCAACTGGGCCAGCGGCAGCACCTCGAGCGGGAAGACCACCTTCTTAACCAGGTTCGGCTGGCCGACAATGAACGACGGCGCCGCGCCCAGGGTCTCGGTGACGAGGTGAAAAAGCACGAGGCCGAGAAAAACGCCGAGCGCGTAGTCCACCCCGGTCTCGTCCGGCACGGCGTGGAAGCGCCCGTTGAAAACCACGCCGAAGACGACGACGTAAAGCGCGGCCATCAGCAGCGGATTCAAGACGGCCCAGATAATCCCGAGGAAACTGCCCCGGTGGCGCATCTCGACCGCACGCACGGTGAACTGCCACCAGAGATCGCGCTTGGGCAGCAGGCGGTGCCAGATTGAGAGGGAGGAGGAAGTCATCAACGTGCTTGGAACAGAAGTGAGATACACGGAAGAGGTGTCCGGGCAATCAAGTAAGAAAAGGCCGGTCCTTTGATGGCAGCGATCTAGGTTGCTGGTGTGACCGAGTATAGTGAAGTGGACCCATTCGTTGGATAACGGATGGGGTCCACTTCAGTTCTAGTTCTTGCGCATCAATCAAACTTTTCGCCATGCTCCGGACTTGATGCTTGGATTCACCGCCTATGCCCTCTGATTGCCCTGTCAGCCCCAGCCTGAATAAAAGGAAGAGGCGGTGGCCGGAAAATGCGTGCCTATTTGTCTTTCTTGCAGTGGCCGGGTGGTTCTATTACTGGACCGCGACGAGCGCGGGCAGCCCGCTGACGTTCGAGCGGCCGCACTACGACCTCTACAACCGGCTGGCGGACGGATTTCTGGCGGGGCGGACGTCGTTTGTGGAGGAGCCGCCGCCGGAGCTGGCGAAGCTGGCGAATCCCTACGATCCGGCGCAGAACGCGCCGTATTCGAAATACCACGATGTGAGCTATTATCACGGCCGGTATTACCTGTATTTCGGACCGACGCCCGCGCTGGTGCTGCTTGCGCCCTGGAAGGCGCTCACGGGGACATCGCTGCCGCAGAACCTGGCGGTGGCGGTGTTTGCGTGGGGGGCGGCCCTGCTTGGCGTGCTGTTGCTGCGCGGGCTGCGCGACCGTTTTTTTCCGGCGACACCCTCGTGGCTGCTGGTCAGCGCGGCTGCGGCGGCGGTTTTCGGCAACCTGCTGCCCATGCTCCTTCGCCGGCCGATCTATTATGAACTGGCGATCGCCTGTGCCTGCGCCTGCGGACTCGGCGCGCTGTGGTGTCTGTTGCAGGCCCGGGTGGAGGACGAGCGTCGCCCGCGCTGGCTGGCGGGGGCCGGCCTGCTGCTCGGTCTGTCCGTCGCGGCGCGTCCCGACTATGTGATGGGTTCGCTGGTCGTCATCGGGGTGTGCGTCTGGGTCTGGTGGCGGGCGCAGCCGGGCGCGGCTCCGGAAAAATGCCGGGCGTTGTGGCGGCCGGCGGCGGCGCTGGGCGGGCCGTTTGCGGTGTGCATGGTCGCGCTGATGGCCTACAACCACGCGCGCTTCGGCAGCGTGGCCGAGTTCGGCACGAGCTACATGCTGGCCGGCAGCAACCAGCAGGGCGTGTCCCAGGTCGGCCTGCGCTACCTGCCGATCAACCTCTACTATTATCTGGCCGCGGCCCCGCACTTCAGCGCCTATTTCCCGTTCGTGGCGGTGACGGGTTTCCCGTGGTTCCAGCCGCCGACGGGCTACGGCGGTCAGGAGAACATGTATGGGTTCGTGATCATCGTGCCGGTGGTCTGGCTGATCCTTGCCCTGCGGCCGGATCTCCGGCGTGGCACCCCGCCACGGCCGTGGCGGCCGTGGGCCCTGGCCGCGCTCGGGCTCGCTGCGGGCAACTGGGCGTTCCTGCTCCTGCTCATGGGTGCCGCCAATCGCTACCTGCTGGATTTCGTGCCCGTGCTGGTCGTCGTCGCGGCGCTGGGCGCGTTCCGGGCCGACGACCTGCTGGCCGGGTGGAGGAAAAACCTGGTGCGGGCCGGCGGGCTGGCGGCCCTGGCACTGACGCTCCTGTTCAATCTCGCGCTCAGCGTGCAGCACAACGAGCTGCTCAAGTTCCACAATCCCGCCACCTACGGGCAGCTTGCGCGCACCGCCAACGGCCTGGTCGAGCCCTTCGTGGGCGCCGGCCGTCAGGCCGGGCCGCTGCGCATCGAGTTCACGCTGCCGCAAGGGCGCACGGGCAAGCTGGAGCCGCTGGTCGTGACCGGCTGGTCGTTCCGCGCGGATTTTCTCTACATTTTCTACAAGGACGAGAGGCGCATCCAGATCGGCTTCGAGCACACCAGCTACGGCGGGCCGATGAGCCCGCCGCTCCGCGTGGACTACGACCGGCCGCACGTGCTGGAGGTGGACTTCGGCTCGCTTTATCCGCCGAAGGAGCACCCGCATTTCGACGGCTGGAGCGAGGCGGACATCGTCCGCCGCAAACGCACGCTGCTCGTCAAGCTCGACGGCCAGGTCGTGCATGAGGGGCTCCACGATTTTTACGACGCCTCGCCCGGCGACGTGAGCGTGGGCCGCAACCATGTGTCCGAGGCTTTCGGCCGGAAGTTCACCGGTACGATTCGCCGGGTGGAACGGCCGGCGCGCCCCGAGTGAATTTATGGAAGGCAAACGATTTTGCATCATCGGCGGAGGCATCGTGGGTTTGGCCACGGCGTGGCAGTTGAAGCGGGCCGTGCCGGCCGTTGAGGTGACGGTGCTGGAGAAGGAGCCGGGCTTCGGCCGGCACCAGAGCACACACAACAGCGGCGTGCTGCACGCCGGGCTCTACTACAAGCCCGGCTCGGCCAAGGCCCGGATGGCCGTGGGGGGCATCCGGCTGATGACGGAATTTTGCAGGGCGCACGGCGTGGCGCACGAGATCTGCGGCAAGCTGGTGGTGGCGGTGGATGACACCGAGATCGCCCGGCTCAAGACCCTGCGCGAGCGCGGCGAACAGAACGGCCTGCGCGGCCTGCGCTGGCTGGACCGGGCGCAGTTGCGCGAGATCGAGCCGCACGCCGCCGGCATCGCCGCGGTGCATGTGCCGGAGGAGGGCATCGTGGACTACGCCGCGGTGATCGCGGCCCTGGTGGCGGACAACGAAAAGTCCGGGGTGCAGCAGCGCGCGGACGCGCGGGTGACGGGAATCCGGCGCGAAGGCCCGCGCGGCTGGGTGATCGCAAGCACGGCCGGTGAATTCCGGGCGGGCTTCATCATCAATTGCGCGGGGTTGCACTGCGACCGCGTGGCGGAGCTGGCGGGCGAGCCGCGCAGCACGCGCATCGTGCCGTTCCGCGGCGAGTATTACCAGCTGAAGGCGGCCAGCGCCGGGCTGGTGAAACACCTGATCTACCCCGTGCCGGACCCGACCTTCCCGTTTCTCGGGGTCCATTTCACGCGGCTCATCCACGGCGGTGTCGAGGCCGGGCCCAACGCCATCCTCGCCACCGCGCGCGAGGGCTACCGCAAGACGGATTTCAACCCGGCCGACCTGGCCGACGCGCTGGCCTTCGGCGGCCTGTGGAAATTCATGGGCCGGCACAAGCGCATGTGCTGGCAGGAGGTCGTCCGCTCGTTCAGCAAGCGGCGGTTCTGCGCCTCGCTGCAGAAGCTGGTGCCGGAGATCACCGAGGCCGACCTCGAGCCCGGCGGCGCCGGCGTGCGCGCGCAGGCGATGACGCCGGCGGGCGAACTCGTGCAGGATTTCGAGATGGTCGAGCGGCCCGATGCGCTGCACCTGCTCAACGCCCCGAGTCCCGCAGCCACGGCCTCGCTGGCCATCGGCGCGGAGATCGTGGAACGCGTGCGCCGGCTGGGCGGCTAACGGTCGCCGACCGGCAGCGGCAGACGTTGGGCGGACTTGATCTGGCCGGTGAACTCGTAGCCGCAGGTCGAGCCGCCGATGGCGTTGCGTCCGATGAGGACGTCGTAGGGCGAGGCCTCGTAGGTCGCCTGCTCGGTGTCGAGCACGACCTCCCGGTCCAGCAGGATGCGCACGCGCCGCCGCATCTGTTCAATCCGGTCGGACGGGAGGCTGCCCCAGAGGGCGTGGCCGGGCGGAGGCAGCAGCGCGCCCATGTGCACCTCGATCGTGTGGTTGACCGAGTAATCCACGGGCAGCCAGGGCGTGCGGATGCCCATGTGGCCCCAGTGGTCGAGGCCGAGCGCGATATGCCGGTCGTTGGCATAGTGGATGTAGATGAAATCCCCGGCATTGGGCACACCGGAGACGATGAGCGGTTCGTTCAGTCCGATCCGGTCGGCGGGGAGGCGCACAACGAGGCGGACGGGCCCGTAGTCGGGGGTGGCGGCTTCCGGGGAGGCGGGCTCGTCGATCGGCAGCCGGCTCTCCGCCAGGATGCGGCCGGTAAATTCGGGCGCGCTGTAATTCTCGAGGAAGTCCGTGGCGCCCACGCGGACCTGGCGGGGTTTGGAAGGGAAAAAGTGGGCCGGAATCTCGTAGACGGGCCGGCCGTCCAGTTCGATGTGGAGGCGGCGCTTCAGCCGGCCGAGGGTGGCGTCGTCGAGAGCGGCGATGCCGGGGTGCCCGACGGGCGGGTAGAGCGATCCCATCCTGATGCCGAGGCGGTGCGGTTCGCCGTAGGTCACGGGGATGGGCGGGCTGAGTGGGCCGCGCATGGCCGTGCCGACCAGGCCGAAGCGGACCGTGGCCGGGCTGTCGTAGTTGACGTAGAGCAGGTCGCCGGCTTCCGGCGTGCCGGTGGCGACGAGGGGTTCGGTATGCCCGACCCGCTCGCGCGGAAAAACGACGTCGAGTTGCAACGGACCGTAGGTGACGCCAAGCCAGTTGCGCACCACGTAACCGGGGCGATTGAGCACCTGGGCGAGCCGGCGGTAGGTTTCCGGCGGGAACCGCTGGAAATCGAGTGACAGGGAAGCGAGGAGGGAGGCGGCGGTCAGGACGAGCAGGCCGGCCCGCAGGAGCCGGGAGGGCCAGACGGTGCCGGCGAGCTGATGAGCGACGCCGAGGACGCCGGCGCCGCCGAGCAGGACCAGCAGGGGCAGGAAATCGAAGGTGTAGCGCGCGTTGGCGCTGGTGGCCACGAGCGCGTCGTTGCCGCTGGGGAGGAGCAGGAGCAGTCCGAGGTTGCAGGTGAAGAGCACGAGCAGCATGACGACCAGGGGGCGCAGCGGGGCGGAGGGGGATGATGGCCGCCGCAGGAACAGGACGGGAGCCAGGCCGGCCAGCCAGACAAAGGGCGATTGGCAGAATACTCCGATGGCCCGCCAGTTGGGCGCCGTGAGGAAGGGGAAATCGGCGCTGAATTCGCCGGGAGAAAACAGATAATGCCAGAGGTTGACCGGGGCGTTCTTCCAGCCGAGGAACCCGAGCTGGCGCTGGTCCCAGCCGCCCAGCATGTAGCGCTGGCCGAATTCAAGCGCCTGGCCGAAGCGGGCGTGATTGTGCCAGAGCATGCCCAGCACCATGACCGCCGGTGGCAGCCAGACGGCCGCGAGGTGGCGGAGCCAGCCGCGGGATCCGCCGCCTGCGGCCCGGTCCTGCCGGGCCAAGACCCAGACCGGCACCAACAGCGCGACGGCCCCGAAGACGTAGTTGGGCCGAGCGGCGATGGCGAGGCCGGTGGCGGCACCCGCGAGCACCAGCCATGGCCAGGCGGCCCGCTCGGTGCAAAGCGCCCGGAAGGCCGCCCAGACGGACAGCGACAGGAAGCAGTAGGCGGCCGCGATCGCCACATGGTTCACACTGGAACCGCGCAGCACCAAGTAGGCACCGTTGCCGAAAAGTGCCGCCAGGGCGCAGCCGGCGAGCACGAAGACCGACGCCTGCGGGGCGGCCCGGCGCCGGATGTCCCCGAGCAGCAGCAGTCCGAACCAGGCGCCAACCGAGCAAAACACCAGGGCCGCGGCCGGATCGGTCAGATGCAGGCCGGTCAGCAGCCGGAAGGGTGCGAGCAGGACGAGCACGGGCGTGACGCCGTGATACAGGTGGTAGCGGCCTGCGAAGTAGCTCAGGTCGTTGACGCGGAAGGGGGCGTTTTGGGCCGGGTCGTAGGGATCGGCCAGCGCCACGAGCCGCGGGTCCGGCTGCCGGGCGAGGTGCAGGTGCCCGTCGAGCCAGGCGTCGGTCAGCTCTGCGTAATAGCCCGGCGCATCCGGAGTCACCCACCGCATCGGGAAGCTGGCCGGCGCCCACATGTAGAACCAGACGGCCGCTGCGAACAACCCCAGCAACACGGACTTCCGCAGGCGGGAGGAGGGACGGGAGCCGGAAGACATGGCCGTTCAGGCGATACGCCCGGCAGGTCGGGTCAAGGCGAATCAAGCCCCGGTCCCGCGTCATGGAAACCGCGGACGGGCCGTCGGCCCGGTGATTATTCGAGTTCGGGCCAGACGCGTTCCACCGAGATAATTTCTCCGGAGAAGACCAAGCCGCAGGACGTGCCCAGAACGTCGTTGCGGCCGATTTTCACCTCGGCCGGGGAGGATTCGTAGGCATCGGCTGTGACGTCGTAGACGGTCACGCCGTTCCACCGCACGGTGACGCGGTTTTTTAAGGCCTGCACTGCGGCGGGCGGGGTGAGGGCGAAGGCGAAATCGGTCGCGGGTGGGTAGAGAGAGCCGAGGCTGATTTCCACGAGATGTTCGGCGTCGTAGTTCACCGGGATGGGCGGGGAGAGCGGGCCGCCGCGGAACCAGTGATCGAGGCCGATGCGGATGTGGCGCTCGTCGTGGTAAACGACGTAGAGGAGGTCAGCGGCTTCGTTACGGCCGGTGACAACGAGAGGTTCGTAGCCTGAGAGCGGTCGGCGGGGCAAGCGGAGGCGCACGTGTAGCTCGCCGTAGGGCAGGGGGGCGTGTTGATCGAGGGCGATGAGGCCGCCGGCGAGTGAGTCCGGGGAGGCGTCGTTGGCGCCGACGAGGAGGGGGAGGCTGTAATACTCTGGTCCAATCTTACGAGTGGTGGCGGGTGTAACTGAAATCTGGATACGAGAGTATTCGACGGGAGGGGTTGGCAGGCGCGCGAGGGAGAGGCCGTCGGCGGCGAGGATAAAGCGACCGACGAGGCCGGGGCGCGCGGTTTCGACCGGGTGGGCGAGGAGGTGGCCCGCGAGCCAAGTCCACAGATCGCGGGAATCGCCCCGGGCGACGCTGGCGGCGTGTTCGACGACGGCGTCGGGGTTGGCCGAGAGGAAGGCGTTTTCATCGGCCAGAGGCAGGTCAGGGCCGAGCACGCGGTAGGTGGTGAGCAGGGTCCACGTGGTGTCGCTCGCCTGGGCGTAGACGTGGAGACGGGTGCCGTGTTCCGGGGCGTTGTGTTGGTGGGCGTAGCGATAGGAGACGGCGAGGTCGGCGGCGGTGAGATGGGTGGCGACGTGGACGCCCGGGGCGGTGATGGGCACGCGCGTGAAGGTGCCGAACGGGGCGGCGGCGGTCCAAGTGAAGACGCGTCCGGCGACCGCGGGGTCGGTGAGGTCCAGCTCGGCGGTGGTGTCGTTGACGGTAAGGCGCAGGCGCGAGGGGGTGGGCGGGGGAGCCGGGAGATGCAGCTCGAGGCGTTCGGCGAGTAACAGGGCGGTGCCGGTGGTGTCGGCGGGATGCGCCAGGGGAGCGCCGTCGAGATGCCAGATGGGGGCGGCGAAGGAGGGTGGGCCGAGCCACTCCCAACTGATGCGCCAACGGGAACGGGTGCTATTGGCGGCCGCGCTCACGGCGAGGCGCTCGCGCAGGGTGGAGCCGGCGGCGAGGCGGGCGAGTTCGGCGGTTTGGGGGTGGAGGAAGGGGGGGAACTCCCAGTCCATACCGATGATGGCGAGGCGGCGGTTGTCGTCGTGCAGCAGGGTATGTTGGAGGAAAGGTTGAAAGGGCTCGCGGGCGCGGCGGGCGAGCCCCGGGAGGGAGCGCTCGCCGAGGGCCTCGCGGGCCACCAAGTTGCGCGCCTCGTTGGGGTTGGTGGGGTGGACGAGGTGGAGGGCGAGCGCGGGGTGGAGGTAGTCGGGGTTGGTCTCGCGGTCGGCGAACCAGAGGTATTTCAGATCGCGGTCCACTTCCCAGCCCTCGGCGCCGAGGCGGAGTTGGCCGGTGAAGAGGGCGGTGTCGGCGTAGCCCCAGGAGCCGGTGCGGGCGGCCATGGGGGCGGGGTAGGTGTTGCTCACGAGGGAGCGACCGAGGAAAGGCTCCTTTTCGAGCAAGCGAAGGAAGGCGAAGGAGTCGGGCGGGACGAGTCGCAGGGCGGCGGTCTGCCCGGCGATCCAAAGCACGGGCAGGGAGACGACGGCGATGAGGGCGACGAGCAGGCCACCGTAGGCACGCGCCCGCCACGCGGCGGTGGCGAGTCCGGCGGCTACGACGAAGGCGGCGGCGACCAAGAGGTCGGTCACGTAAACCAGCATGGGCACGAGGCGGTAGAGGTAACCGCTGAAGACGTAGCCGGTGAAAATGACGTAAGTGAACGCGTAGGCGACGGTGCCGGCGGCGAGGATGAGGGCTAGTCTGCCGCCGCCGGGCAGGCGGGGACCGACTACCGCCAAGGCTCCGGCGGCAGCGGCCGCGATGGTAGCCAGCCACAGGAAGGAATCGGCGGCGGGCAAGGCATCGTCAACCAGGGCTGGGAGCGAGAGTTGGAGGGCGAGCCAGTCGAGGATGAATTCACCGGCGAGCGCGTAGGCCAGCAACGCCCCCAAGGTGGCGCGACCGATTTGTTCATGCCGGTAGGCGAGCAAGGCGGCGGGCACGGCGAGGGCGAGCACAACGGCGGCGAGCACCGGGAGAGGCAAAACGGGGAAGAGCACCGGCCGGAGAATCCAAGCGGTGGCAACGAGGCAGAGTAGAAGCGCGCCGAGGGACTGAGGGCGAGGAATCTGCCCCCGTGTGAGGCCGCCGAGCAGCGCGCCGAGCGGCAGCAGAAAGATGGCGGGCAACAGGGCGACCGGATAGTGGGCAAAGTGGTGGTCGCGGAGGGCGGCCCAAAACGCGGCGGTGGTGCGCAGCGGGGCGGCGTCTTTAAAATTGTGCCAGAAGATGATGCGGTGCTCCGCGTAGAAACCGGTGACGCGAGCGAGCAGTTCGGGGTCTTCGGCGGCGTTGCGGGCGGTAAGGGTGAGGCGCACGTCTTCCATCACGTTGTCCCAGCCCATGTAGGCGGTCAGTTGCGCCAGCAGCAGGCCGGCGGCGAGTGCCGCGCCGGCGGCGACCGTGCCGGCGGCCAGCAGCACCAGACGAAAACGGCGCCAATACAGGCCCACGGCCGTGAGGGCGCACAGCGCCACCACGAAGGCGGTGAAGACATATTCCCAGTAGAACAGCGCGGCGAAGTTGAGCAGCGCCAGCGCGGCCCAGCGGCCGCGGCGCTCCGTCGTGCCCAGGGTCTGGATGCAGCGCAGCGACGAGAAGAAGAAGAAGGCGTGCCAGACGTTGTAGAGGCTGACCTGCCACTGGGCGAAGAGCAGGTAGTTGGTCATCATCACGACGCAGGCGAGGGCGGCGTATCCGGGCCGGACGAGATCGGAGAGGAAACGGAACGCGAACCACATCGCCGCGAGGCCCGCGGTGAAGGTGGTGATCCAGACATGGCCGGCGATGTCGCGCAGGCCGAGCGCGTAGAGCAGGAAGGTGAAGAGCCGCGGGAAATTGCCCTGGTGCGAGTGGATGTAGGGACTGGCCTCCGGGTGGTGGGCGAAGACCTCGTCGGTCAGGCCCTTGGTCTGGGCCACGCCGTTTTCATAGAGGCTGCGGGCGTGCCACCAGCAGGAATACGACTCGTTGTTGTCGAGGCCGTAGGGGTAGCCGTCGGTCTGGAAGAGCAGCGTGCCGTAAAACAGCACATAGACCGCCAGCACCAGACTCCAGGGCCGGTCCGGCATCCAGCGATTCCCCCTGGCGCCGGAGGCCGAAAGCGGGACGCGCTGTGGGATCATCGGGGCGCCGGATCAGAAATTGGGATCGCCCTTGGCGAAGATCAGTTTGGGCGTGCCCAGATGCGGGACAGAGGCCAGTTCCCGGACCAGGGTGGCGGAGTCCACCCCCTCCTTGAGGCTGACATCGAAGGTCAGGAGCAGGCGGCCATCCTCCTCGACCGTCTCAACGTGCAGCAAGGTGTGCCGCTCGCAGCGCGCGCCCAGCACGGCTTGGTAGCCGGCCTCGGCCTCGCCGCGGGGGAGGGAGAAGGTCAGGATGAAGTCGTGTTCCTTGGCGACGCCGAAGCGGAACCGATGCACCACGAGGGCCAGACCGAGCACAACCGCCACCGTGCAGGCGCCGATGAGAAAATTGCCCGTACCGGCGGCGAACCCGGCCACGAGGGCGAGGAAGATGAAGGAGGCGTCGCGGGTGTCTTTCACCACCGTGCGGTAGCGGATGACGCTGAGCGCCCCGACGAGGCCGAAGGCCCGGGCAATACTGCTGCCAATGACCATGATGGCGCCGCAGGAGATGACGGCGACGAACACCAGCGAGACGACAAAGCCCTGCGAGTAGGACAGCCCGTGGTGTGTGCGCCGGTAGATGAGCGCACTCAGCAGGCCGAGCGCGAGCGCGGTCAGCAGGTTGAGGAGGATCTGGATCGCGTCGAAGGAGGCGCTGTCCACGAGCTCGGTCGGTTGGCCAAACATGGGTGAGGGTTATTCGAGGTTGCGGACGAGTGTCAAAGCTTCTGCCGCGCGGCAATACTTCGAGATGGATACGCGCCGGAGCTCATAGGCGGCGATCAGACGCTGGAACCACGCCGGCACGGCGTGTTCGAACTTGATCTCGAGGACCGTGTGACCGGGCAGCACTGCGGCGGCACGCGCGGCGGGACGGTGGAGCCGCGCCGCGGCCGCGCCGCGCAGTCCGCGGTCGAAGGTGACACGGAAACGAAAATCGCGCCGGCTGACGTAAGGCCGACGCCGGTATTCGACCAAGACCTGGGGTGTCAGGCGGCGGCGGCAGGCCGTCGCGGCGAAGCGCTCCAGAACCGCCGGTCCGCCGGCGACGGCCAGCGCCGACCAGCGGCCGGACTCGACCAGGCCATACAGCCGCGCGTCGAGAGGGGTGCGATGCTTGTAGGAGAAGTGGTTCTGCCGGCCCTTGAGCTCGAGGTAGCAGGGAGACGAGCCGGAATCGTCGTAGGTGCGCAGGCGGAACTTCTCCCGGTCCAGCATCCCGTCTATCTTCTCGTAGTAGCAGGCAAAATCCGGGCTGTCGAAATAGAGGCTGTGGACGAGGTAGCTCTGATCAGGCCGATCGCGGCAGAACGGGTCCACCTCCATGAAGGCGCGCAGCTCAGACTCGAGCAGGGAGGCAAGCGGGTTCGGAAGGATGTATTTGAACTCGAAGCGCCCAAAGGATTGCGCCCGGGCCGGGCCGGCTTCGGGCCGCAGGCGGTCAGGGGAGAAATCCTGCGAGGAGAAACGGGCCAGGGAATTCGTCATGGCTGGAGAATGGATGCACCCGCGGGTAGACGGCTGCCACGCCGGTCCGGACTGGCATCGTGCCAGTGGGGGCCGGGCAGCAGGCGGCCGTATGCGGGCGTGGGTTCGGGGCTGGCGGCATCGGGGGTTGCGCCGGAGATCTGGTCCACGGTCAGGCCTGCGACAGCGGGCAGGCGCGGGAAAACCGAATCCCAAACCTCCAGGGTGGAATGATCGAGCAACTCCACGCTCCGGTTTGCCGAATCAACGGCGGATTTTGCCAGCGCGATCCGGGCCGAGCCGGCGTAAGCGCGGTTCTTGTGATAGGCGGAAACCTGGGTGGTGTTGCCGGCCAGGGTGACGTTGTAGAGCAGCATGTCGGTTCCGTCCTTGGCCTGCACTCCGACCTGGTTGCCCTCGATCACACTGTCCAGGACCAGCACCCTGCTGCCCTCGCCGGCGGAAAGGCCCTTGTCGCCCCCGCGGACAAGGCGGCTGCCGGTCAGGACGACCTGCGACGTCATCAAATCGAGCGCGTCGTTCCCGGCGCCGTCTGCGACAATGCGATCCAGCCTGCCTTGGCACAGGTCGAGGTCCATGCCGTCACGATTGGCCCGCCGGAACTCGCTTTCGGCGATGTCGAGCGTGGTGTAAATGGCATGGAAGAGATCGTCGTAGATGGAGTTGTCAGAGAGCCGGCAATGCCGCATGCGGAAGTCGCGCACGTGGCGGATCGAGACCATGCCGGAAAACAAAGTGAAGGGGGAGACCAGTCCGCTGCCGCCGCTGAACGCGCAATGCTCGAGGACTGAGCCATCCGCGCCGGTCCCCACCAGCGCGACCGTGCCCCAGGGCGCGCCGGGATCGAGTCGTTCAAAGCTGACGGGGCGATCCGCCGTGCCCCGGGCGACAATGCGTCCCCGCGCGATCAGCGACGCTCCGGGTCCGAGCCGCACGATGGTTCCGCTGGCGATCTCCAACGGGCCGTGCAACTCGGTGAGGCCCTGCAGTTCCACCTCGCCGGACCAGCGGAGTACGGGGTGGCGGGGCGGAAGCAGGCCGGCATTGTCGGCGCGGATGGGAATGGGGGGTAGTTCCGCCGCGACCGCGGGACGAAACGGCCCGCCCAGAGGCCCGGCGGCAAGAATCTCGACGGCGGATGCCGGAACGGAGCCCAGATCGAGATCGTAGGTGGCGGGCAGCGCGACGTGGTGCACCGGGCCCTGACCCGGCCGGGGTGTCGCGATGTCGCGCTGGGCCAGCAGCGGCCAGTCGAGCCAGACCAGATCGGTCTGCGGCGTCAGCAGGTGACCGACGGGTGCTTCGATCCACTGGCCGTCATCGCGTTGTATCCGCAGGCGCATGGCCGACAGGTCGGCGCCGGCCGGGACGCGCAGACCCAGCCGGGCGGGCGAATAGCCGCGGATCGAGATGCGCAGGGTGTACGGGGCAACTATTGCAACCGCAATGTCGTCCGGCCGCATGGCCTGCTGGGTGCGATGGAATTCGAACCAGCGGCGCAAATCCGGTGTGACGCGTTCAATCCGGGCCTGCAGGTCGCGGTCATTGAAGTACCGGACAGGCTGTCCTTCGACGGTGCCGATCCAGTCGAGTTGGGGAAACGCCGCCAAGGATGGACTGACGGTACGGCGGAATTCATCCAGTTCGGCGAAATAAGCCCGGTCGAGCCCGTCGTGGTAGAAGCCCGCCAGGCTGGCGGCCTTGAGGCGGAGGAACGTGTGGTTCCGGTGCAGACGGGCGAGCAGCGGCGTGGTGATGCTGACGTCGCGACCGGGCGCACTCTGGGTGAGGGCAAGCACATCGTCCGGCAGGCCATTGCCGTCGCCGACGACCGGCTCGAAGGCGAGTTTGCCGGCGTCGTAGAGCAGCTTCCAGTTGTGGCCCATGTCCATGTGGCTGGCGGCGAACAACTGCATGTAGGCGGAGAACCGGGCCCACGCCGGCAGGTCGAGCAATTCGAGGAGTTCCTCGTCTGTGCCGTGATACAGCCGATGGAAGAGGATTTCCAGCGGCAGCCGGGACTCTGCGGGAAATTTGTTGTTCACGGCGGCTTTCTGCCAGAGCCAGGGCAATTCCCACAGTCCGCCTTTCTGGACTTCGTTGACATAGTTGTCGTCCAGCGGGGTCATGTCACCGACATAGAGATCGGAGGGCAGGCGGCCGTGATTGCGCAGGAAGGACTCGTCCTGCTGGGGCTGGAGCAGGTGGATGCCGCCGTGCTGGCGGCCGTTGAGCCGCAGGTCCACCGGGCGGGATTCGGCGGCGAGCACGCCGAGGTGCGCGGCCATCCGGAGATTGACATGGTAGCTGCCGGCGGAGCGCCAGCGGGGCAGCACGAGATGCCAGCGTCGGCGCCCCTCGATGGGCCGGTCCCGTCCGGTGCGGACCAGCCACGATTTGGCGACCAAGCCCCAATGATGCAGGCTGTCACCGCGGTAGCGCACCGCCACCCGCTCCAAGTTGCCATCGGGATAGCGCATGAACCCGCGGACAAGGTTCTCCTTGCCGGAAAGGGGCAGGTTGCGGTTGAGCTGCGCGAGATTGGAGGGCGCGACGTGCAGCTCCACTGCGTCGAGGGAGGAGGGCTGTGAGCTCCAGCGCGCACGCCAACTGCCGGCGAGGTCCGCCTGCAGGGCGGCCAGACGGCTGAGCAGGATCTGGCGCAGGCCCAGATCCACATCCGAGCTCCGATGCTGGCTGGCGGGGTGCCAGACCAGGAACTGCGCCGCATCCCGCCAGACGGTCGGGAGCCAGACGAGCGCGAGCACGGTCAGCGGAGCGGTGATAAGCCAGCTCCAGCGCCACCCGAATGAAATGATCCGCCGCATGGCTCAGTCGGATAACACGGCCTTGACCCCAGGGTGCCGCCAAGTGCCGAAGACCTCCATCACCCGGGCGATGTTGGGTGACGGGCGGCAGAAGATCCGCACCTCAAGGCGGGCTGGAAACGGTCGCTCCGGCGGCAGCACAAAGCCGATGACCGCATGGTCGTCCAGCCCGGCATAATTCGGTGGCGTAATGCGGACGAAGCCGTCGTCGCCCGGCAGCGGCGTCAGCCCGTCCTGCGGCCGCGGATCGAGTTCAGCGACACGACCGTCGGATTCGATCAGCCGGGCGGAGACGAGACGCAGCTCCAGTTCCGGCACGCGGGGCAGGACCAGATAGATGCCCTCCGGCGGAAATTCGAGCGGGCCGCCGAGGACGACTTCGCGGTCAATGGAAAGGCGGATGTCGAACGCTTGGGTCCGCGGTCCGGCCACGACCAGATTGCCGCTCATCCAAGCGGGGAGGGTCATGCACAGGGCGAGGGCCTCGTGATGACGCATTATCAACTCGTCCCGGCGGGCGGCTTGAGATGCGTCCAAGACATGTTCCAAGGCATGGAGAATCTGGGGCGAGGTCGGACGGATGCGAAACGCCGCCTCGAGCACGGTGGCGGCCTCGGCGCGCCGGCCGGCATCAATCAGGGCCCGTCCATGCTGCCAGAGCAGGATGGAGTCGTTGGGGTCGAATTTTCCGGCCCGCTCGCCGGCGTCCAGCCGGGCCGGAAGATCGCCGGACCTGCCCGCGGCGTTGAAGAGGGCATGGAGCGCATGACGGGTGGACGCGCCGTAAGCATCGGAAGGGTGGCCGCGTGGGACGGACGAGAGGAAGTCCCGCGCGGCCGCGGAGACGGCGGCATCATCATCCCCGGATTGTAGTGCCCTTTCGAAGGCGGCGAGGCGGGGCGTGATCTCCGCGGTCAACCGGGCTTGCAGCCAGCCGGAGGCCCGCTGTTCCCAACGAGGCGAATGGATCAGCCAAACGGCGGCCAGGGTGGCGCCGGCGCCCAAGGCGAGCCCACCCAGCGCCAGATGACGCAGCACCGCGAGAAGCAGCCGACGGGTCTGGCGATGCGTGGTGATGCGAGGTAGATCAACCGAATGCATGAGATGTCGAGGGAGCAGCCCGACAAGTGCTGTGCGGTCACGGGTCAGGCCATGAGGGCTCTGACGCCAGTGGCGAAGTCCATGCGCGGCTTCCAACCGAGGTATTCCCGGATGCGGGAGATGTCGGCCAGGGTGACGTCGGCGTCACCCGCGCGGCGTGGGAGATGGACCTGGTTCGGGGAGATGAGGTTGGCGAGTTCCTTGATCGACACGTTGGTGCCGCTGCCGACGTTCAGCGCCATGCCCTGGGCGGGGCTGTGCCACGCGGCGAGGTTGGCCTCCACGACGTCGGAGACATGCACGAAGTCGCGCCGTTGCGCACCCTCGCCGTGAATGGTCAGGGGTTGGCCGCGGCGCCACTGGTCGAGAAAGATGCCGAGCACGAGGGCGTAGGCGCCGGTGGCGGGCTGGCGCGGGCCATAGACGTTGAAGTAACGGAGCGTCAGCGTCGGCAGGCCGTAGAGCTTGGTGAAAATCTCGCAGAACTGCTCACCGACGTATTTCGAGACCGCGTAGGGATTGAGGCAGTCCGGCAGCGAGGACTCCGACTGCGGCGGCGCACCGTTGCCGTAGTAGGTGGAGGAGCCGCTGTAAACGACCTTGCGCACCCTGGCGTCACGGGCGGCGATGAGGAGATTCTGGGTGCCGATGATGTTCTGCTCCGTGCAGAACTCGAAGCGCTCGATCGAAGGAGCAACCTTCGACATGGCGGCGAGATGGAACACGCCGGCCGCACCGGCGCAGGCGGCCCGGCAGCAGGCCGGGTCGGTGATGTCGCCCTCGATGAGGGCCGCCGCGGGATGCACCCACTCGCGGCGGCCTTGAAAAAGGTTGTCGAGGACGCGGACGCGGTGGCCGAGATGGACAAGGCGTTCGACGAGGTGGCTGCCGATGAAGCCGGCGCCGCCGGTGACGAGCATGGTTTCACTCATGGAAGGCGGGAAGGTTGCAGGATGCTGCGGGCGAAGTCGAGTTCCTCCGGCGTGTTGATGCCGACGGCCTCCCGCGGGTCGGCGATCTCGTGGCGGCCGACGGGCCAGCCCTCGGCTTGGGACAGATGCACGAGGAAGGGCAGGAAGTTGATCTCGCCGGTGCCGCGGCCGCGCGGGTCGGTGCGCAGATAATCCTCCCATGCCGCCAGGAGCTGGGCTCCGGCGGAGAGCAGGAAGACGCCTGTGTCTGAGAAGCCGCCGGGGGAGCAGGCGTCGCCTTCGCGCGACTGCTTGACGGCGGTGAGCCGGCCGGCGGGGTCGAAGACGTATTCGACGTAGGGCTCGGGCACCCGCACGACCGGCATGGACAGGGCCGGCGCAGGCAAAGCGCGATGGGCGGCGAGGCAGCCACGATACGTCTGCGGCGACACGTTGAACTGGTCGCCCCACACGACGAGGATGTCGTCGTAGTCCCGCCACAACGGGGCCGCCCCGAAAATCGCATCGCCCATGCCGCGCGGCTCGGCCTGCAAGCCAAGGGTGGTTTGTTCGAATGAGTCAGGGCCGAAGCGGTTGCGCTCGCGGGATACGTATTCCCGCCCTTGGGGCGAGAGCACCAGCACCAGGTGATCGACCACGGGTGCTAGATGGCGGCGCACGGCATCCCAGATGGTAAACTCGGGCAGGATCTCGACAAAGACCTTCGGGGCGTCGGCGCCGAGCCGGGAGCCGCGCCCAGCGGCCGGCACAACGGCGCAGATCCGACGGCCGGGAGGGGAATCGGTGGCGGGCGCGTTCATCGCAGCAAGACGGAGCGGAGTGTCGCGATCGGACCGCAATTCTGCACGCCCGGAATCTGCAGACCGGTGTTGACCAGGACCACGTCCAATCCGGCCCGGCGCGCGGACTCCACCCCGTTGCCGGCATCCTCGATCACGAGGCAGGCCTCGGGTGGCAATCGATGGAGGCGCAACACATGGAGGAAGGGATCAGGGGCCGGCTTGCCGGGGCCGGTGTCCTCCGCCGTGATGATGCCGGTGAGCAAGGGTCGGAGGCCGGTGCATTCCAGGATGGCATCGGTCGAACCGCGGCTCGCCCCGGTGACCACATGGAGCCGGCGGCCGGCCGCGAGCAGATCCTGCAACAATGAGCGGACCCCGGGGAACAGACCGACCCTGCCCCCGGCCACGGCGGCGCGGTAGAACGCCTGCTTGCGTCCGGTGAGGGCGGCCACTTCCGCGGCGTCCGTCAGGCCGAGACTTGCGAACACCTCGGAGGTCGGCCGGCCCTGATGCGCGGGATAATCGAACCGGCGCGCGAGCTCCGGATGCGCCGGACGGAGGGCGGCGACGAAGGCCTCGGCGTGGGCCGGGGAGGAGTCCACCAGCGTGCCGTCGAGGTCGAACAGGAGGTGCCGCTTATGAGAAAATTCTCCAGGCATTGCGGAGTCCGCGCAGCAGCCGCCAGCGCACGTTGGTGAAGCCCTTGAAGGTGCGGTAATACACGGGCATCTCCGCGATCTCGCAGGAATGCCGCACGAGGGTCTTCGTCACCGTGGTGGCGGAGCGGTCCTTGAGGGCGGCGAGGTCGCCGAGTGCGGCGCCGAGGTGGACGCGGTTGAAGAGGCGGAAGCCGGTCAGCGGGTCGGAGAAGACGATGCGGAAGCGCAGGGCGAAGAGGGCGGAGAGAAAAAACGCACCGAGGAGACTGACGAAGTAAAGCAACCGTGACTCGCCGTAGGCGGCGTCGAGCGAGCGGTGGAACTGGTAGCGGCTCTGGTTGCGTGAGCCGTAGACGGCGGCGAACGGGTGGTTGGCGAGCGTCTCGACGCCGAGCAGGATATCGCGCAGCCGGTATTCGCCGTCGCCGCTGAGGGTGACGAGATACTTGGCGGAGCGGCGGGCGGCCCAGTCGCGGACCTCGACCACCTCGGAGAACATCTCGTCGTGCGCGACGGACTCGAGCGCGAGGTGGGGCGGGAGGGTGACGTCCGGGAGCTCGATGCGGTTGAAGCGGAGGCGGACGCGGCTAAAGCGCGACTGCCAGGGGAGCTCGAGGAACTCCTGGACGAGCTGGTTGATCGCAAGGGAGCGCCGGTTGAGGTCGATGTAGATGTCGAGTTCGGGCGCGGCGAGGGTGCGGGCCTGCTCGTGGACACTGAGCAGGGCGCGGACCGTGAGGTAGCCGCTGTGGACGCCGCCCTTCGCCGGGTTCTCGAACATGTCGTCGAGCCAGGTGAGGCCGGGACACCGCGGGTCCGCCTCCGCGGCGCCCCGCGGGACGAGGCGCGCCGGCTCGATCGAGCGCTGCGTGCAGAGCACATGGGTGATGGGGCGCGGCCCGGCGGTGCTCCCGGTCTGGAGCCATTGCAGCGCCTGCGCGACGAGGTCCGTGGCCGTGAGGCCTTGGATGTCGTGGTCGCTGTGGATGTTGGCGACGAAGGCGCGCACGGTGGCGGGGCTGGCGGCGAGCGCGGCGGCCAGGCCTTCCGTCTTGTAGCTGGGCATCAGTGACGAGAACTGCGTGCCCGGTCCGTAGATGATGATGTCGCAGCGCGCCAGCGCGGCGGCGGCCTCGGGCGAAAGGGTCACGGGCTTTTCCCGGGCCCGCAGGGTCGCGGCTTTGGTGGCGGCATCCGGCAGCGAGCGGAGATGCGCGAGTTCGGACGGAGAGAGCGGGGTGTCGAGGAGGAACAGGTCGATGATGCGGGCCGGACTTTGCGGGCCGACGATGCGGGCCTCGCGCTCGAGGATCTCGCCGTCCTCCTTCAGCGCGACGAGGATCCGGTTTTCTCCCCGCGTGACGTTGATCAGCTTGGCGCGCGAGCGGAACACCTCCGCGAGCTCGGCGGTGGCGGCATTGAAATTCCGGTCGTTCTTGAGGTAAGCGGCGGCGAAGAGGAGGTTGCCGAGCGAGCAATCGAGGAAATTGAACGGCCGCTCATGACCGCCTTGATAGGCGAAGAAGAGGGCCAGGTAGCTCCGAACGCGGGCACGCCATTCCGCGTCGAGGTCGTCCACGATCGAGCGCAGGTCGGCCGGGAGGACGCCCTCGTCCGGAGTGGCCGCCTTGGACCACTCCCGGATGTTCTCGATGTCCCGCAGGGAGTAAGACTCGGGCAGCCGGAATTCCAGCAGGCGCGTGATGGCGTATTGATGGCTGCTGTGCAAATCGAGCAGCCCGGAGAGGTTCTTGCGGAAGTCGGAGGGCCCGAGCATGCCCGGCACGAAATCGCGCAGCTCGCCGGTGGAGAGCCCGTCGTCATAGGCGTTGATGAGGGCATTGAGCTCGATCCGGGGGTGGCGCAGGAGCTCACGGATCAGAGTGGCGCTGCCGCGCCCGCCGCAGAACAGCGACACGACAAGGCGGCGCGAACGGTTGTCGGCGGGCCGGCTCACGGCGAATAGGGCCGGCGCTGCAGGACGTGCAGCCGGAGCAGTAGCTGCCGGAAGGCGATGTGGGCGACGAGCAGGAAGCGGTGGAGGGTGCCGCGGAGCAGCGAACGGCTGCTGCGCCCCTTGCGGCGGGGCACATGGAGGATGGCGACTTCGCGCATGAGCACCGCGCGCTCGAGGATGCGGGAGCTGATCTCGGTCGAATAGTTGAGGCCTTTGGCCTCGAGCGGCAGGGAGCGGAGAAGCGGCCCTTCGACAAGCTTGAGGGCGCAGTTGAAGTCGCGGTAGCGCGTGCCGTGGCAGAGGTTGCAGGCCAGCCCGCTGGCCCACGACCCGAAGCGGGCGAAGGCGGAATCCTCCTTGCGCGGACGGAAGCCGATGAAGGCGGGCGCGGGCGCCCGCGCAAATTCAGCCGCGAAGCGCTCGAAGTTCTCGACGGGGAACTGACCGTCCGCATCGAGGAGCAGCACCCAGTTCTTGGTGGTGTGGGCGATGGCGGTGGTGAGGGCGGCGGCGGCGCCCTGGTTGACGGTGTGATGGCAGGGTCGGAGCGCAGAATGCGCCGAGGCCAGTTCGGCAAGGACCTCGGCGGTGCGGTCCCGGCTGCCGTCGTTGCAGATCACGATCTCAAATGTGCCAGGGGCGAAATGGCGCTGCAGATAGCCAATCCACCCGCTGACGAGAGGGCCGAGGTTTTCGGCCTCGTTGTAGGCGGGGGCGGCGATGGAAAGGCTGTCGAGCGGGAGCAAGGCGGGAGGCGGGGGAAGAATCAGGAGAGGGCCTTGAGCAGCCGGAGGGCTCCCTGCTTCCAGGCGACGCGATGGCTGGTGCCGGTGGCCTGGGCCATGATCTTGCCCTCCTGCAGATACCAGTCGTAGGTCCGGATGAGGATCTCGGAATTGCTGTAAACCGGCTGCCAGCCAAGTTCGCTGCGGGCCTTTTCGATGCTCACGTAGGAATCCTGGTCGGCGGTGTCGTAAACCCAGCGATAAACAGGCGAGAGGTGGAGGCGGTCGAGCAACCCGAGCGCGAGCTTGGCGGGCCGGGCCGGGACATGCGCGATGCGGCTGCCGGTGGAGGCATGGCGGAGCAGGGCGCCCACATCCTCGTTGACGGTGCCATAGCGCCCGGCGCCGACGTTGTAGATCTGGCCGGCGCGGCCGCGCTCGACGGCCAGGGCGATGGCATTGACCAGGTCGTCCACGGCGAGCAGCTGGAAGGTGTTGGTCCCGGGGCCGAGGATGTAGATGCGCTTGCCGCATTCGATCCAGTCGAAGAGGATCTGGAAGATGCCCAGGCGCCCCGTGCCGATGAAGCTCTTGGGACGGATGACCATGGACGGCACGGCTTCCTGTGAAAGGCAGATCTGCTCCGCCCGCGCCTTCGAGACCCCGTAATCTCCCATGGGATCAAGCGGGGCATCCTCGAGGATGGGATGGAACTTCGGCATCCCATAGACGGCGGTGGAAGAAACATAAACCAGCCGTTTGACCTTGTGGCGCTTCGCGGCGGCCAGAAGGCCGGAAGTGCCGCCGACGTTCACACTGTCAATCTCCTCCGGTCGGGCCAGTGCCAGGGCGGCGGCGCAATGGACGACGTAATCGCATCCGGTGACGGCGCGGTCCACCGTGGCCGGATCACGGATATCACCGCAGATTTCCGTCACGCCTTCGATCTGCTCCTCCGCAGGCATGCCGGCGGTATCCAGAGTCGTGACTTGGTGACCGAGCCGGCGCAAATACCGGCAGAGATGCAATCCGAGGAACCCGGTGCCACCAGTGACGAGCCATCGGCCGGGTGGGAGAGAAGGGTGAGTCATGGTCAAAGGGAGAGGGGGCGAAATTCAAGGCGCCGGTTTCTGCCGCATGATGAGGAGATTGGAGTATTGCTTCAGCACGTAGTGATTGGGATACATCTCGGCGAGGTCCTCCGGCGGGGCGGGATTTACCAGCACATAGGTGAATTGCTCGAATCGATCGGAGCCCGGCTGGGCAAAGTTGCGAATTTCAGGCCGGGAAGAAAGGATCCAGGGCATGTAGAACTGGTCGATGGCGTAAACCTTCGAGACTGAGGGAGCCACCATGTTGGCCATGGTAAAGAGCGTTTCCTCCGGCTTGGCGATGCGGGACAAATACTCGCCGGATTCGATCCAGACCTTCATCCAGCCGGCGTAGGAATTGAGGGAGAAATTGTCGCGCAGGATGCAGCGGGTGAGGGCAAGGGTCTTGCGCTGGCCCTGGTAGGCCGTGAACACGAAGACGACCGCCTGAACGGCGATCATTCCGGTCAGGAACAGGCGCTCGAAACGCGGTGCCGGGGACTCGCCGCGGAGCCGGGCCAGTCCGTGGACAAGCAGGAGGAACCCTGCCGCCACAGTCGGGATGTAATAGCGGAAGGTGAACGCCATGTGCTGGTAGCCGCACAGATGGGTGTAGCCGACATGCAACAACAGCCCGAAGGCGACGCCCCAATGCGCGAGTCCGGGCCAGCGGCGGGCATGGCGAAAGGCCCAGACGGCGACCACGGTCATCGCCAGGACCAGCACGAAGATCGTCAGCGCCGCGTTGAGATGGATGGTGCCGGTGTAGACCTCGTTGAGCCAGCCGTAGGAGATGCTGGAAGTCTTGCGAAGCCCCTTCATGTAGAACGGGCGCGGGAACGGAACCCCGAAGACCGCCTGATGGAAGAGCAGGAAGGCTCCGATCGGCGCGGCGTAGGCGAGCACGGCCTTGACCTTGAAAATCAGGCTCTCGCGCATCAACAGCACGAACGCCAAGGCACCGGCGCCCACGAGCACAAGGTCGGGACGCACGAACAAGATGGCGCCCATGAGGGCCAGGGCGAGCAGGCTTCTGCCCTCATGCTTGAGGAACAGGAGCAGGCAGAGGCTGAGGTAGAACGCGGCCAGGGCGGTTTCCAGCCCGCCGAAGGACCAGAGCACCAGTGGATAGAAAAGCACGATACCGCAGGCCCCCATCATCGCATAGGTCCGCTGCGGGATGAAACGCCACGCCAGCCAGGCCGTGCCCAGGACGAATCCGAAACCAATGACCTTGACCGTGGAGTTCCAATCCCACGTCAGGTGGCCAAGGGAGCAGAGATAGGGCCACACGAACGATGTGCTCAGGTTGACGTTCTCGCCCAAGTTCCACACGGGCAGGCCGGTCTGGAGAATGTTGAGCGAGGTCCGGTAGGTTATCCATTTGTCATCCAGTTCAAAGCCCCAGCTTACGATCGCACCCCAGGTGAGGCCGACGGCGGCCAGTCCCGCGGCGATCCAGACGAGGACCTGGTTCCGTGCCGGATCCGCCCCGCCCCAGGCGCGACGTCCGACGGCCCAGAGGGCGGCCAGCCAGAGGAGGATGCCAAGCAGACATCCGCTGGTGCGCCAGAACTGCGGCCCGAGATAGCTGATGATTTGCTCAGGATTCAGGGGATAGTGCTTGGCCGGCTCCGCGCGCAGGAGCAGGAACTCCCACAGTCCGGTGGTGTAAAGATAGGCTGCGGCAAAACCCGCGGCACCAAGCAGGGCGAGAGCCCAGAATCCGACAAGCGGGAGGATTCTGGCGGACGGAGTCGCATCGGAATTGGTCATAGGGAAGCGGGCGGGTGGTTCAGTTGCGGTAGATGGTCCGCCGGAGGCGGCGGATGAAGATTTCGCAGAGGGTGTGGCCGGTCGAGAGAAAGTTGCGCAGGTTGAGCGGGGAGCCGCGGTCCTTGGTGAGGTGGAAGCCCTCCAGCGGCACCTCGACATGGGTGGCGCCCTCGTCGAGGAGCGTGGTGAGGAGATGGGCCTGGAAGCCGAAGCCGTAGTTGTAGGAGGCCCAGCGCATGACGTGGTAGCGGCGGTAGAGCGCGCAGCCGTTGTAGTATCTGATCCGGTATCCGCCCAGCAGGTCCACGATGACGGTGTAGAGGCGCGAGATGAACTTCCGCACCCGGCTCTTGCCCGGGAGGACGGGATAGTAGGGGATGATGATGTCGGCGGTGCCGATGGCGCGGAGGATCTTCAGCATGGACTCCTTCGGCTCGACGTTGTCGCCGCAGACGAGGCGGTAGTGACGCCCGCGGCCGCGGAAGGCGGTGTCCACGAAGCTGCGCGACAGGCCGAGGTTGCGCGGGTTGCGGTGCAACCGCACCGGCATCTCCGGATGCTGGCGGCAGTATTCCTCGACGACGGCGGCCGTCCGGTCGGTCGAACCGTCGTCCACCACAATGACCTCGTAGGTGAGCGAGACTTCCGCCATGGCCGCCCGGACGGTCTCGAGCGTCGGCCCGACGCGCTTCTCCTCGTTGAGGCAGGGGATGAACATGGTCAGGTCCAGTTCCTCCCGCACGCCGGCGGGCGTGGGCTCGAGGACCCGGGCGGTGGCGGGCGTGCTCATGCGTCCTTGCGCGTGCAGGCCAGGCCGATCAGGTAGTGGGCCATGGGCGTGTAGCCGGTGTGCACGACCTCGTCGTTCATCGAGAAGACGAAGACGTTGTGAAAATACTGCCCGAGCAGTTCGCGCATGGTGTCGCCGGTCTTGCAGTTCACGTGGCCGGCCTTGCTCGGGGGCGAGGCGTAGGCCTGGGACTGCAACGACGGGCAGCCGAGGATCAGGACGCCCTCCTTGGTGAGCGATTTCACGATGTTGCCGACGAACGCGATCTCGTCCTTGGGTTGGATGTGCTCGATGACGTCGAGCGCATAGGCGCCCTCGTATCGGCCGGGGAAGGGGCCGCCGAGCATGTCATGCACCCGGCACTCGAAGCGCCATTTCGGATCCATCCGGCGGTTCACGTCGGCGACAAAGACGGGATCGAAGTCCGTGGCGGTGAGCTGCCGCACGGATTGGGCGACGATGCGGGTGCCGAAGGCGTCGCCGCAACCGACCTCGAGGACATGGCCGCGGTCGGCCAGCATCTTGGCGACGAACTTGTAGCGGGAGAGGGTGAACACGAGGTGGCGCGGGTCGTCGTGCCAGGCCTGGTTGGTCATGAGCCCGAGGCTGGCGGGGCCGCCCTCCTTCACGAGTTCGAGGGAGGGCTGGTATTGCGGTTCACGGGTCGTGACGTTCTGCATGGTCGGGCCGGGGGGGCGGGTGGGTAAGGTCATGGGGGCCGCGGATGACGGTTGGGAGTCCTGGGAAGGGGACGAGACGGTCCTTTTGGGATAAAAGATTTTCTTCAGGCGGCGGGAGGTAATCTCAAGCAGGCTAAAAGCCACCGAGAGAAAATTCCGGAGGTTGACCGAGGAAGTGCCCTGGCCTTTGTTCTGGTGTACGGCCGACAGCACCAGCTCCCGGTAGGTGGCGCCTTCGTCGAGGAGGGTGGTCAACAGGTCGGCCTGAAAGCCGAAGCCATAGTTGTAGGAAGCCCAGCGCATCACGTCGTAGCGCCGGTAGAGCGGATGGCCGTTGTAGTAGTGCAGCCGATGACCGCTGAGCAGATTCACGAGGCGGGTGTAGAGGCTCGAGATGAAGAGGCGGCCGCGGCTCTTGCCCGGCACCACCGGGTAGTAGGGCACGATGATGTCCGCCCGGCCGAGTTCGCGCAGGATCGCGAGCATGGATTCCCTCGGCTCGACGTTGTCGCCGCAGATGAGGCGCATGTAGCGCCCGCGGCCGCGAAAAGAGGCATCCACGAAGCTGCGGGCGAGGCCGCGGTTGCCGGGATTGCGGTGCAGGCGCAGGTTCAGGCCGGGGTGGTCGCGGATGTAGCTCTCGACCACGGCCGGGGTATTGTCTCCCGAGCCGTCGTCAGTAACCAGGATTTCGTAGCTCAACGGCAGCTCCCGCAGTGCGGCCCGCACGGTCTCGATGATCGGGAGGATGCGCTTCTCCTCGTTCAGACACGGGATGAAGAGCGTGAGATCCAGCTCCTCGCGGATGCCGTCGGGGTTGCGCCACTGGGAGGAAGGGCCGTTCATTCGAAGAAGATGCAGCCGTGGTCGCCGGTGTAGCCGCATTTTTGGAACAGCCACTCCCATTCCTCCGGCGTGAAGAAACATTCGCAGGTGAGCTGCCAGTAGAGCAGGTTCACCTTCTCCTGCTCGGTGCGGTAGCCGTCCATCAGGATGTAGCTGGCCCCGCGGCTGACGCGCTCGATCTCCCGCAACGCCAGTTCGAGCTCGGGCAGACGGAGGTTGTGCAGGGTGTTGATCGAGACGACGAGGTCGAAGGACTTGTCTGGGAACGGCAGCTTCGTGGCGTTGCCCAGCTGAAGCTTGGATTTCACCTCGGGCATCGCGTGTTCTAGGGCATAGGCGGAGACATCGAGGCCGGCGATCTCGGCGCCGGGCACGGCTCTGGTGAATTCGTGCAGCAGGAAGCCTTTGCCGCAGCCGACATCGAGGATGCGGGCGCCGGGCTTCAGGCCGTAGTGCTTCGCCATGCGTTCGGCGACGGCGAGCCAACGGCCGTCGTATTTATAGCCGCCGTAGCCGGTGTTGCGGCTGCCGTCCCAGTATTCGCGGTCGAACCGCTTCGCGATGGTGGCGAACTCGGCCTTATTGCCCGCGAGCACGCGCGCGAGGTAGTCGCGTTTCGTGCCCGTGTGGACCTGCTCAAGGAAGTCGAGGTAGGCCATCGCGGTTGATCAGGAGAAAAGGATTGGCACAGGAGGGAACAGAGGGAACCGAGGACTAGCGGTTTGCTCCAGGCAGAATGAGACGGGAGATTCCGTCGGTCAGTTTAGAGACGTTGAAACTGATGAGCAGCCCGATCGGCACGTCGAGCAATTTCATGTAACTTAAAAGTTGGGCCTGATGAATGGGAAGGGTCTTCTCAACCGCCTTGCTTTCCACGAGGCCGCATCCCTCGACCAGCACATCAAAACGCAGCGGTTCTTCGCGGACGAATCCCTTGTATTCTATGCGAACAACCCGCTGATTCTCCGTCGCCAAGCGTCGCAGTTCCAACTCCCTTAGGAAACACCATTCATAAATGGATTCGATCAGGCCGGGCCCCTTGTCCCGGTGAACTTCGATGTCCGCCCCGATGATCCCCTCGGTGAGGCCGGCGGCTTTGGTGAACAAGGGATGCATGCTTCTCTGTTGCCTCTGTTATCTCCTGTGGAATTCCGGACGGGTCACTTCATCGTCTCGCGGACCGCCGCGACGATGTCGTTCTCGTCGGGGTAATACTCGGGTTCGAGCGCGGAACTCATCGGCGTGTGGCTGTCGGGCAGGGTGACCCGGACCGGCCTGGCCCTGAGCTTGTCGCCGAGGTTCTCGACGACGCTGGTGATGATCTCCGCGGCGGAGCCGAAGGAGTGCCAGGTGCCGTCGGCGACGACGAGGCGGCGGGTCTTGAAGGCCGAGTCGCAGATCGTCTTGCGGTCGAGCGGGGAGAGGGTGCGCGGGTCCACGACCTCGACACTGACGCCTTCCTTCCCGAGGAGGGCGGCGGCCCGCAGGGCGAGCGGGACCATGAGGCCGACGGCGACGACCGTGGCGTCCGTGCCTTCGCGGCGGACCACGGCCTGGCCGAAGCGGACGCGGTAGGGCTTCTCGGGCACGTCGTCGGTCATGGAATAGAGACCGCGGCCTTCAACGAACATCGTGGGCGTCTCGCCGAGGATGGCTTCGAGGAGCAGGCCCTTGGCGTCGTAGGCCGTGGCGGGCACGGCGACCCGGATGCCGGGGATGTGCGCGAACCAGGCCTGGAGGTTCTTGGAATGCTGCGGGCCCTGGCCCCAGCCCTTGCCGACGATGGTGCGGATCGTGACCGGCATGGCCGACTGCATGTTCGACTTGAAGCGCCACAGTCCGAGCCAGTTCACGATGGCGTCGAGCGAATAGACCATGAAATCGAGCCGCTGGTGGCAGAGCACGGGGCGCAGGCCGGTGAGGGCGGCGCCCATGGCGGTGGCGGTCATGAGGTTTTCCGAGACGGGAAAATCCTGCACGCGCTCCGGGCCGTATTTTTTGACGAGGCCGGTGGTGGTGCCGAAGATGCCCGACTGCGTGTCCACGAGCTGGCCGAGGACGATGACGTCGGGGCAGAGCCCCATGGCCTGATCGGTGGCTTCGAGGATGGCCTTGGCGTAGGAAAGCTGGCGGGACATGGAAAAAGACAGGGGGAGAAAGGGAGTGAGGGGCCGGGGGTCAGTAGGGGCCGAGTTTCGCCTCGTCCTGGAATTGGTCGAAGTGGCCGCCGCCCTGGGCGACGCCGAGGAGCCGGTCGGCGAGCGGGGTGGCGTCCTCGCAGTTCATGTGGCGCCAGTGGGTGTCGGTCGGGAACGGGCTTTCCTTGGCGAACTTGAAGTTGGCGGCGATCTCGGCGGCGACCCCGGCCTCGTAGCGGGCGTTGAGCTCGTCGTTCAGGAGGCCGGCGGCGCGGAGTTTTTCGCCGAGGAGGGCGAGCGGGTCGTTGTTCTTCCAGAACTCCATTTCGCCGGGCTGGCGGTAGGCGTTGGCGCTGTCGTCCTCGGGGCCGACGTGGCTGTTCCAGCGGTAGGTGTAGGCCTCGATGAGGGCGGGGCCGTCGCCGGCGCGGAGACGCCCGATCTCGGCGCCGATGGTCTTCCAGGCGAGCACCGTGTCGTTGCCGAAGATCTGGGTCGCGCGGACGCCGAAGGGGCGGACGCGGGCGGAGACATTGTCGTCGGCCTGGCGCTTGAGCTGGTCGGAGAAGGTGGCGTAGCGGTTGTTCTCGCAGACGAAGAGGACGGGGAGCTTCTGCTTGCCGGCGTAGTTCATGGCCTCCCAGAAGGCGCCTTCGTCGGTGCAGCCCTCGCCGAAGCCGGAGATGGCGACCTGGCCGGTCTGCCGGTGCTTGAAGCCGAAGGCCGCGCCGACGGCTATGCTCACGGCGCCGGCGAGGATGGCGCCGCTGAAGAAGTTGGTGCCGGCGTGCGAAATGTCCTGCGAGCCGGCCTTGCCGCCGCTGGCGCCGGTGGCCTTGCCGTAGATCTCGGCGAAGAGCTCCCGGAGCGGGCTGCCCTTGGCGAAATAGTAGCCGTGCGAGCGGTGGTGGCTGAACAGGTAGTCGTCGGGCCGCACATGCAGCGAGAGCGCGGCTGGCACGGACTCCTGGCCGATGCAGAAATGGATCGGGCAGCGCATCTCGTCGGCAGGGTGATACTCCGCGTGCATGGCCTCCTCCATGCGGCGCAGGCGCAGCATCTGGTGGTAGAGCTTGCGCAGGGTGTCGGGGGCGACGCCGGCAATGTCCATGTCGCGATAGCGGCCGATGGAGGTGATGGTGCGGTGGCTGAGTTCCATGGAAGATGAAAAGGCGGGTTCTAGGGCAGCGGGCGGGAGTGTGGCTGGCAAGCCTGCCGTGCGGCGAGAGCAAGATCCCAGATCCGCGTCAGGTAGTCGCGCCGGGGCAGCGTGGCGGCCTCCGCGCGCGGGACGAAGCGGGCGGCCTGGCCTTCGCGGCATTCGATGCGCTGCACGCCGTCGTATTCATCCCAGAAGAAGACCATGCGGAAATCGCCCGGGTAGCCGAGTTCGCTGCCGTGGAAATCGGCCAGCGGGCGGGGATGGGCGCTGCGATAGCAGGTTTCCTCCTCGACCTCGCGCACCGCGCCCTGCAC
>Ga0169931_10001574_pt1 | contig 37506 bp, 28 predicted proteins | sample Kivu_15m_20L_FD_129675 | JGI IMG/M metagenome (GOLD analysis project Ga0169931, IMG submission 129675) | Freshwater microbial communities from Lake Kivu, Western Province, Rwanda to study Microbial Dark Matter (Phase II) - Kivu_15m_20L... | ecosystem: Environmental > Aquatic > Freshwater > Lake...
AATCTTCGTAAACGCCAACAACGAAATCACATGGAGAAGAGTAGACACACCAGTGGATGCAAACTTCGACTTTGTAATCGTTCCAAACCCATCTAACGCAATGACAACAGTTTATTTGAACTCAATCATTGAAGAAGGTTCATTCACAATCGTGGATGCAATGGGCAGAACAATTCAAACAGGTTCAATCAACAACACAGATAATGTAAACTTCGATGCAACACAAATGCAAAGTGGTGTTTATATGGTTGTGGTCACTGTTGGTAACCAAAAAATGACAAGAAGATTGGTAGTGGCAGATTAACAACAAACCAACTTTAATATTTTTTAAACCCATTCGTCGTTCCGATATTTATCGGAAGACGGATGGGTTTTTTAATTTTACGATATATTTGCCCCCTATGGAATCTCTTTTTGACTTATTTTATCAATCATCTGGTATTTGTACCGATACCCGCAACTTTAAGCGGGATTCGCTCTTTGTGGCTTTGAAAGGCCCCAATTTTGATGGTAATGATTATGTTTATCAAGCTCTGGAAGCTGGTTCTAAATTTGCAATTTGCTCCAATGCACATTTGGCTAACGATTCAACCATATATTATACACCCGATACGCTTGATTTTATTCAACAATTGGCTCGTTATCATCGTCGAAAATTCAAGATGCCATTGCTTGCAATTACAGGAAGCAATGGTAAAACAACGACCAAAGAATTGGTGAATGCTGTGTTATCTAAAAAATTCAACACACTTTGCACAACTGGTAATTTAAATAATCATTTAGGTGTGCCATTTACGCTTTTGGAGATGAACGAAGCACATGAAATCGCCATCATTGAAATGGGCGCCAATAAACCGGGCGATATCAAAGAGTTGGTTGAAATTGCTGAGCCAACTTGCGGATTAATTACTGGAATTGGTGCTGCGCATATTGAAGGATTCGGTTCACTTGAGGGCGTCATTAAAACGAAAAGTGAGATGTACGATTTCCTGAAAATCCAGCAGGATCTCATTTTTTACAATTCCAGCGATGAGATTCTTAAAAAGCAGCTCGGAAATTATTTTAACACTTTCACCTATGGGGTGAACGATGAAGCTCAAGTTCAAGGCAGATTGGATAAAATGACGCCCTATCTCAATTTCTCATGGCGCCTTGCTGGTGGTGAATGGAATTCTGTTACAGCCAAAATGGTGGGTGCTTACAACTTGAATAATTATCTGGTGGCTGTTGCTCTTGGTGTACATTTTGGTCTCGAGCACGGTGCTATTTCGCATGCTTTGGAGCATTATGTTCCGGCGAATAATCGTTCGCAAGTAACAGAGACGGGTCGCAACACACTCATCATGGATGCCTATAATGCCAACATCACCAGCATGAAAGCAGCTTTGGAATCGTTTGATGCTGTTGAGCGCGACAAGAAAGCTGTGGTTTTGGGCGATATGCGCGAATTGGGGGCTTTATCTGCAGAGGCACATCAAGAAATTGTGGCTTGGTTGGCGGATAAATCTTACCTCAAATTCTTGGTAGGCGAGGAGTTCTCCAAAACAAATGCGTGCCAAATTGAAAAAGGATTTCGTCACTTCCCCAACACAAAGTCTTTGATTGAGCATCTAAAATTTGAACCAATTCAGGAACATTTTATACTTGTGAAGGGTTCTCGTGGCATTGCTTTGGAGGGTGTTTTGGAGGTGCTTTAACAAACCCTAATCGCATTTTTATATATAATTTTAGGATTGTAATCGCATTTTTATATATGATTTTAGGATTATAATCGCATTTTTATATACTTTTGTATTCAATTAACTGCTCAACATGTTGAATATTGGAAGAGATCTCGTAAAGTCAATCGGCAAAAAATGGAATTCAGGTAAAGTTCTGATTCTCATTGGCCCGCGACAAGTAGGAAAAACTACTTTGTTGAAATCTTTGTGTGAGGCTGATGGACCATATTTGTTTATCAACGGCGACAATGCTGACGATAGACTTCAATTGGAAAATGCTGGAGAGAGTAAATTGAGAAACATCATCGGCTCCTACAAAACTGTGTTCATCGATGAAGCACAGAGAATCAACAACATTGGGATAATTCTAAAGATTATCCACGATCAAATTTCTGGTGTTAGATTGGTGGTGAGTGGCTCATCTGCCTTAGAAATTGGTGACAGTGTCAATGAGCCTTTGACTGGCAGAAAATGGGAATACAACCTATATCCTTTGGCTTGGAATGAACTGAAAAATCATTTTGGCTATCTCAAAAATCAGCAAAATATTCCTCAATACCTCATTTATGGAACTTATCCTGAGGTAGTAACAAATCCGAATAATGCCGCCGATATTTTGAATCAAATTGCCGGTAGTTATTTGTACAAAGACATCTTACAATTTCAAGGTATTCGCAAACCAGAAGTCTTGGATAAATTGTTACTGGCTTTGGCTTTGCAATTGGGTTCTGAGGTGAATTATAATGAACTTTCGAGAACAGTGGGCGTCGATCGAGGCACAGTGGAACAATACATTTCTCTTTTAGAAAAAGCTTTGGTGGTTTTTCGCGTGAATCCATTGGCGCGAAACATTCGGAATGAAATCAATACGACTCGAAAAATTTATTTTTACGACACAGGAATTCGAAACGCAATCATCGGGAATTTTAAACCTTTAGAATTGCGTCAAGATGTTGGGGCGCTTTGGGAAAATTTCATCATCGCCGAACGAATAAAGGCTCATCGATATAACAATTGGTACGGTCGCACGTATTTCTGGCGCACCTATCAGCAACAAGAAATTGATTGGATTGAGGAAATTGACGCTGCCTTTTCGGCTTTTGAATTCAAATGGAATCCGAAAAAATCTAAAGTGAAATTTTCCACAACTTTCACCGATAATTACGCTGTCAAACAAACAATGCTTGTAACTCCAGATAATGCGGATGATTTTATAAATCTATAGTGGTCACTCCACATTCCTCAACGACAAACAAACCCCTTCAAAATCTTTCGGAGCGCCAATCACTTTAGCGGTTTTTTTTGCAACGATTTTTGGCGAAACCAAGTCCCCGTTTTCATGCAAATCCCTGAAATTTTGGACCGATGGAAAGTCCTCTTCAGAAGTGCTTCGTATTTGTGCCTGCATGGGAGTATCAACAACGCCGGGAGCAATGCTGCGAACGATAACATTAGCTTTTTCTGCTTGAAGTTCTAATTGCAGAGTTTCTGCAAACATATCCAATGCTGATTTTGAAGCACAATATTGAGCCCATGATGGAATGGCTCGTTTGGCTGCTCCAGATGAAATGTATATGATTTGTTTGCAGCTGTTCAGTTTTAGAACTTTTTTGGTCAAAGCAACTGCTGCCAAATAGTTCACTTGAAAAACTGTTTTGGCGTTGGAATCGGATTGAGCACTAATGGGCAAAACTTCACCCAAAACCCCTGAATTATAGATGAATACAAAATCATCTAAATGCGGAAAATCGAATTTGTCCACGGCATCTTCATCCAGCAAATCCAAAGAAAAGAAGCTGAAGTTTTGGTTCTGAATAGAACTTTTTCGTCCAATGCCAATCACGCGATTTCCCTGTGCTACAAAATGCTCACACAAGGCCAATCCAATGCCAGAGGAGACACCAACAATTACAAAGGTTTTATTCTTCATGATTTGTGCTTATGCCAAAGCTTGCTCTAAATCTTCGATGAGGTCGTCGGCATCTTCAACTCCTACACTCAAACGAATCAAGGAATCCACAACGCCAGTTTTTTCTCGTTCTGCTTTTGGAATAGACGCGTGTGTCATCGTCGCTGGGTGACCAATCAAAGACTCAACGCCACCCAAAGATTCAGCCAAAGCGAAAAGTTGTACTTTTTTCACTACTTCCAATGCACTGTCCAAGGTGTTTTCCTTCAAAGTGAATGAAATCATACCGCCAAAACCGCGCATTTGTTTTTTAGCAACATCGTGGTTGGTGTGGTCTTCAAAGCCTGGCCAATACACTTTCCCGATTTTCGGATGATTTTTCAAGAAACGTGCGATTTTTTCTCCGTTTTCACAATGGCGCTGCACACGCAAATGCAAAGTTTTGATTCCTCTCAAGACCAAGAAAGAATCCATTGGCGCAGTAACAGCCCCCGAACTATTTTGAATGCGATACATTTCAGCGGCAATAGCTTCGTCGTTGCAAACCAAAGCGCCCATCACCACGTCGGAGTGACCGCCCAAATATTTGGTAACAGAATGCATCACGATGTCGGCGCCCAAATCCAATGGCGTTTGCAAATAAGGCGTCGCAAAAGTATTGTCAACAGCCAACCAAGCACCGCAAGATTTCGCGATTTCGCTCATGGCAGCAATGTCGATGATATTCATCATTGGATTGGTTGGTGTTTCCACCCAAATCAATTTCGTTTTATCGTTTGCCAATGCTTTCACAGAAGCTGGATTTTGCATATCCACAAAGTGAAATTTGATGCCATACTTAGCAAAAATCGTCGTGAAAATGCGGTAAGAACCTCCGTATAAATCGTTGGTAGAAATCACTTCATCGCCTGGATTCAACATTTTGATAATGCAATCGATAGCAGCCAAACCTGACCCGAAACAAGCACCGTGTTTACCGTTTTCAATGGCAGCAATATTTTTCTCCAAAGCATGACGAGTTGGATTTTGGGTTCTCGAATACTCATACCCTTTGTGATTGCCCACACCTTCTTGCACATAAGTACTGGTTTGGTAAATCGGTGTCATAATTGCCCCAGTTGCTGGGTCTGGTGCTACACCTGCATGAATTGCCTTCGTTCCAAATCGCATTTTTCCTTTTGCCATGATAAAAATTTTGTGCAAAATTAAGCTTTTATTGTGAAGTCAACCCTTTAGAATTCGTTTGATTTCAGGGCTATTTAGTTTAGCGGCTCTTCGATGAGTTTTTTGGTGAAGTCCATCCAATATTCAACCTCGTGCTGCATCAAAGCTTCGTGTGATATTTCGGGGTGCACAAACACTTTGGAGATGCCCGGTCGCGCAGAACCCTTGATGTTTTGCGGCTCTGATAATAATTTGTAATGCGATTGCAAGGTCAGCGCTAAAATGGACACATTGTTTTTTTGCGCCATCACGAAAGCACCGGGTTTGAAATTGGCCATTTTCGGCGCAATATGATCGGGGATGCCGCCTTCCGGAAAGATGATGATGTTCCAGCCTTCCTGCAATTTTCGTTTGGCCATCAACATCGACTGGGCGGCTTGGCGTTTGTCGCTGCGATTCACAGGAATATGCAAATGTTTGAAATAGGTCCTGATCAAGGGATAATTCAAAATCTCGCTTTTGCCCATAAAAACGATGTGTTTGTTTCTCAGGATTTGATACATCATGAAAATATCCAAATACGAGGTGTGGTTGGCGATAACGATTACTTGTTTGTCCGGGAGTTTCGAACTGTTCTTCTTCACAAAAATGAAAAACAAAATGCTCAACAAATAGCTCCAAAACAAAAACACAGGCGTACTCCATTTGCGGGTTTTCGGGCTCAAGACCAACAACGCTGTGATGGGATAAAACACAAATAAGGTCAGGATAAAGACCGAGTAGGCGTAGATTTTGTAGAGGATGTAGAGGATGGATTTCACGTTGTAAAACTAAGTTATTTCATTTGGAATTGGATAACATTCGTGCGCTAGAAACAACTTTTCTTAATTTAGCGCGATTAAATCGATGCACTTTGAAAATTGTTTTCTTACTTTTTACGACAATAATTGTTTCCAATCTCTTTTCCCAAACCGACACCCTATGGCGGAAATCACCAGAAATCACTTTTTCGGGTTATGCAGATGTGTTTTACGCCTTTGATTTCAGTTTGCCTGAAGGTAATGAAAGGCAGCCGTATTTGGTGAATCACAACCGCCACAATGAGTTTAATGTGAATCATGTATTGGTGCGGGCAAATCTCAAACACGATAAATACCGGGCAAATTTGGGTTTACATGCCGGAACGTATGTGCATGATAATTACGCGCAAGAACCCACGGCATTGCGTCACATCTATGAAGCCAATATCGGGTTATCACTTTCCAAGAATAACAAGTTGTGGGTTGATGTAGGTGTTTTTGAATCGCACATTGGTTTTGAAGTGGCGCAATCTACAGAAAATCAAACGCTTACCAGATCGATTTGTGCCGAACTGTCGCCTTATTTTTTTGGAGGAGCCAAGTTGAGCTATGACCCCAACGAGAAGTGGTCGTTTAAACTTTTGGCTTTGAATGGTTGGCAGCGCATCCAGCGATTGTCTGGAAATAGTTTGCTTTCATTTGGCTCACAAGTGCAGTTTAAACCCAACGCCAAATGGTTGATGAATTGGTCCACTTTTGTTGGCACAGACACGCCGGATAGTACGCGTTTGATGCGCTATTTTTCTAATTTTTATACGCAATTTAAACCCAATGATAAGTTGAATTTCAGCTTGGGTTGGGATTTAGGCGTGCAAGATGCAGCTCCAAACTCCAATTCTTATGCATATTGGACAAATCTCACGCTTATTGCTCAGTATCAAATCGCTCAAAAATGGAAAACGGCTTGGCGTGTGGAAGTTTTTTCAGACATCGATGGATTGATTGTGCCCAACAGTTGGCCGAACACGAATTTCTCTGGATTTTCATGGAATTTGGATTATCAGCCGACGCAAAATTTGCAGGTTCGTTGGGAAAATCGTGTGACTAAATCAACATCTCATCTGTTTCATCCACAGCCTGTTAGTTCTGAAATAAATTTTATAAGTGTTATTTCCTTAGCGCTGAAGTTTGAAAAATAAGCTTTTTAAGGCAAGTTTTCTTTCATTTTTCCTTCAATCCAAGTTCCTGAGACTGTTTGTTTCTTCGAATTTTTGTTTCCGTATTCATAAATTTCTTTTTTCAACGGTGCTGAATTCAGAAAAAAATCGTAAAAAAATTAGTTTTTCTATGCAATCTTTTCTATTTTTCGCCAAACTAAAAGTGAAAGGCATGGGTCATAAACAGTTTTATCGTTTTGTTTTTGCTTTGTTTGTGAGTTTAAATCTCATGGTTTATTTGATGAAAATGAACTACAAGCCTTCCACATATTTTTCAGCTACCTTTTTAGCTTTCGGAGCTGCTTATCTTTTCGCCGTAATCGTATTCAGACGTTTTGGTTGGCGTAAGCACGTGGATTAGCGTCAATCCGCTTATGTCGTTAGCTAGCCCTGTTTAGAAATTTTAGTTGTAGTGAGTTGAACATAAAGCCTGCTTTTTTCTCTTAACAATTCAATTCTGAAATAAAACTACAGGACTTATAAACCTATCAACGGTTCAACCAAATCAGCTGAGCTTCTTCTGGTTCCTGCATTCTCTCAGCCATTCGATAATAACGCTGCGCCAAAGTAGAAAGATAATCTTGAGCTTTTTTCCCCTGCTCGTTTAAATCCATCAACTTGTCAATTCCCCAAAATTGAACCAAATGGTCGATAATATTCGCGTAGTCTAAACTGGTATACACGCCTATTTTTTGGGTGATGTTTGTATAATTCAAGAACTGCTTTTTCTTGGTTCCAAAATCCATCAACGTTGCGGGCATTACGATTTTCTTTTTCATCATGGTAAGAAAAGCATCAATACCTCCATTTGGATCGATTTCAATGATTTTACTCATGAAAAACTTGTAGGCGCGTTCATGCAACGCTTCTTCTCCAGCGATTGTGTTACAAATCTTGGTTAAAACAGAATCACCTGATTTATTGGCCAATTTTCCTGTATTGACATGAGCGATTTTTGTGGCGCGCTCTTGAAATGAAGTGTAGATTAATCCTTGGTATGGATCTCCTCCTGTTTGTAAATCAACACCATTGTAAAGCAATTGTTGAATGGTTTTTTCTACAGCGTTCATGTTTACTCGCCCACTCAAATACAGGTATTTATTAAGCAAATCACCATGGCGATTTTCCTCTGCTGTCCACAATCTTGACCAGCGGACCCATGGTCGCATACTTGCAACGTTTCGTTCATCATTCACGCCTTCCAATAAATTGAAAAAAGTTTGATAGCTGGGTAATGCCTCTTCCGTAATCATATTGCCGATTAACGAAACCAAAACGGAATCGGGCACATTGGCCATTCTTTCCTGCATTATTTTGATGGTATCTGGAAAATCCTTTGATGAAAAATCTGGCAGAAAATCAGCAGGTTGCCACGAGCCTTCAGGAAGATTCATTTTGTCGTCTATAAATTCATCGATATGGTGTTCGATTGCTTTTAAAACCTCTAATTGTTTTTGAATAACCATTGTTTTTTTGTGATATTTCCTCTAACGAAGACACGTTCAATTGTTTTATTCAAACAAATTATGAATGTTCGCTTTCGAATTAATTATTTGCCGTGACATTGCTTAAACTTCTTGCCACTTCCGCAAGGACATGCATCGTTTCGCCCAATTTTAGGCTCTGCGATTACTGGTTGCTGCTTTGGACGCTCGTTGTAAGAACTTTCCATTGCTTCCTGATAACCATCTCGACCATTGAAATTGGATTCAGCGGCTTGAGCATTTGTGCGCGCACTGGCGTAGTTGTCTTGCTTGATTTCTTGGTTTGTAGTTCTAATTTGTGTGCTTTCTTCAGAAACAGGCAATTGTGCTTTGATTAGGAATGCGGCAATTTCTTGGTTCAATCGAGACATCATGGCTTTGAACAGGTTGAACGACTCCAATTTGTAAATCAAGAGCGGATCTTTTTGTTCATAAACAGCTTGGTGCGATGATTTACGCAATTCATCCATTTCTCGCAAATGCTCTTTCCATTCGTTGTCAATCATGCCCAACACGATGTTTTTCTCAATGTTGGTTATGATTGTTTTTCCGTTTGAATCCAAAGCTTCATCGATGTGAACGCCCAATTGCATCGTTTTTGTTCCATCGGTAATGGGTAGCGCAACATGCTGATAACGATTGCCTTCGCGCGTTTTTACCTGTTGTACAAATGGCAATACAGCTTCTATCAAACGTGAGTTTTTGCGTTCATACATCTCCATAACACGGTTGTACAGCGCATTGGTCAACTTGTTTTGGTCGATGGTTTTGAATTCAGTTTCATTCACAGGGCTATCTGTTCCAAAGGTTCTGAACAACGACAATTCGAATTCTTTGAAGTTTCTAGACCCGATATTCTCCATCACCAAATCTTCGCAGCTGTCGTAGAACATATTAGCAATGTCCATTTCCAAACGGTCACCATAGAGTGCATTGCGGCGTCTTTTGTAAACAGCTTTACGCTGCGCATTCATTACGTCGTCATATTCCAAGTTTTTCTTACGCACCCCGAAGTTATTCTCTTCCACTTTTTTCTGTGCACGTTCAATAGATTTTGAAATCATGCCATGTTGAATCACCTCGCCTTCTTTGTGTCCCATTCGGTCCATCAATTTGGCAATGCGTTCAGAACCAAATTTGCGCATCAAATCATCTTCCAAGGACACAAAAAACTGAGACGATCCTGGGTCACCTTGGCGACCTGCACGTCCGCGCAACTGTCTATCTACGCGACGTGAATCGTGGCGCTCTGTACCTATAATGGCTAAACCACCAGCTTCTTTTACACCTTCACCCAACTTGATGTCAGTTCCACGACCAGCCATGTTGGTTGCAATAGTTACAGCGCCTCTTTTACCAGCATCAGCCACAATTTCAGCTTCTTGTTGGTGGTATTTGGCGTTCAATACTTTGTGTGGAATATTTTTCATTTTCAACATACGGCTCAAAAGCTCAGAAATTTCAACCGTAGTTGTACCTACCAAAACTGGTCGGCCATCTGCAACTAAACCTTCCACTTCTTGAATGACCGCGTTGAATTTTTCACGTGCCGTTTTGTAAACCAAGTCGTTGCGGTCGTTGCGCTGAATTGGGCGATTGGTTGGAATCACAACCACATCCAATTTATAAATGTCCCAAAATTCTTTGGCTTCTGTTTCTGCTGTACCCGTCATACCCGCTAATTTGTGGTACATACGGAAGTAATTCTGTAAGGTAATTGTGGCGTAGGTTTGCGTTGCCGCTTCCACTTTTACATTTTCTTTGGCTTCAATGGCTTGGTGTAGTCCGTCGGAATAACGTCTGCCTTCCATGATACGGCCTGTTTGCTCATCAACAATTTTAATTTTTCCTTCCATCACTACATATTCCACTTCTTTTTCAAAAAGCGTATAAGCCTTGAGCAATTGGTTCATGGAATGTATGCGTTCAGAAATCACAGAAAAATTGCGAATCAAGCGGTCTTTTTCTTCAAGCAAAGCCTCTTTTTCTATGGCTTGTTTGTCGAGGGCAGAAAGTTGAGAAGCGATATCTGGCAATACATAATAATCCGCACTTTCACCGGATGACAAGAGGTCAATTCCTTTATCCGTCAGGGTTATAGAGTTGTTTTTTTCGTCGATGGTGAAGAGCAATTCTCTATCAATAATTGGCATGAGTTTGTTTTGCTCAGCCATATAAATATTTTCTGTTTTTTGCAAATGAGCTTTAATTCCTGACTCACTTAAGAACTTGATAAGGGCCTTGTTTTTAGGTAACCCTCGGAATGCACGAAGCAGCGCAATTCCTCCTTCGTCCAGCATTTCTTTGAGCTGCTTTTTATCAGAAACTGTTTCAGGATTATTCAAAGGAACCAGTAATCGCTTGGCTTCTGTAAGGAAGTTCGTAACCAATTTACGCTGTTCGCCAACAATTTTTTCTATTTTTGGTTTCAGTGCTTCAAATTCTTGTTGGTCACCTTTTGGTGTTGGACCTGAAATAATCAATGGTGTACGGGCATCATCAATCAACACTGAATCGACCTCATCTACGATTGCGAAATGATGTGGGCGTTGAACCAATTGGTCAGGGTCGCCAGCCATGTTGTCGCGCAAATAATCGAAACCAAATTCGTTGTTTGTGCCAAATGTAATATCGGCTAAATAAGCATCACGACGCGCTTGTGTATTCGGTTGGTGCTTATCAATACAATCTACGGTTAATCCATGGAATTGATACAAGGGACCCATCCATTCGGAGTCGCGTTTTGCCAAGTAGTCGTTTACGGTAACCACGTGAACACCTTTTCCTGAAAGGGCGTTGAGATAAACTGGCAGCGTTGCCACAAGCGTTTTACCTTCACCCGTTTGCATTTCAGCAATATTGCCTTTATGCAGCACAGCGCCACCCATCAACTGAACATCGTAGTGAACCATGGTCCATGTAACTGGTGTTCCAGCGGCAGTCCAAGTGTTGAGCCAAACAGCTTTATCGCCTTCAATGATTACGCCATCACTTTTTGCAGCTCTGTCGCGGTCAAAATCTTGAACACGCACGGTGAGTTTCCCGTTTTCCGACCAGCGCTTAGCGGTTTCTTTGACCACCGCAAAGGCTTCCGGCAAAATTTCCAGCAATGTTGCTTCAATTTTTTCGTTGATTTGGGTTTTTATAGTGTCGGCTTCTGCATACAAGTCTTCTTTCTTGTTGATATCCGTTTGGGCGTTGTCAGCTTCGGCTTGTATGCTTTCCAATTTATTATTGAGTTCTCTCGTGGCTTCTGAAATACGCTGTTTGAATTCTGCGGTTTTATCACGTAATTGGTCATCAGAAAAATGACTTACAGTATTTGCAAATTGGAGTATTTTTTCAACGTACGGTTGGAATTCTTTTTGGTCTTTTGCGGATTTATCTCCGAATATTTTGCTTAAAATGCCTTTTAACATCGTACTTAGTTTAATTCAAATAATAACTTACAAAAATAAAGTAAAATCCATATCTAATTATAAATACGTGATTTTCATTGTTGGCTAGACTTGTCAAAAAACATGCTTTTCTGATTCGTCTGCCAAGCTGACCATTATTGGTGCTTAGGACAAAAAAAAGACTGCCAATCAGACAGTCTTCAATATGCTTTATCCAATTCAGATTAATATTCATCTTCATTGAAGAAAAAGTCTTCTTTGGTAGGGTAGTCGGGCCATATTTCTTCGATGCTTTCATACATATCGCCCTCGTCTTCCAATTGTTGCAAATTTTCAACAACCTCAAGCGGTGCTCCGGTGCGCATAGCGAAGTCAATTAATTCGTCTTTGGTTGCGGGCCATGGTGCGTCTTCAAGATATGATGCCAACTCTAGTGTCCAATACATAGTATGTTAATTTTATGAATTTCATATTTCGCGCAAAAGTATAATAATTTTTTAATAATACACAAAATACTTTGATTACCCTAATTTACATTTTGGTTGAATATATTCTTAGTTTGTTGTCTAGTCTATTAAAAACAATCTTATTTCAGAAGAATAAGTTTGTTAAACCTATTTATTAGCGCCGCCAAACTATTTGTTTATTAAATCGTTCGCTTTTTCAATCCTTTTCTTCATTTCAAAAGTATTCCTATTCTTCCAGAAATTCCATAAGAAAATTCAAACTCATCGTAATGCTGCGGGCCAATATCAATTCCAAAAAGCCAATGATTTTTGGTCAAAAAGTTTATCCCTAGAGGAAAGTGAAATGTTGGCTCAGGATCAAAATAACCGATTGAAATTCCTGCCTGTATACCTGCTTTCATTGAAAACCTACCCGGTCTCAATCCGGGATAATAGGCATTAATGCCCCCTCCTATTCCGAGTAGTCCGATCGAAGCCTCTCCAGATAACCAAGGGGTGAATAAGAATTCATAGACCAAACCAGCAAAGGGATTAATAAGACCGATTCTTCCACTTATGATATGTCGCATTTTGATAGGGTCAATGCTTTTGGCATTCCCAACTTTATAGCCAAATCGCAAACCCAAACTTGCCGTGATATACAATTGAAACGGGCCATTTTCGTAACCCAAATAACCGGGAGCATCGAGCCACAAAGGCCCTATTGCCAAAGAACTTGAAAAGTTTCGCTTACCCCAATAATGAATACCAATCGGTGCATATAAAGCATATCCCCGACTTTTTTCTACTTGATTTTCATCGTTTAAACCGGATGACTCCCACAGCCAACTCCCTTGAATTCCGGCTGAAAACAGGAGTCTATTTGATCGAGGGTCGTTAATAAAGTAGCGAAAACCGCTACCATAACTAAACATTCCAATGCCTAAAACCACGCTGCTTTTGTGGGAGAGCATTAAACTGTATTGTAATCCTACAGGATAACCAATAGGGTCCAGTAAACCTACTTCCATGCTTTGTGATGGTACTGACTCTCTTGAGAAAGTACTTGTTTCTTCCTTTTGACTCAGCACGGATTTAAAGTTTGTGAAGAAAATGAATGTTGAAAACAATATTGTGCGCGTAAATTTTCTCACTGAACAAAAATAAACATTTTGAAAAAATCAAAATTTGGTTTTTCTGGAAATTAAAATACATTTATTTAAATTAGATGATAGGCTTTCGAATGGATAAATTATTTTTCCGGAATCCAAGGTTGTTCTTCAACTCCTAAATCTAATGCAATTTTTCTACTTAGCGTAAATAAAAAATCACTTAATCGGTTCAGATATGTTAAAATAAGTGCGTTTACTGTTTCTTCACTGGATAAATGAACAACGAGGCGTTCGGCTCTACGACAAACGCAGCGTGCCACATGGGCTTGTGATATGGCTGTGTGGCCGCCTGGTAACACGAAAAAACGCATCGGAGGCAAGGCTTCGTCCATGCTATCAATCTCTTTTTCGAGGAACTCGATATGTTCCAAACGCAATTCGGGTAATTTCATCGAACTGCCTTCTTTTCCAACCGCCAAATATGAGCCAATGGTGAAGAGAATTTGTTGAATTTCAATGATTTGTGCTTTATATTGACTGTCAATATCTTGGTCGCGTAGCAAACCCAAATGGGAGTTTAATTCGTCAACGGTTCCATAGGATTCAATACGCAAATCGTATTTGGGAACCCGCATGCCGCCAATCAAGGATGTTTCGCCTTGGTCGCCTTTTTTTGTATAAATTTTCATTTTTTCGCTTTTAATAGGGCATAGTGCCTAACAGCTCCAACCCATAAGATGTTTCGCGAAAGTAATAAATTGTGCCAATGGTAATGTCATCTGCAACCAAGGTTTTAGGATTGGGTAGCAATTGTCCACATTCCTTGCAAGTTTTTAGAAAACGTTAATGAGCTAAAGCATAGAATTCTAATAAATTGAATTCTTGGTTGCCTAATTTTTTTTTCAGTGCTCTTTTCAGCTGAAATGGCAGTCACGAACATTACAAATTATGCGAATAGGCACAATGGTTATTCTCCAAAGTAGTAATTAATTGTTGCGCAAATCAACTGTTATGGAGTCTGTGAATCCTTGTTCGCATGCTGGTTGTGTTGCTTCTTATGTAATTTTTTCTTTGTCACTGACTATTTTTTGTTCGTTTTTGCTGCATGTACTTTTTATCATTATTACTATAAATGCCCCTAAAAGAAATGTGTTTTTAATTTTATTTTTTAGCGTTAAAGTATTGAAACACCAATATGATAAAAGCTGTTTTGCCCTTGGTTTAATATTTTTGAATTCCCCACTTTTCTTTATAAATGAATCATTGGGTTCACAACCGAAGCATAAAATGCTCTTTTTCTTGTTGTTTCCGGTAGGAAACCAATGCCATTCTGCCGAAGTCGATGCTGAGATGAAATTGCGGATTTTCAACGATTTTTTCCCAAGCATCCCACATATCATCTGACCAACGGATATCGTCTAAAATCCACAAAGTGCCATTGTGCGCATAGGGTGTAAGTTGTTCGATGTAAGACAAAAGCGCTAATCCTCTGTGGTTGCCATCAATGAAAATCAAATCATATTTTTCTTCATTCAGTGATTGAAAATAATCTTCAAATCGTGCATTGTGGAAGTTGATGTTGTTTGTTTCTAAAGGAAAAAGATTTTGCGAAACAGCGTTGGTTTGCGGACAACCTTCAATGGTGTCGATGATGGACTGAGGATGTCCCAGATGCAAGTGCAGTGTACCCCAGGCCAAAGAAGTGCCCAGTTCTAAAATGCGTTTAGGTTGGTAGAAACGACTCAATTGATAGAGGAGTTGGGCATATCGCTTGCTGGAGCGGCTATTTTTAAATATGTCGCTTATTTTGCGCTCGTTGCCCATGTGTTTAGACCCCGCACCAAAATCCGTTATGCGGATAATTTGTTGGTTTTGATTGAGTATTTTAAACTGCTTTTTTAAGAGATCTCGATCGCTTTGATCCCAGGGCACAGATAAGCATTCGTCAGAGAGCTGATATACAAAAGGCGAGTGAATGCCATGTCGTTTTTTGGCGTTAACAAAGTGATGAATATGAGACCAATAGCGATTCATGTGTTTTGATAAGCTTCAAAAGTATCTATAGTTGCACGATATTTTGTTATTTTGCACAAAATTAGGGCTTAAATGATATCGAAACAAAGCGAGGAGGAACAGCGGCGCATGGTTTTTCAAGATGTGCCGAAAATTGAGTTGGCGCAAGCCTGTTCGATCCAACATGGCATTTTGAGAATGAGTAAAGAAGAGGAGATGGCTTGGGCCGCGCGTTTTTTAGACAAACAGCGCGATTTGTGTTTCTTTATTCCAGCTTCTGGTTCAGGTTCGCGCATGTTCGAGTTCTTGTACGATTTTTTTAAGCATTCAGACGAAGAAAACCGCATGAAGGTTGAGCGCTTTCTCAATCATATCAACGATTTTGCCTTTAGTCGCTTGGTCGATGAAGAGATTAAAGCTAAATTAGATTCAGGTGAAATGAACTTGAAAGATTTTGCAGCATATATTGTTGAGGATGAAGGACTTGGTTTTGGATCGATTCCCAAAGGGCTTATTGCATTTCATGAATATGATTATTTTGTTTTGAATCCGTTCCAAGAACATGTGCTGCAAATTTGCAAGGCTTTTTCCAATATAGCTAAAATACATTTCACGGTTAATTTCGATTTTCTACTTCAGATACAAACAGCTATAAAATCGATTACTCAGCTTTCAGCCTATCAAGCTCAGGTCACTTATTCGGAACAGAACAAAAATTCTGATAGTTTGGTTTTCAATGCCAATGGCACGCTGGTTATGGGTCAGGATGGCTTTCCCTTAACTCGACCAGCTGGTCATGGTGCTTTGCTAGAGAATTTAAACGCAATTGATTCTCGCTTCATTTTCATCAAGAACATTGATAATATTCAGCATTTAAATCATGATAATTCATCACAAACCTATGCTTTTCTGGGCGGTGTGTTGTTGGATTTGAATCATCATCTTGAGGCCATTTCGCATGCAGCACTTCCTGAGCGCATAATCTTGCTTTTGGAATTGAACGCCCGCTTTAAAATGTTCTATAGCGAAGAAATGATTCCAACTACCGACGAAGAAATCAATCGCTGGCTTTTGCGTCCCAAAAGGGTTTGTGGTATGGTGAGAAACGAAGGTCAACCTGGTGGAGGACCATTTTGGGTGAAACAAAATGGAAAAGTGGAGAAGCAAATCGTTGAAAAGGCACAAATTGCTCACGATACAGAACAAATGCTTACCTTAGTAAAAAGCACGCATTTCAATCCTGTAATCATGGCTTTGGATACCTGCGATTTTGACGGAAACAAATTCAATTTGTTTGATTTTCAGGAAGAGCAGACCTATATGGTGGTGGATAAGAAATGGAATGGTACACACGTCAAGTTTTTGGAAAAGTCAGGTCTGTGGAATGGTAGTATGGCCGATTGGATAACTGTTTTTGTCGAGGTGTCTTCGGAAGTTTTTAGTCCGGTAAAAGATGTCTTGAACTTGTTGGATAGCAAACATTTTGGAAATAAATAGATACAGCAAGCAATGGATGGCGTTTACGAAATAGTGTTCAATACAATTCAGGAAGGCCTCATACTTACCGACATGACGGGAACCATCCGTTTGGTGAACCCAAGAACCGAAAAATTATTCGGCTACAGTAAAAATGAGTTGGTTGGGCAGAAAATAGAGGTGCTTATTCCAAACGAATTTAGAGACAAGCACGTAACAACCCGAGATGGTTACCAAAAACGCCCGGTTAATAGGCAAATGGGCTCTGGCATGACATTGTTTGGGCAACGAAAGGATGGTAGTATGTTTCCAGTTGAAATTAGTCTCAACTCTTTTCAAGACCAAAATGGCGAACGTTTTGTTTCTGCACTGATAACAGATATTCACATCCGCAAAAAAGCGCAAGATGAGGTGTTGCGCATCAATGAAAACTTGGAGCAGATTGTAGCCGAACGCACCAAGGAATTGTATGAAAGCAAACAGCGCTATGAATCGATATCCAAGCATTTTCCAACGGGCGCTATTTATGTGCTCAACTTGGATTTCAAGATTGATTATGCTGACGGAATGGAGTTTGTGCGCTTGAAACATGACCCCTTGGATATTTTGGGTCAAGATTATGTGGAAATCAATTTTGACAATCACAGAAAGCTGTTGAATATGCTCAATAAACTCATCGAAGTAGGCGCCGTGGCTCCTGAGTTTATCGACAAAGACAATGAATACTATATGGTAAATGCCAGTTTGTTGAAAGACACTTCTGGAAAATTTAGTCGTATATTGATCGTAGAAAACAACATTACGCAGCAGAAAAAAACTGAAGAATCGCTTGAAAAAAACATCGAAGAACAACGCCGCCTGAATTTACTCAAATCGCGCTTTGTTTCTTTTGCTTCGCACGAGTTTAGAACACCACTAACCACTATGAGTTCATCAGCCGACCTCATTCGGAAGTATGTGGAACTCGACGACAAAGAGAGAATCAGCAAGCACATTACGCGTATTCAGCAATCGGTGGTGTATATGACCAGCTTGTTGAATGATTTTCTTTCCTTAGATAAAATTGATTCAGGCGTGGTGAACCTCAATGTGCAGCGCATCGATTTAGGTAAGTTATTGGAAGAGTGTTTGGAAGAAACAGCAGGTGTGAAAAAAATTGGTCAAGAGATTCAGGTGATGAATGCCATCAGTTGTATCGAAACAGATCCATTTTTGCTCAAGTCCATTCTGATTAATTTGATTTCTAATGGCTTAAAATATTCCGACGAGAAGAGTTCAGTTTTGGTTACCACAGCTATAGAAAACAACGAATTTGTGATTTGCATAAAAGATCAAGGCATGGGAATTCCTCAGTCCGAATTGCAAAATTTATTCACCCGTTTTTTCAGGGCTTCTAATGCACAAGAAATCAAAGGAACCGGTTTGGGTCTGCATATCGTATGGCGGCATGTAGATATGTTGGACGGAAAAATAATATGTGAAAGCGAAGAAGGTATTGGCACTCAATTTTGTGTATATTTACCTTGGAAACAATTGAATTAATCCATGACAAAAATTGCAGTTATTGAAGACAATTCGGATATGCGCGAGAACATATGCGAAATTTTAGAATTGGCGAATTACAAAGTGGTTTCTGCTCCAGACGGAAAAGCGGGAGTAGAATTGGTGCGAAAGGAGCTTCCAGACCTTATTTTGTGCGATATCATGATGCCCGAATTGGATGGATACGGCGTTCTGTACTATTTATCAAAACATGCAGAAACTTCAAGTATTCCTTTTGTTTTTCTTTCAGCCAAATCCGAAAAAGAGGATTTTAGAAAGGGAATGTTGATGGGGGCCGATGATTATATGACCAAACCTTTCAAGGAAATTGAGCTCCTCGATGCCATTGAAGCGCGTTTGAAAAGAAGTTCGGCTATACGCTCTTTGTCAACCGACACATCGAATTTACAACAATTCATTTCATCTCACGCTGCTATACATAACATGAGCGAAATGGCCTTAAAAGCCCGCACCAAAAATTTGGAACGAAAAGAGCAACTCTATTTTGAAGGCGACCAACCCAGTTATATTTATTACATCGTAGAAGGAAAAATTCGAACCTATAGGGTCAATGCCGATGATAAAGAATTGGTTACGGCGCTCTACAATCAAGGTGATTATTTTGGCTACTTAGAGCTTTTGCAAGACAGACCTTATGAGGAATATGCCGCTGCCTTGGAAGATTCTAAATTGGCCATGATTTCTAAGGAAGATTTTTTCTCAACTGTTCTTTCCAACAGAGAGGTAGCCGCCTCATTTATGAGTATGCTGGCTAAAAATGTAAGCGATAAAGAACAGGATTTGGTTCAAATGGCCTACGACACAGTTAGAAAACGCGTTGCGAGTGCCTTGGTGCGCTTATACGACAAATTCAACACCAACAAAGAGAAGCATTTTGCTATGACCATTTCACGCGATGAATTGGCGTCTATTGTAGGCACGGCAACTGAATCGGTGATACGAATTTTATCTGAATTTAAAGCCGATGGATGGATCCATGTGCGCGGTTCTTTGGTTGAAATTATTGATATTGAGCCTTTGAGGAAGTATCGATTTTAACCCACCACCACCACAACCATCTTTTCCCAATCCAAGTATTTCACGGCCAATTCTTGCAAGCGTTTGGGTGTGATATGGTTCAAGGTGTTTAAAAATTGATTCAAATGATTTTGGGGTAAATCGAAACGCTTGGCAAATAAAAACTGACTCATTTGTGCAAAGGCACCGTCGGTTGATTTTAAAATTTGTCCTTGGATGTATGCCCGAGCCAAATCGAGTTCATCGGCGCCAATTTCTTCCTCGCGCAAGCGATTGATTTCATGCTTGATGGCTTCAATGGCAGCGTCTTTGTGTTCTTTGCCAACTTCGGTGCTGATGAAAAAATAGCCTGTGTTTTCATAAGCCGTGATTCCTGAGCCAACACCATAGGTATAGCCTTTGTCTTCGCGGAGGTTTTGCATCAATCGACTGCCAAAATAGCCCCCCAGTAGGGTTTCCAAAATATCAAATTCGAAATAATCCTCATGTTTGGGTGTAAACAAAACCCGCCCAATGCGAATGGTGCTTTGTAAGGCTTTTGGTTTTTCGATGTAATGATGTACTGGAGCGTATGTCAAATCCAATACCTGGGCTTCTGTTGTTTTGTTGTATCGATGTTCAAAAATATCTACTACTATCGCGATGTGCTCTTCGGAAACTGGGCCAACTAGGTTGATTTGCTCGATGTTCTTGGTAAAATGTTCTTGGTAAAACGCATTACAATCTTCAGCCGTAATGTTCAAGAAATCAGATTCTTCGGCTACTTCACCCAATTTGTTGCTCGGGAAAAGAGCCTTGAGGAATTCTCGCCTTGCCACATACGTATTTTTCTCCATATTGATTTTGTGATGCTGCAAGGCTGCTTTGCGGTGCATTTCGAATTTATCTTCTGGAAATGAGGCGTTTTCCAATACATCTTTCACAATCTCAAACGTTGCCTGAAATTGATTGAGCAAACCATATACATGTAAACTGCTGCGGTTCATTCCTGATTCTACATTCACAAAAGCGCCTTGCATATCTAGCTTTTCTTGGATTTCAAGTTGGCTCAGTTCCTTGGTGCCCGAGAAGAGTAAATCAGCTGTAAATGAACTTATTAGGGGTTTTTTTTGCTGCATTTTGCCAGCGCCAAATTCAATGTGCACATGAAAAATGGCATTGGGTACTTCTCGAATAATATGGATGGGAAGGCCACTTTTTGCGATGTGTATTTCGGGCTGAACTAAAGAAATATTTTGCAGGGCTCCAACTTCTGGTGCTTGTGTTCTATTTTTGGTCATGGCTTTCTGGTTGAATGATTAAACTTGAGCACTGTGATTTTTGCAGCATTTTTTTGAGTTCGGCATTGACTTGTTCTGCTGTGATAACTTGGTAATGTTTTACTTCTGTGTTGATGAAATCTGCATCACCCAAAAGTTCGAAATAAGCCAAGTTCATGGCCCGCGATTGAAGACTGAGTTCTTCAAACATTTTGGAGGTTAAAAATTTGTTGCGCACTTTTTCCAGGTCTTTCTGCTCAATTCCATTGTCACAGATGTCTTCCATAAAAGCCCAAAAATCGGCTTCAAATGAATGCATCAAACTTGGGTCGTGTAGTTTTCCCGAAATCACCAAAAGTCCGGGGTCGATGCTGCCCAATATGAATGCTGAAATCTCCGAAACCCATTGTTTTTCATCAAAATAGCGCTGATAGAGTAGTGAAGATTTTCCTCTGCCCAAAATATCAGAAATCAAATCTATTGTGGGATAGTGCGCCGACATGCGACCGTCCATTTTGAAGGTGAAATAAAAAGCCGTAGCGGGCACGTCGCGAAAGATTTCCTTTTTGCGGTATTCCGATTGTTTTGGCTCTTGAATTAGATTTCGAGAAAGTTTTGGTCCGGCGGGTAAATCATCATACCAAGTCTTGACCAAATGCTCAATTTCATCGATTTCAAAATCTCCAGCAATAGACAAAATCGCGTTGTTGGGGTGATAATAACTGCGGTAAAAGTGAAGGGCGTCTACCATCGTTACACGCTCAATGTGTTCTAAATTTTTACCAATCGTTGCCCAGTTGTACGGATGTTTTTCAAAAGCTACGGGACGCAATTCGAGCCAAGTATCGCCGTAGGGTTGGTTGAGGTATCGCTGTTTAAATTCTTCAATTACCACTTGGCGTTGTGTTTCCAAATTTTTATCGGTGAGTGCCAATTGTGTCATGCGGTCTGATTCCACCCAAAGTGCCGTTTCTATTTGGTTTTTGGGCAGATTAATGTAGTAATTGGTGATGTCGTTGGATGTAAAGGCGTTGCTCTGACCACCCACTTTTTGCAGGGCTTTGTCGAAGTCTTCCACATGAGCAGAGCCACTAAACATCAGGTGTTCGAATAAATGTGCCAAACCTGTAAGTTCAGGGTTTTCATCGCGGGCACCAACGTCATAGAGCGTATTGACAACAGCCATGGGCGTGGTTTTGTCTTGATGAAAAATAACCCGAAGACCATTTTTTAAGGTGAATTTGTGGTGCTTGATCATAGTATTATCCCCGAAATTTCTTGTTGTGCTGCTCTAAATTCCGCCACCAAATCTTCTAATACTTCTCCTGCAGTTTTGATGTCGTTGATGAGTCCTGAAATTTGTCCGATTTCCAATTCGCCTTCTACCAAATCGCCTTCAAACATACCTCTTTTGGCGCGTCCACGACCGAGTAATGCGTTCAATTCCTCAACACTCGCCTTGTTTTGATAGGCTTCTTCCACTTTTTGGTAAAATGGATTTTTAATCAATCGAACGGGTGTCAATTCTTTCAAGGTGAGCATGGTGTCGCCCTCTTTGGCTTTCACAATTTCTTGTTTGAATGCATCATTGGCGCTGCTTTCCACGGTTGCTGCAAATCGACTGCCCAACTGAACACCATCAGCTCCTAAAGCCATGGCAGCCAACATGCCGCGACCTGTGCCAATGCCACCCGCAGCAATTACTGGAATTTGCACAGCTTGTTTAACCATGGGAATCAAACAAAGCGTTGTGGTTTCATCGCGACCGTTGTGTCCGCCTGCTTCAAATCCCTCAGCAACAATGGCATCCACACCAGCTTCTTGTGCTTTCAAGGCAAATTTCACCGAAGCCACTACGTGTACAACAGTAATTCCATGTTGTTTTAAATGAGCCGTGTAGGTTTTTGGATTGCCCGCGCTCGTGTAAACAATCGGCACCTGGTGTTTGATAATCGTCTCGATGTGCTTGTCAATATCTGGATAAAGCATGGGCAAATTTACCGCAAAAGGCTTGTCGGTTGCGGCTTTGCATTTTTGAATGTGTTCGTCCAAAACATTGGGATACATGGAGCCAGAACCTATAATTCCGAGTCCGCCCGCATTGGAAACAGCCGACGCCAAGCGCCAGCCCGAGCACCAAATCATGCCACCTTGAACGATAGGATATTGAATGCCAAAAAGTTGTGTGATTTTGTTTGTCATATTGAGCGTTTGAGAGGCAAATTTACCTAAAACTTAATGACAGCCGTTGAGTCTGTTGTGTATTCCTCCCAATAAAACTTCGCAAATTTTCTTTTTCGATCCACATTCACCCAACCCACATTGGCGTCTAGGGCCTTGCGCCAGATTTTATTGTGGTTTTTCATGGCATAGAAGCGCAGTTTTTTGTTGCAAAGCGCGGCATTATTTACTTTCGTTTGCAGTTTCACCAAGTCTGTAGAATCCAGTTTTGAAGAAAAATGACTCCTGAATTTGGCACTACCTCTGGGCACCAAGGCTTCGGGGAAATCGGATTCGCAGTGATTTACCGAACCATCCAAAAACACAAAAATGGAATCCAAATCTTTCACCTGTTCGTAGCTGAAACCACCGCCAGAAATCAATAGTTGAATTGGTTTTTTATACACTTTTCCTTCGTGATAATAAGACAATAAGTGTCGATAAGGCTTGATGATTTCCAGCAACAAAGGCAAAGTTTCATAGCGATTGGTTTTGAAATCAATCATCAAAATTAGAGGCTCGGGATAGTTTTCGTAAACCCAATTTCTGCTTTGGAGCAATGTGTTTAAAGGCGCCAAATACATGGACTCCAATGTTTTTCTTACGCTCAACAAAACTCCAACATGCGCCACACGCAGCTGACCTTTGTGTGCAAATACATCTACTTCAATACTCGTGAAACCATATTTCAAAGCACCCCAAAGCGGATTGATTTTGTTGTAATCGTTGTGCGCATGGGCTTGGGGAATGGGGTGTGAAGAAATGTTCTGCGCGAAAACAGAAAAAGTGAGAATTGTGAAGCAGAATAAAAGGAAGGTTCGCATGAGTTACGGTTAAGAAGATGAAGGTATATTCTTCAAATAGTAGAGAATGCCAACAGCCTCCCGATACCGATAACTATCGGTATCGGGAGCTAATAGCCAGTTGCTATCGCCAGCAGCCAGTCCCTAGCAGCCAATTTCTACTTAATCAACCCAATCTCTCTCAATCTTTCCTTCAAATAATCATCAGATGAAATATCCTCATACTGCTTTGGGTTTTCGGCTGTGATGCAACTTTCCAAACAATCGAGGCGCATCTCTGGTCGTGGATGCAAGAAAAAAGGAATCGAATATCTGCTTGTTCCCTGCATTTCAACAGGTGGATTGATAACGCGGTGGGTGGTTGAACGCAATTTGTTGTTGGTCAAACGCTGCAACATATCACCCACGTTTACCACAATGTGATTGGCGATGTTTTTTACGTCAACCCATTCATTTTGCTTGTTTAAAACCTGTAAACCATCAGCAGAAGCGCCAACCAACAAAGTGATGAGGTTGATGTCTTCGTGTTCACCAGCGCGCACGGCATCCGGCTCCGGATTGTTGATCGGCGGGTAGTGAATCGGTCGCAAAATGCTGTTCCCGTTGTGGATGTGTGCATCGAAGAAATTTTCGTCTAAACCGAGATATTGCGCCAAAGACGATAAAATGATGCGACCTGTGTCTTCAAAATTTTTGTAGGCCTCTCTGCCGTATTTCAAGAAATCAGGAACTTCCTCTACATGCAGGTTTTCCGGATACTCCTCTTTCAATGGATCGTTGTCTTCCACAAACTGCCCAAAATGCCAAAATTCTTTCAAATCGCCCGTATTTCTGTGTTTGGCATGTTCTTTTCCAAAAGAAGTGTATCCGCGTTGACCGCCCAAACCTGCAATTTCATATTGTTTTTTAGTTTCCTCAGGTAGGGCGAAAAATTCCTTCACCACGCGGTAGAAATTTTCAATCATGCTGTCGTCGATGCCATGATTGCGCAAGGCAACAAAACCTATATCTTCGTAGGCTTGTCCAATGTCTTGAATAAATTTTGCGCGTTGTTCGGCATTGCCGTTTACGTAATCTGCTAAATCAATGGAAGGAATTCCCTGTGGTAAACTCATGCTGTTCAGTTTTTATTTGAGCGACAAAAATAGAGAAATCTTCTTACGATAAATAAGACATCTATGATTCGTATTGCATAAATCAAAAAGGCGCGGATAATTTATTTTAACTTTACACCAGATTTTATGAAAGAAATTCGAAGCATATCTCTTATTGGCTATGGTTTGGTCGGTCGCGCCATGGCTACGTATTTTCAATCCAAAGGGCTGGAAATACATCAGATTTTGGTTCGGAAAAAGCCTTCCCAGAATCATATGGAGTCAGCTCCATTCAACTTCATCACCCAACTTGAGTTGCTCGAACCCTGTGATTTGCTGTTGGTTTGCGTGAAAGATGATGCACTCATAGATTTAATTCCACAATTACCCAAATCTCAATGGATAGCCTACACTTCTGGCGCAGTGGGCTTGGATGTTTTTGAGAATGCGCCCCATGTTTCGGTGTTTTATCCGCTGCAATCTTTTGCATTTTTGCGCAGAGAAGCGATGGCTCAAATTCCTATTTTAATTGAAACCCTAAGTGCCGAACAGTTGGAGGTTTTGAAAAATTTTGCGCTTGCATATTTCGATACATGTCAGGAAATGGATTCTGCATCGCGCGCTAAACTTCATTTGGCGGCTGTTTTTGCGAATAATTTCACGAACCACATGATGACTTTGGCTGCCGATTATTGCCAAGTGAACCAAATTGACTTTGCTCTATTAAAACCCTTAGTCTTGGAAACCGCTCACAAGTGGATGCAAAAAGACGCGAATGAATTGCAAACCGGACCGGCTATTCGGGGCGATGAAACAGTTTTGCAAAAACAAATGGGCTCGCTCGACGGTTTTATGTTGGAGATTTATCAAACTATGACCAAAGCCATACAAGAATATTACAAGAACAAGTAACATGGATAACTACAAACAACGCTTAGGAATTATTAAAGTATTCATTTTCGATGTAGATGGAGTACTCACCAACGGAGATGTATATATGATTGATGATCAATTGGTTCGTGTGTTCAATTCGCGCGATGCTTATGCCATTCAATATGCCATCAAAAATGGTTATAAGATTTTTGTGATTACTGGAGGCAGAAACAAAGCTGTGAAAGAGCGTTTGGAAGATTTGGGTGTTACAGAAGTGCGCATGCAGGCCTCCAATAAAATCAAGGTTTATGATGAATTGCGTGAGCAATATGGCTTCTCAGATGCGCAAGTGCTCTACATGGGCGATGATATTCCCGATTATCAAGTTATGGAAGTTGTTGGCGTATCGGCTTGTCCACAAGATGCCGCTGTTGAAATCAAAGCCATGGCCGATTATCAATCACCTTACAACGGTGGTCGCCATTGTTTGCGCGATGTGATTGAACAAACGTTGCGCGTTCAAGGCGTTTGGTTTAATGATAAGGCGCATTTGTGGTAGAGGGGTGATAGTTAACCTTGAAGTGTCACTTGCTGTTTTTGTTTTTATTCGACTGGCAAACCTTATCTTTGCACAAAATTTTCGCAATAGATGCCACAACACAATATTCAAGACATTCTTAAAAAACGCATCCTTGTGCTTGACGGCGCTATGGGAACGATGATTCAACGTTATACATTGACCGAAGACGATTTTCGCAAAGGTTGGTTTGAAAATCATAATAAACCACTCAAAGGCAACAACGATTTGCTCTCATTAACCCGTCCTGAAATCATCAAAGAAATTCATGCCGCCTATTTTGAAGCAGGAGCCGACATCGCAGAGACTAATACATTTTCTGGTACTTCTATGGCCCAAGCAGATTACGATTTGCAAAATATTGTATACGATTTGAATTATCATTCAGCCAAAATTGCCCGCGAAGTTGCTGATGAATTTACCGCAAAAAACCCTGAAAAACCTCGTTTTGTAGCCGGTTCGATAGGCCCTACAAACCGCACAGCCTCACTATCTCCTGATGTGAACGACCCAGGATTTCGCGCAGTTTCTTATGATGAATTGGTGAATGCTTATGCCGAACAAGTCAAAGCCCTTATCGACGGCGGTTGCGATTTGTTGCTCGTTGAAACCGTTTTCGATACACTCAATGCCAAGGCAGCACTTTTCGCCATCGACCAAGTGCAGGAAGAGAAAGGAACTGCCTTGCCGATCATGGTTTCGGGCACCATCACGGATGCCAGTGGGCGCACACTTTCTGGTCAAACAACGGAAGCATTTTTGGTTTCTATCGAACACATGCCGCTACTTTCAGTAGGATTGAATTGTGCTTTGGGTGCAGAAACTATGCGACCGTATCTTCAAATTTTAAATAAAAACTCCCGATTTTGCGTCAGCGCGCACCCCAATGCAGGTTTGCCTAACGAATTTGGTCAATACGACGAAACGCCAGAATTAATGGGGGCGCAAATCAAGCAATTTTTGGATGAAGGCTTGGTGAACATTATTGGCGGTTGCTGCGGAACAACTCCAGAGCACATCAAAGCCATTGCAGATATGGTGAAAGATTACGAACCGAGGAGAATTGAACAATAAAACATGACCATACCACCACTTAAACTCTCAGGACTTGAGCCTTTGGTAATCACCAAGGAAACCAATTTTGTGAATGTCGGCGAGCGCACCAACGTAACCGGTTCGCGAAAATTCTTGCGTTTGATTCAGGAAGACAAATACGAAGATGCTTTGGCTGTGGCGCTGGAACAAGTGCAAGGCGGCGCTCAAATCATCGATATCAATATGGATGAAGGCATGATCGATGGCGAAAAAGCCATGGTGAAATTCTTGCATTTAATTGCCTCAGAACCAGATATTTCTCGCGTTCCAATCATGATTGACAGCTCGAAATGGGAAATCATTGAGGCGGGATTGAAATGCATTCAAGGAAAAGGCGTGGTGAATTCCATTTCGCTTAAAGAAGGTGAAGCCCAATTCATAGAATACGCCAAAAAAATCAAACGATATGGTGCCGCTGTAATCGTGATGGCTTTCGATGAAAACGGTCAAGCGGATTCTTACGAAAGACGCATTGAAATTTGCGAACGTTCCTATCGAATTTTGGTTGACGTGGTTGGTTTTCCGTGCCAAGACATCATTTTCGACCCGAATATTTTCCCTGTGGCAACAGGTATGGAAGAGCATAACAACAACGCACTTGATTTTTTCCATGCCACCAAATGGATCAAAGAAAATTTGCCAGGAGCAAAAGTGAGCGGCGGCGTTTCCAATGTGTCGTTTTCGTTTAGAGGCAACGACAAAGTGCGCGAAGCAATGCACTCAGCATTCTTGTATCACGCTATTCAACATGGTATGGACATGGGCATTGTAAATCCTTCGATGCTAGAGGTTTATGACGACATCGACAAGGTTTTATTGGAACATGTGGAAGACGTTTTGCTCAACCGCAGACCCGATGCCACTGAGCGTTTACTAGAATTGGCCGAAACCGTAAAAGGCGATGGCAAAAAACGAGAAATTGATCTGACTTGGCGCGAAGCATCGGTTCAGAATAGACTTTCGCACGCCTTGGTGAAAGGCATCGTCGAATTTATAGACGAAGACGTAGAAGAATGTCGCCATTTGTTCAAGCGCCCGATTGAAGTGATCGAAGGACCCTTGATGGACGGCATGAACGTCGTTGGTGACTTGTTTGGCAGTGGAAAAATGTTCTTGCCGCAAGTAGTAAAATCTGCCCGCGTGATGAAAAAAGCGGTGGCGTATTTGTTACCTTACATTGAAGCGGAAAAAGACGGCGTTCGACAAGCAGCTGGTAAAGTATTGATGGCAACCGTGAAAGGTGACGTGCATGATATTGGAAAAAATATTGTTGGTGTGGTACTCGGTTGTAACAATTACGATGTTGTTGACCTCGGCGTGATGGTGCCACCAGAAAAAATCATCCAAACTGCCATTCAAGAAAATGTGGATGTGATAGGTTTGAGCGGATTGATTACTCCCTCGCTCGACGAAATGGTGCATTTGGCTAAAGAAATGCAGCGCGCTGGTTTGAGCATTCCGCTTTTGATTGGTGGAGCAACAACTTCTCGTGTGCACACAGCGGTAAAAATCGAACAAAATTATACCAACGGACAGACCATTCACGTTTTGGATGCTTCGCGTTCTGTAACCGTTGTGGAAAGTTTGTTGGGCGATAAAAAAGATGCCTTCGTGGCTGCAACAAAAGCCGATTATCAAAAATTGCGCGAACACCATGAGAAAAATCGTGGTGCGAAAGAATATTTGAGTCTTGAAGCAGCTCGAGCCAACAAAACGAAATTGGAATTTGAGGGGAAAATTGTAAAACCAAAACACCTTGGAATCACTGCGTTTGAAGATTTTTCGCTAGCCGAACTGAGCACTTTTATTGATTGGACACCTTTCTTCCAAACTTGGGAACTGGCGGGTCGTTTCCCTAGAATTTTAGAAGATGAAGTGGTTGGAGAAGCTGCTACGAAATTGTTTGCGGATGCACAAGCCATGTTGCACACAATTTTAGCAGAAAAATGGCTTACTGCTAAAGCTGTAGTGGGTCTATGGCCAGCAAACAGTGTTGGTGACGACATCGAAATCTATACAGATGAAACCAGAAAGGAAGTCCTTTACACACAAAGAACGATTCGACAACAATTGAAAAAAGCGGTCAATGCAGATAACACGGCTTTATCGGATTTTGTTGCGCCGAAAGAATCAGGGATTGCGGATTATATCGGTGGATTTGTGGTCACCGCAGGTTTAAACATCGACGAACACGTAGCGCGTTTTGAAGCAGACCATGACGATTACAATTCCATCATGATTAAAGCCTTAGCCGATCGTTTGGCAGAAGCTTTTGCGGAATGTTTACATCAAAAAGTGAGAAAAGAAATTTGGGGCTATGCCTCAGATGAAAATCTCACAAACGATGATTTAATCAAAGAACAATACAAAGGCATTCGTCCGGCACCAGGCTATCCCGCTTGTCCCGACCACACAGAAAAAGTTGGTTTGTTTGACATTCTAAACGCCACAGAAATCACAGGCGTTTCACTAACAGAATCTTTGGCGATGTTCCCCACAGCTTCGGTAAGCGGTTGGTATTTTGCCCACCCAGATGCCAAGTATTTTGGAGTAGGAAAAATCACCCAAGAGCAAGTCGCAGATATTGCGCAGCGAAAAGGCGAAAAGGTGGAAGTGATGGAAAGATGGCTGGGAGCGAATATGGAAGGGTAGGTTTATAGAAACAACCATTTTATTATTCGTTTATAAATTGTTGGTTTTTAGCTTTTTCATATTAGCTTTGGATGTCTTAAAACATGAAATATGAAGAATTTATTGGCTTTAACCTTTCCTTTGTTATTTAGCCAAGCGCTAATGAGTCAATGTCAATCTGGAAATTTTTCCGGACTTCAATCCATTTACACGTGCCCCAATGCCTCTGAGTTGTTTGGCGACCCAAGTGGTGGAGTTTTTCAAGGGCCAGGCGTTAGTGGGAATCTGTTTTCGCCCGTTCAGGCGGGATTAGGGACACACGTGATTTCCTATACAAGTGCTCCTAGCGCACCAGTGGCTGGCTATACTGCTACGGCAGGTTTGACCAATGCGCCAGAATCAGTAGCCTTAACCACAATCTCACTTTCCGACGATCAACTTAGTGGTCCGCTTCCAATAGGTTTTGATTTTGCCTTTTATGGGAGTGTCTACAATCAGTTTCGAATTTCATCCAACGGCTTTATTACATTTGATATGGTGACTAATGCAAACGGATGTTGTCAAGGTCAACTCTTACCAAGCAATGGAGACCCGAATAATGTCATTGCTTTTGCATGGAACGATTTCAATCCAAATTCAGGAGGAACAATTGGTTACACAACCATCGGTACAGCACCCAATCGAATTCTTATTGTTGACTTCAACAATGTGCCGCATTATGGTGGAGCAGGTTTGCCATTGACAGTTCAAACCAAGTTGTTCGAATCCAACGGGAATATTGAAATTCATTCCACTCAGAATTCAAGTGATGGTTCTCCCCACACCATTGGCTTAGAAAACGCTTCTGGTTCTTGCGGTATTGCGGCTCCCGGAATGAATGCTAATGCTAATTTATCTGTGGTAAACCAAATGGTGCTTTTCACTGCTGACCCAGGTTCATATTATGGACATCAAACGGGATTACCCATTGCTTTATATAACGGCCCTTTGACGCCATTGAATTTAACAAATGATGCGCTTTCTCCTCAAATTCCATTGGGTTTTACTTTTGATTTTTATGGCACAGACTACAACCAAGCCTATATTTCATCCAACGGCTTTTTGACGTTCAGCAATGATGGAAATACTGGCTGTTGTTCAGGTGGACTTCTACCCAATGCAGCGAATCCAAATAATTTGATTGCTTTTGCTTGGAGCGATTTGAATCCAGCCTTGGGAGGAACGATTGGATATACTACCATCGGTTCGGCACCAAATCGAGTGTTTGTTTTAGATTTCGCGAATATTCAACACACCGGAGGAGGCAATCCTGTTACAGTTCAAGTAAAATTGTTCGAAACATCCAATCTTGTTGAAGTTCATTCCACTCAAAACACGTCGAATGGTTCGGCCATGACAATGGGGTTGGAAAATGCAACAGGCACAGAAGCAAACACGCCAGCAGGAAGAAATGCCAATGGCGCATTTAATGTAGTCAATGAACGAACCATATTTCGTCCATACTACACAAGTATTCAAACAACACAAGTAATTAGCGTCACCGATGAGGAGGCTCCACAGCCTGATAATCCTTCCCCAGAGCCTGTATTTGCGCAATGTTCGGTGACCTTGTTGGAAGAGCAGTTTGCTATTGACAATTGCAGCGAGATTGTTGCTGGAAACTCGGATGCTACTTTCCCAATCACAGAAACCACAACCGTTACCTGGACGTTCACTGATGCGTCTGGCAACGTTTCAACAACCACTCAGGAGGTAATAATTGACGACATCACGGCTCCTGTGGCATCTGGTTTCGTAATAACCATTACGGCTCAGGGATTTTCAAACGATGAAGTATTCTGGTCATTTACAAATGGTAGCGGCACAGTTGTGGCTTCTGGAGGACCATATACGGGTGGTGGCTTTGGTTCGATTTTAGAGCAGGTTGTTGTGAGTGGTATCAATGGTCCATTCACGTTTATGGGTACTACAGCAGGTGTTTTTAATGATAATTCTTTCGGATATACCATTCAATGTCAGGGCCAAACAGTGTCAGGAAGCACGGTGACTCCCGGACAAACCATCACAATTCCAAATATCGCAGCTTGTAATGTTTTTACACCGATTTCGGCCAATTGTCAATTGAATTCCTTGCCGCCCGTTTCTGCCTTAGACAATTGCGTTGGTCAAGTACAAGGCACGAACAACGCTGTTTTCCCAATCACGTCATCAACTGTGGTCACATGGACTTTTGATGATGGCAACGGCAATACATCGACCGAGCAACAAGAGGTGACAATTTTCAATTTAAACACCGAGGTTCTTTATGTTACAGGATCCTTAATGGCCTCTGAAAACACAGCGGGTGTAACATACTCGTGGGTAGATTGCAACAATAATTTTGCTCCACTTGGTGTTTTCACCCCAGCATTTACCCCAACTGCAAATGGTTCATATGCCGTTGTATTGACCATTGGAGATTGCTCCGTAACCAGTCCATGTTTTGTATTGAATGATCTGAATTTGGAACAGAGCGATTTGTCAATATTCCAAGTTTACCCCAATCCAGCCAATGGTTCGGTAACGATTAACAGCACTGTAGCCTGCCAAATTGAAATCATCGATATGAGCGGAAAAGTGGTGCGCACAAATGTTGTTGAGCCAGGCGCGCAAACACTCGATGTTCAAGAATTGTCTTCAGGCACTTATACGATTCGTATGATTGCTGTTGATGGCGTTTACAACCAAAGATTTGTGGTAAGTCGATAATGAATTTGAAGAAGATAGAACGCTAACTGAGAATGGAACGCTGATGACGCAGATCGAACGGGTACACGCGGATAAAATCAGCGAAAATCTGCGTTGCTTGCATCTGCGTCATCTGCGTTCTGAAAATTTGTCGAAGACAAAAACTCTGCGTTCAAAAAAATCCCATCACAAAAAATCCAACCTGTCCACAACCCGCTCAAATCTCACCACGCCATTTTTATCCAACAACTGCACTTTCAAAGTGATTTCTCCTTTTTTCAGGGGTTTGATGATGGCTTTGTCTTCGGTTTGCCAAACCACATTGAAAGTCGATGGCTTCACGCTGATGTTTTGGCGGTGCAACTCTTTGTTTTCGGTACCGATTTGTGTGATAACCAAAGTCACATTTTCCGTGAAACGCAAATCGTTCAAGGCCACCAATTCCAAAGCTTTGTTGTTGTCGTCGATTTTTGGGAGCACGGCCAAAGGGGCATACAACCAAGACAATTGTTTGTGGGCTTCTTTCCAGTTTCCATAAACATCGCGGGTTGACCAACTTGGCGCAGGCCAGCAGTCGTTCAATTGCCAATAAATCGTGCCGCCGTTGTAGGGTGCCAATCGGTGTGCATCAATCGCCGAACGCATCGCCAAGGCTTGTGTTCGTTGACTGAATTCCACAAACTCCTCAAAGGTTTGCGGTTTGTCGAAAAAGTTCAATCCCTGCTTGAGAATCATGCTGTTGCCGATGTAGCTTTTCTGGTGCCATTTCATCACTTCTGATTCGACATCCCAATCTTCTTCGGTGGAGAATTGCTTAATCGTTTCCATGTTCGGGAAGGACTGAAAGCCCCATTCTGCCATGAAGCGACCCACGTATTTCGCGTATTTGTCGAATTCCTGTCCGGCGTGCCAAACGCCCCAATAGTGAACAGGACCTTTTTTAAATTCCTTTAGTTTAGTGAAGCTAAACATCGGCGAAGTTGGCGAATAACTGCGGTTTGGGTCGAGTCTTTTTAATTCGCTTGGAATCATGTTTTCAAAAATATTCAGGTAATCGTTGAAAATTTTGGTCGAATCTTTTTCAGAATATTTGAATTCTTTTTGCCATCCCCAATTCGTCCAAGCAACTTTTACCTCATTGTTACCATTCCAATGGGCGATTGATGGGTGATTTCTCAAACGCAGCACATTTTGCTGAACCTCTTCTTTCACATTGGCCAAAAAGGCCTCATCGCCAGGATACATGCTGCAGGCAAACATGAAATCTTGCCAAACCAAAATGCCTTGTTCATCGCATAAATCGTAGAAAATGTCATTCTCATAAATGCCACCGCCCCACACGCGAATGGTGTTGATATTCACGGCTTTGGTGTCCTCGATGAGTTTGCGGTATTGTTCGTCCGTCACTGATGGCAAAAAATTGCTCTGCGGAATGTAATTCGCACCGCGCATGAAAAACTTCTGTCCGTTCACTTTGAAATAGAACGTCTCGCCCAATTCGTCTGGCTCTTGCACCAATTCAATTGTTCTCAATCCGAAGCGCTTGGTTTTGGTGTCAACGATGGTTTCTTTCTCAAAAATGCGCACTTCAACATCATATAAATAGGGGTCGCCCCATTCATAAGGCCACCACAAAATTGGATTTTCAATGCGAATTTCTTGACGAATTTTCTGTTCGCCCTGTATGTTTTTTATGGGAATTTTTATCGCTCCAATACTCAGTTCGTAGTCGCCTTTATTTGGAATGAAAACATCCACTTCAACATCAATCACCGCCAAAGTGGAATCCAATTGTTTTTGGTGAATTTGCACATCGCGGATAATCGGTTCATCGTAAAATTTCAAATAAACCGGTCGCCAAATGCCACTCGTAACCATCCGCGGGCCCCAATCCCAACCAAATTGATACGGCGCTTTTCTGACATACGGACTCACCTTAATGTCAACAGGTTCATTGGGTGCAGGTAATACATACGGTCTTGCAGCCACAAAATTCTCCAGTTTATTGATGGGCGATTGAAATTTGACGCGAAGTTCGTTTTTTCCAACTTTCAAATGCTTTCTTACATCATATTCATAGCGCAAAAACATGTTATCGGTATTCGCCAAAATTTTCCCATTCAGCGAAATCTCAGCATAGGTGTCCAGACCTTCAAAAGTTAGTACGATGTGTTTTTTGTCCAGCTCTTCTTTGCTGATGTCAAAAGTGGTTTTATATACCCAATCTTTGCGTTCCACCCATTGCGCGTCTTTTTCATTTAAGCGAAACCACGGATCAGAAATCACGCCATGACGAATCAAATCGGTATGCACCACACCGGGCACTTCGGCAGAGCGCCACTGCATTTCATCTTGTGCGGCAAATTCCCAGTTTTCATGGAGATTTTTTTTCATAGGCAGGGCGTTTTCGTATGCGTGGAAAGCACAGGAGGAACTTATTAAAGCCAATGTGCCAGTCAAGATAATCGCGAATTTCATTAATCTATTTTTCATGTTACCCTCTCAATTCCGCCCCCAACTCTTTCTCCAATCCCTCTCTAATCCTATTCATAATCCCATCAATTTGCTGGTCTTGAAGCGTTTTTTCTTGGTCTTGGAAGATGAAACGCACGGCGTAGGATTTTTTGTTGGCGTCCAAGTTTTTACCCTCGTACACGTCAAATAGACCTACTTCTTTCAAAATTTTGTTATCGGCTTTTTTGGCAATCTGCGCGATGTCGGCAAAGCGGGCTTCTTTGGGCAAAAGCAAAGAGAAGTCGCGGCGCACAGCAAAGGTTTTGGGCAATTCCTGATACACGATTTTGTTCATCACCACGGCTTTCAAAATCACATCCCAATTCAAATCGGCAACAAACACATCTTGCTTGATGCCAAAATGCTTTTTTGTGGCAGCGCTGATCCAACCCATCTCGCCCAAAGCCTGATTTTTGTTTAGGATTAAAGAAACGCCATCTTCCAAAAATGATGCGTTTTCCAGAACGCTTTCTACCACAAATTTCGAAATACCCAATTGTGTCAAAAAGCTGTTTACCAAGCCTTTCAATGTGTAGAAAGATGCTTTCTGGGTGGATTCCGTCCAGTTTTCGTCGTTTTTGCTGCCGGTTATGGTCAACATCAAACGATTTTCTTCGGAATAACTTTCTTCATTTTTGAAGTAGATTTTCCCGAATTCAAAAACCTTGGTATCCAACCATTGGCGATTTTGGTTGTATGCAATCGATTCCAATACCCCAAACGCTAAAGATTGACGCATCACATCTAATTCATTCGAAAGCGGATTTAGAATATGCACCAATTTTTCAGTGCGTGTTTCGGCATCTTGGAGGAATTTATTTTTTTCCGCAGTTGTGTAAGCCGATTTGGTCAAGGAATTGTTCATGATTTCAAAGCAACCATTGGCCACCAAGAAATTCGCGACTTTATTCTTAATCGCCTCAGGATCAGGCTTCGTTGAATAAGACAAAGACGCATTCAATTTTTCAGGCATCGGCACATTGTTGAAGCCATAAATGCGCAGAATTTCTTCTACCACATCGGCTTGGCGCTGCACATCTACACGATAGAGTGGTATGCTCAAAGTCCAAATATCATCAGCTCTGTTCAATATTTTAAAATCCAAATTGCTCAAAATCGTCTCGATGGTTGAGGTTTCCAAGTCCATGCCTATCAAACGATTACATGCGGAAATAGAAAAATCCAAGGTGCTTGGTTTGAATTCGGAATTCACCAAATCTTGCGGCTCAGAAGCGATGTGACCACCAGCCACTTCGATGATGAGTTGCGCCGCTCGTTTCAAAGCATAAATCGTCAATTCTGGATCCACACCGCGCTCAAATCGGAATGAAGCATCGGTATTCAAACCATGACGACGCGCTGTTTTTCTAACCGTAACCGCATCAAAAACCGCCGATTCCAAGAAAATGGAAGTCGTGTTTTCTAAAACTCCAGATTTTGCTCCACCAAAAACACCAGCGATACACATGGCTTCGTTGGCATTGGCAATCACCAAATCATCGGCGTGTAGTTTGCGTTCGGTACCATCCAAGGTGGTAAAAATCTCATCTTGTTTGGCATTGCGCACCACAACATTTCCTGCAACAATTTTTGCATCAAAAGCATGAAGCGGCGTACCCAATTCATGCATCACGTAGTTGGTCACGTCCACCACATTGTTAATCGGGCTCAAACCAATAACACGCAAACGCTGCTGCAACCACTCGGGAGAAGCTTGAATTTGAATGCCATCGATGGTTAATCCACAATATCTTGGACAAGCAATTTTGTTAGCGACTTCAATTTTCACAGGCGAAGTTGAATTCACAGCAAAATCCTTAATCACAGGCCATTGCAGTTCAATATTTGCTTGACGATGTGTGTTCAGAAAAGCGCGAATATCACGTGCCACACCAATATGTCCCATGGCATCGGCACGGTTGGGGGTCAAACCGATTTCCAATAAATAATCATCTTGAATGTTGAAATATTCAGCGGCCGGCGTGCCCACTTTAACAGAAGCATCCAAAATCATAATGCCATCGTGCGATTTTCCGATGCCAATTTCATCTTCGGCACAAATCATCCCAATGGATTCCACACCACGAATTTTACTGCGTTTGATTTTAAAAGATTCGCCTTCAACTGGATAAAGCGTTGTGCCAACCGTTGCTACGATAACTTTTTGTCCAGCTGCAACATTCGGCGCACCACAAACAATTTGCAAAGCTTCTTCCTCACCAACATTCACCGTAGTTACGCGCAATCTGTCTGCATCAGGATGATTTTCGCAAGTCAAAACTTCGCCCACAACCAAACCTTGAAAGCCTCCAGGAGCACCTTCAATTTTTTCTACACCCTCTACTTCGAGACCAGTATCGGTCAGAATTTTATCTAAATTTTCAGGCGTTTCA
>Ga0169931_10001576_pt1 | contig 37465 bp, 23 predicted proteins | sample Kivu_15m_20L_FD_129675 | JGI IMG/M metagenome (GOLD analysis project Ga0169931, IMG submission 129675) | Freshwater microbial communities from Lake Kivu, Western Province, Rwanda to study Microbial Dark Matter (Phase II) - Kivu_15m_20L... | ecosystem: Environmental > Aquatic > Freshwater > Lake...
GAGGGTCCGAAAGAGGAAATTGCGCGGCGTATCTTAACTGCTATTTTTAAACGCCGACGGATAGCTGCCGGCGATGACTCATGTTTGAAATTACCATGCGAATATTGCTATGCCATTCACTTGCCGAGAGTTCGCTATTTCGTGCATGCGGAACGACCACTTCAGTTTATTCTGCCAGCGTTTCCGGCCAAATCCCCCAGCCGTAGCAAAACTCTGGGACCACTGCCCGATCGGGCCGAAGAGATTGGCCTGGAATCACTCGTCGCGCTCTGCCAGGAAATTCAAGAAATCTATCCTCCAGGCGCAGCCATCGTGATTTGCTCGGACGGTCATGTATTCGGTGACTGCGTCGGGATTACAGATGCTGATGTTGTTGATTATTCCAGAGTTTTAAATGACTTGATAAAACGTTATCGCTGGACAATGCTATCCCTTTTCGATATGAGACATATTTATCAAACTTCGTCTTTTGATGAGATGCGTCGCAATCTCCTCTTTCGATATGCAATGACTACCGAGGAGTTAGAGCGTAAAGCGGCCTTATTCCCGCACCAAAGACGCATAGTCGATGGTATTCACCGATTTCTGTTTGAGGAACTTGTTGATTCTCGCCCCGATTTGACTCGCTCGCAATGCCGAAACTTGACTCGCACTTCAGCATATGAAACGGTGAGACGCAGTGATGCTTGGAGCAAACTACTCGCCGATGTTTTCCCCTATTCACTTCGGCTTTCCATTCATCCTCAGTCAGCCCACAGTCAAAAGATCGGTATTCTTTTAGGAGAGTGCGACGATATTTGGCTGACGCCTTGGCACGCCTCCGCTGTTAAAATGGGAGGACAATGGAAATTAATGAAGGTCAAACAGGCCGTGGCCTCGGGGGCTACTTTGGTCTACCGTGATGAACGGCCGAGCCATTTCGAGTTCAGAGGCCTATCAGAAAACCAGTAGCCGCAGTTTTCGAGGTTATGGAAAGGCACTAAACCATTCGAGAATTTTAGCGAAACCAACAGTCCGAAAGTAGTCAATCCTTTTTCGATATCGGAAAGTTACGATGAACATTGCTACGACCGTTCCCTTGCAGCCGACAGGCGTTCTCGTGGAAACTATCGAATCTCTCCCATTGCTCGATCTCAACATTGACCAACTTCGTTCCTGGATTGACCAATATCGAATCGTTATTCTCCGCGGTATCAAAACTCCTGACGATCATAACATGCGACACTTTTGTGAACGTCTTGGAACGATATTGGAATGGGAATTCGGTGCGGTGAACGAACTCACCGTGAAGCAAGATTCCAAAAGTTACCTCTATACGAATCGCGAGGTTCCCTTTCATTGGGATGGCGCTTTTGCGGGCAAAATTCCGCATTACATTTTTTTCCACTGCCAGGTTGCTCCGCAGCAGGGGAGCGGCGGTGAGACCACCTTTTGCGATACGGTCAAACTGCTTCAGTCTCTGACGCCTAACGAGTTATCGCAATGGTCAAAAATCTCGGTGACTTATCGCACCGAGAAGATCGTTCACTACGGTGGCGAGTTTACTTCCCCCTTGATAATGCCACATCCTTTGCTTGATCAAACCGTTTTACGCTTCGCCGAACCCGTCACGGATCTCAATCCGGTCACTTTAGAATTCCATGGACTTTCGACGAAAGATGCGGCCGATTTGGTTACTCGTATGCATCAACTTCTCAATGCACCAGAATTTTGCTATGCACACCCATGGCAAACCAACGATATTGTGATTGCCGATAACCACGCACTGCTGCACGGTAGACGCCCCTTCACCTCGGCCACCCAGCGGCATTTGCGACGGATCAATATTCTTTAGTTGAAGATAATGGTCAAACATGTGGCAAAAAATCATTTGGTCGCTCAGAATTCGTCGCGTTGAGTATCGCATAGCCGAATTGCCGATATTTCTTATCCCGATGTTTTTGCTCATTCCCAATCTCAATGTTTTGCAAAGTTTGATCTTTTGGGAGTCGCTTGTCATTTTCCTGCTGTTGTTCGCGATCGGTGATCTAGTCAACTGTCTGGCCGATCGCGATTTGGACGCTGTCTATAAACCTCATCTTACCGAAGCTGTTCTCGGGTTGGGCGTGCGTAACGTTTGGATACAGAGCGGAATATCGGCACTTGCCGCGCTTGCTTTGGCCCTTCATTTGGCTTGGACCTTACAGCGTTGGCTGTTCGTGCCCATGGTATTGGTAGGCCTGATGTTAGCCTATGCTTATTCGATGCCACCTTATCGCTTGAAGGGACGCGGATTTTGGCAATTGCTTTTTTACTGGGTGGGTCTTTTTGCAGCCCCGATGTGTTTATCCGCTTATACCTTTGCGGCAAATTTCGACTGGTCTATCATCGGTGTCGCGATCGCTTTTGGAATGATGCAGACGGGAGTTATCCTTATTAATACCGCCGAAGATTTTCCTGAGGATAAAGCGATGAACGTCAAGACCATCATCGTTGCGCTCGGTTTGGTGCCTGGAATTCAGCTCAGTGGCTGGCTAACAACTCTCGGTGGCTTGCTGCTCGGTGCACTGCTGCTACAAGCTATGATCGAGGAAGGTTGGCGAGCATGGGCTTGGCTGGGAATGATTCCATTTGTTATCGCGCTCAGTTTTGCGATCGGCGAAATTTTCCGGTTATACGCTACCATTCGCGGCAAGCTGGAAGCAGAAGCGATGGTCGCCGTTCGTCATCGTGCCAAGCTTGTGCCATTGTGGATCACGTCACTGGCGCTGACAACACTTTGGGCAGCGATCATTGTATACATGTTACGAGTATCCACTTAATTCATTTGGTTATTGATCCGGCGAGTTGCGTATGAAAGTGCTGATTGTCGGCGGGGGCATCGGTGGTTTTGCCACGGCCATTGCTCTAAGCCGCGTTGGATTTGATATCGAACTATTTGAGCAGGCAGCCGAAATTCGCGAACGCGGAGCAGGATTGACGTTGTGGTCCAACGCAATGAAAATTCTAGCTACCTGGGGTTTGGAGGACTCCATTCGAGAGCGATCAACCTCCCTTAGGCAAGGGCTCATTCGAGATCAAGCGGGCAAAGTTTTGGCCAATATACCGCTTGAGAAACTCGCGAACGAGTTTCAGGCACCTGTTGTCGGCATCCATCGCGCCAGCCTACTTCATATTCTTGCGTCATGTATTCCCGAGGAGCTTATCCACCTCGGTTGCCGTATTGTCGACTTTGCGGAACACGACGATTGCGTAGAAGTAATCACAGCGGAGGGGAGAACTTTTCGTGGAGACATCTTGATTGCGGCAGACGGCGTGCACTCGTTTGCGTGCGATAAGTTGCGTCCCGATTCCAAGAGATACTGCGGCTATATCGGATGGCAAGGAATCTGCGAACGAAAGTTTTTGGGCATGCGCGCCGATGTTTCGACTTGGACATGGGGATTGGGTGGGCAATTTGGTTTGGTGCCAGTCGATCAAGAACGCGTGTATTGGTTCGGAACGGCAAATTTCGCTTCACCACCCGATTTCAGTGCGGCGGATAATAAGCGTGAAATTATCCATCGCTTTCGAAATTGGCATGATCCGATTCCCGCACTAACAGAGATTCTTCAGCCTGAAATGATTTTGCGAATACCCATTTTCGACCGGCCTCCCTCAAAGAAATGGGGCACTCAACGAATGACACTGCTTGGTGACTCAGCGCATGCGACGACTCCGACGCTCGGACACGGTGCTTGCTTGGCAATTGAGAGCGCTTACATTCTAGCTAGCGCGCTGACGCAACCGGGAACTCCGGAAATTGCCTTGAATCGTTATTGGAAAAATCGAAAGGCTCGCACCGATAAAATCATTCAGACCAGTTATCGTTTGGGAGGTATTATTCAAACGAATTCGTCGCTTCTTGCCACATTGCGAAACCTTGCTGTTAGCTATCTACCAACGGCGATCCATTACCGTTCGCTAAGAAATTTGGTAGCTCCTGGGTGTCGAGTTCCGGTTTGGTAATGGATCAAATGTTTTAATCGTAAACGAGGCGAAAAAGCCGGAAATGAGCTTTTATAATTTCGTAGCGCTAAAAGTTGGCGGTCAGTGAAAAGAATCACCCTAGAGATGCACTCTTGTTAAGAGATCAAATAAGGCAACTGAGCGAAAGGTTTGTTCAGATATTTCAATTGGTGGTTAATGTAATCCGAACAGGCAGTTCAGTTGCCAGAGCCGATGACTGGATTCGCACCAGCATGGACCTGTTTACAAGACAGGCGCCTTCCTCAATCGAGCCACATCGGCGATCTAATGGTAACGCAGTGATTCGAACCGCTTTCATCTTTTTTCCAGGCCGAGTCTGGCGTAATCTTTTGGTCAGTTGACTCGGACTTCTCAACCATGTTGAATCTATGGTCTCATGGCCAGTGATTGATAGCTTCACAAAAAGCGTTTAATCACTGATCTGCGACCACATGCATCCCATTCTTCAGATGTAGACATTCCTTATCTAAATGGGTTCGCAAAAATTGAAGATTCACTCTGCGAATAGCAGAAGCTTGTGGGGCGGATCAGGCAGACCACGGATTGAGCTACCATTTTGCAGGGATCGTGCATTGATTTGGGCGATAACCGAAACACCCTCCTCCAAAAAGAGAAATTAGCCCCGTCGATTTGTAAGATACCAACGGACTATTCTCGGTTGTTCTTGTTTTTGGTTGGAGGTGGTGCGTAATCGACAGCCGCAGGAGCAAAGTTTGCCAGATCTGGTGGGGCGGTCTGGATACCCGCAGTGGGCACTTCGAGTTTCGCGGTCCAGACGATCCCATTGAGAATAAAACGACGCAGATCTTCCTCCCGCCAATTTTTGTAAAAATGCGGCATAACGATCCCGAATCCGCGCCCATGATCGGGGCGTTCAATACACCACGCGACAGTTTCCGGTTTCGGATTGTCCGGCGGCAGTTGCGAAATGGCAAGCGATGTGACGTTGGCCGCCATGCGGTTGCCTCGTCCAAAAAAGTTGTTGTAATACGGCTCGTCATGCAGCGTGAACTCTTTCACCCCACGCATAATCTCGTGCTGCGGTGCCGCAGGCGTGATGGTTGCAGCGGTAAAAATTCTCGCAAAAGATTCGTGATGCTTGCAACTTCGATTCGCAAAGTAGCCCCCCGTCCAAAGCAGCAGCGGATGATCCCCCTCGAGTGTTACGTCATCGCCATGCACTCCGTTGGCATAGTGCACACAGACAATACCGCAGCCGCGTTGCATCATGGCTTCAAGGTCCGCAAGATTTCGCTTGGCGTCCGGCAAACGATTCGGTGGAAAGAAATCACCGATAAAGACCACTGTGCTGGCGGCATCACGTAAAGCCTTGTCCGGCCAGCCTTCCACAACATCCCCCTTCACACCAGGAAGATTCCGCATGTTTTCAACACACTGCTTTAGCAGTCGCGCGCCAGCAGCGACTTCATGCGAGCCTGGAGGATGCGAACTGGGCCCAACAACGATAAGTACATGGGGCTCTGCAGCATCGAGCCCCTGAGCAAACAATCCATGTGCAAACAATCCATGTGCACACAATCCATGTGCACACAATCCATGTGCAAACAAGCTATAAGCAACCAAACCCAGAACAAGATAGCACCCACATTGAGAGAGGATATTTTTCATAAGATGGATGAGCCAGCATGTGAGCTCCCGACGGCTGTGGCCACGTTGGCAAAGCCATCGCGTTTCAGCAAACGGGCCAGACCATGAGCGATCTGTTTGACGACGCCGGGACCTTCGTAAATCAGTGCCGTATAAAGTTGAACCAGTGATGCTCCAAGCTGGATTTTACGATACGCATCTTCGGCTGTGAAGACGCCGCCAGCGCCGAGGATGTAATAACGCCGCTGATCCATGCGAGTGTATAAACCGGCGATACATCGATTGATCAGTGATTCAACGGGCTTACCCGATACGGCACCTGGCCGCTGCGCGAAGGATTCGCTGGCACCGGCGAACTGCAGTGTATCCGGTTTACCCGTTGGCAGATTGAAACAAAAGCCGCGAACGTAGGAGAACCCTTCGCACTCAGCCAGCACCCGCTCATGCTCTGCGGCATCATCGACAGGAGCGATCTTTAAAAATACAGGGCATTCGATGCCCAAGGGTGCCAGACGCTCTAGTAACCGCGTGATGCTTCCGGGCCGAGCGAAGAAGTCTTGACCGCCTTTAGCATTTGGGCAGCTCAGGTTCAGCGATAGATAACTGGCGTGCGGATGCAGTTGCGAAGCGCTGTGTTCATAGTCGGCCAAGATTTCGTCCTCACTGGCAGCAACAGCGTCATTGCCATCGTTGGTCTTGACGATGTTCACACCGAGCGGATAGGGCGGGCGAGATTCAGCAAGCCGCCGCGCTACAACTTCGGCGCCGTCATTGGGGAGCCCATAATTGACGATGATGGCGCGTTCGGCAGGTAAGCGAAATAGTCGAGGCCGCGGATTTCCTCGCGAAGGACGCGCGGAGATTGAACCGATCTCCGAGAAACCGAACCCAAGGCACTGAGTCATTCGTAGCGCCCGCCCGCTTTTATCCCAACCGGCGGCGAGGCCGAGCGGATTGTCCAACGACATACCTGCCACCTCTATCCGCAAGATGGGCTCATTCGATTCCAAAATGGCCCGCGTGATTTGCGGCACTCCCGGCACCTTACCCAACCAGTGACACATCTCCACCGTACCATGATGCACAAGCTCAGCATCCAGGTGGAAAAGAAGTGGTCTTATCAACAACTTATAGCAATACATCGATTTTAGGTTTGGCTAAAAATTTGGGTGGAATCGGAGTGAGTAAAACTTAAATTGAGGCAACCATACCCTCAGGTTAGGTGAAATATGAATTTTTGGTAGTGAACGCATACAGCGTTCGCTGCGTTTTTTGGCATGACTATTTACCCGTGACGGAGGCAAATACAGAAACGGCCCTGGGACGATATCATCCGACGGAACCTTGGATGAGTCTTTTCAGCAATCTTTTGTCGCTATCTCCAAAATCCTGCTTGACATGTTAGCGTGATATGGTGTACTACTATACTCGTACGATCATTCGCCAAAAAATTTTGGGCCATTCTGTACAATATGAAGGCGCGGATATGGATAGACACAAAACTTCCCGTCACCGATACATCAGTCGCTGCGGCTTTACTCTTCTCGAGTTGATGGTTGCCTTGTTGATCATCGGTATCCTAGCTTCGATTTTACTCCCAGCGATTCAGTATGCTCGTGAAGCATCGCGTCGGACCCAATGTCAAAATAATCTGCGGCAGTTGGCACTTGCCTGTCAAAACTTCGAAGCTGCCCATCGTTCGCTGCCGGCCTTCTATGACCGGCCTACGAAAAACCACGCATCGTTGGCGGTGGGTCGAGGATATATCCATGGAGATTATGACATCGGCGGGTATTCTTGGAGAGTGAAATTGCTCCCGTTTTTGGAACAGCGAGCACTCCATGAAAAATTTGATTGGTCGACTCTGCCTTTGGAGCCAGTCAATGAACATCTTGCTTCAACCGTCGTACCAACCTTTCTTTGCCCCACAAATCCCCTGCCGACGTGGGATGATCGGCTTCTGAGAGACGGAGCGGGAGATCCAGGTGATCCGCTAGATATGACCCCCAGGGCAATCTCGGAGTACGAGGCGAGGTTGGGCATTTTTGTAGCTGATGATCCGTACAATGGGTTTATTTGGGGTGATCCCCCTGACATGGAAAAACGAAGAGCAGGCATCAAACATATTCGGTGGGGAGTTTGGGGGCAGGCCGACATCGACCTACTTCATGTCTGGGGATGGTCAGAGCAAGCGCTCGGAATAGCCGTTCGCGGATTCACACCTGGTCGTTTCTCAGCCGTAACCGATGGACTCTCAAATACGATGTTGCTAGTTGAAGAGGGAGCAAAGCCTCGCTGGATGGATCCTCGCACGCTCCATGGGAGGTATTATCATTTTGATTCATGGCAGAGAGCTTCTATTATTGGCTATAGCTTTCACCGATTTGAGAACACGATCAACTACTCCAATCACCGGGGCATTTACTCGTTGCATGCCGGTGGTGCGAATGTTGCCATGGCAGACGGTTCGGTTGTATTTTTATCTGAGACGCTTGAGTACAAAGAACTTGTGCGGCTCTACACTCGCGCTGGCGGCTTCGAAGAGTAGCTCGCTGTTATACAACGAGTACCCCTTATCCCCGACATAAAACATCCCCGACATAAAACATCCCCGACATAAAACATCCCCGACATAAAACCCACATATTTCAGCGCGAAACGCGCTGCGTTACACTACTCGAGCTCAGCTCTGGAAACAAAGCAAAGATCGTTTTTTCGATTAAAAGTCAATCCGAAAACCCCGAATACCGAACCAACGCCAAGGCGGCTAATGGATAATCGGATTGACTCTTCGCTCCTAGATGAAAACCGCGGTAAACGCAATCGGCAAATAGTTTTCTAATAGGCTCAAAAAACAAAAAAGTTTTGCGATTGATTCAGGGAGAACGTTAGACCGCAGTCAGGAATTGATGTAGGATTCGGTAAGACATCCTTACCAAGAATCATTCCACTTAGCGCAGCGGGCTCGTCTGTAGTCCTATGAAAAGCGGCGGTCGTTCGAATTACGAGGATCTCCGATGCCGCAGCTAACGCCAGTCAGCTAATCCGCTGCGGAGGAGCTCTTAAAATACAAACTCTCATTCATCGAAAGAATCGCATGAAATTGCTACCGCTGCTGATATTTTTTGGGATCACGCTGACTACGTCCTCGCAATCAACTTGGGCGCAGTACCTTGATTGGAAAGCATCCGGGTCGATCTATCTCAATACTACGCCTGCGGGTGCCGACCTGCCTGAAGGAGCACTTGTGGAAAATTTTCCGCTGCTGGTGCGACTTCATCGCGATTCATTCAGCTTTGAATCTGCTGCACCCAACGGAGAGGATGTACGTTTTTCACTGAAGGGAGAAGCGTTAGCCTATCAGATTGAACAGTGGGATGCGGGCGCAGGCAAAGCGAGCATCTGGGTAAGGATTCCGAGAATTCAAGGGAACTCGCAGCAAGAAATCAGAGTGCATTGGGGTAAAAGGGATGCGAAGAGCGAATCGGATGGAAGAGCTGTCTTCAATGAATTGAACGGTTATCTCAGTGTCTTACATATGGGTGATAACTTGGCAGACGAATTGGGTTCCGTAAAAACCGAAAATATTGGAACCACAACTACGCAGGGGATGATTGGATCAGCAAGTCATCTCGCCGGTGGTCAAGGTGTGCTGTGTGGAGAAAAGATAACTACGTTTCCTGTCGGAGCGAATGCACATAGCACAGAAGCATGGTTACGGGCGAAGAAGAGCAATGGACGTGCGCTGGGATGGGGTAATGAACATGGACAGGGTAAGGTGATCATGCATTTTGTAAGTCCGCCGAGGATAAACATGGAGTGCTATTTTTCCGGCGCTAACGTAGATAGCATCGGACGTCTTCCTATGAACGAGTGGATACAGGTCTCGCATACATACCAGCTAGGCGATTCGCGAATCTACATTAATGGTGAATTGAGTAATGTTTCTCGAACCGCCGATGCGCCTTTGGCAATCAAAACACCCGCTCGGTTTTATATCGGCGGCTGGTATAACAACTACGATTTCGTGGGAGATATAGATGAAGTTCGCATATCCAAAGTTGTACGTTCGCCGCATTGGGTAAAATTGCAATATGAGAATCAAAAGGCATTGCAAACTTTAGTTGGACCGGTGGTACAAGCGGGCAGTACGTTTCGTTTGTCACCTGCGAGTGCCGTGATCGCCGAGGGGGATCGACTTGACTTCGCCTTAGAAGCTGGCGGTGCGCAAAAAATCTATTGGGTACTAAAACGTAATGGGCAGGAAACGATTGTCGCAGTAGACCAACGCCACTACACGTTGGAAGCGGAACGCATCACGGGTGACCAAACCGTTACGCTGCAATGTAAAGCTCTCTTTGCCGAAGGTGTAAAAACAAAAGATGTTGCGATCGCTGTAAAGGAAAAAATTCCCGACCCGAGTTTTACACTCGAAGCTCCCAAGAACTGGGATGGTCGGACGCCCATAGAGGTGATTCCAAAATTATCTAATTTAGCGGCGATGCAGTCGAAAAATGTAGCTGACTTCAAGACGGAATGGAGGGCTGAACCATTTGCCGTGATCAAAGAAATTGTACCTGGCAAACTTCTCCTGAAACGCTCCCAAAATAGTGGCAAGCTTACGGTGACAGCGACCATCAGCAACGGCGGTAAACCAGTTTCACAATCCGTGGATATAGTAGTAACAGAACCTAAGCGAGACGCTTGGGTCCAGCGCGAACCGGCCAAGGATGAAAAGCCTGAGGAAGGGCAGTTTTACGCCCGCGATGATAAAAACGAGGGGACGCTACATTACAACGGTGTGCTGGATAGCAACGTAGAGTCGGTGTTCTTGAGGTTGTATGCTGACGATAAACTCATTCATACAATAACGGCCAAGCCGGCAGCGGATAAATCGTACGCGCTAAAAGTGAAACTCAAGCCGGGCCTGATCAGGTATAAAGTCGAATTCGGTATCGATGGTGAGCGAGTGCTGGATACGGTCGGCAATCTCGTTTGCGGCGATGCCTATATCATCGATGGTCAGTCGAACGCTCTAGCAACCGATACGGCTGAGAAAGCCCCCCCGGAAACCAGCGAGTGGATTCGCAGTTACGCTAGGCCATCTCCAAACCCTCAAGAAAATATGGGTAATCTATGGGTGCTTCCCGTCTGGAAGGCCGACCAAGGTGAAAAATCGGAACTTGGGTGGTGGGGAATGGAGTTGGCCAAACGGCTCGTTGCTAGTCAAAAAATGCCGATATTTATCGTCAATGGAGCTGTCGGTGGAACTCGCATCGATATGCATCAACGCAACCCAGAGGATCCTACAGATCTGACAACCATTTATGGGCGGCTGTTATGGCGTGTGCAAAAAGCAAAACTGACACACGGCATTCGTGGCATCCTGTGGCACCAAGGTGAAAATGACCAAGGAGCCGATGGCCCAACGGGTAGCTATGGTTGGGAGACATATCATGCATACTTCATGGAAATGGCCGCAGCCTGGAAGCAGGATTTTCCCAACGTTCAACAATACTATGTGTTTCAGATATGGCCCAATTCATGCGCCATGGGAGGAAGATTAGGCTCCGGCGACATGCTGCGTGAGAAACAACGCACACTCACGCAATTGTTTTCCAACCTAAGCATCATGTCGACCGTCGGCACTCGACCTCCCGGTGGCTGTCATTTTCCATTAGAGGGCTGGGCCGAATTTGCGCGCTCGATCCAACCGCTCATCGAACGCGATCATTACGCTGTTGTACCCGCAGGTCCAATTTCAGCACCCAACTTGCTCAACGTCTCTTTTAATGCCTCGCACGACATGCTCCTGCTCGAGTTTGATCAAAATATTGTGTGGGACGATCAGCTTGTGAGTCAATTCTATCTAGATGGCGAAGAAGGAAAAGTACAATCGGGTTCCGTTGATGGTACGAAACTTTTGCTCCGTCTTAACGAACCAACCACCGCGACGAAGATAACCTACCTAAAGGAAATTAACTGGAACCAAGATACCCTGCTTACCGGTACCAACGGTATCGCCGCGCTCACCTTTTGTAATGTTTCCATCAGCAGTGACACACCGAAACCGTGAGGTAGCAAAAGCGAGATATCAGGAGAAGGGTGATCAGGAGAAGGGTGAAGAGGAAAGAAAGAAGAGGAAAGTAGGAGGAAGAGTTTACGCGCGGGCTCACAACGTGGTTGAACCAGAAGTAGCGCTCAGCGTAATTCGATTTTTGGTTCAATATCGCAAGCTGTCGCTCGATCTGCTTGGCCGAACGCTCACGCTGACAGTGCTTCCCCAAACGATCACGCTGGATATGAATCGGTCCTTCCAATAAGGCTATCTTGAAATCTACACCAAACTGGCAAGTTGGTGTTCGCGTATTTCGAACATGTTCAAAGCAATAAGAAATCTCTTGCTTCAAGCGTTCCACAAATTCATCGGTCAAAGATCGCAATATTTCTGATGAGCGGCGCGATTCTCCGCAGGCCACGAACAATCTGAGTCAGCATGTTTTCTTTTTACACGATTCGTACGTACAGCATACATATTCAAGCCATAAAGAGAGTTCGGCGGTTCCAAGCGTGATCGAGCCTATTGATTCAAAAGCGGTTCATCTCGATTGGCGAACTACGAGCAGAGAATGTGCGTGAATTGCTTTATTGAGAGCCTCATCCACAGATGTGGGTCGAATCGGAATTTAACTGGCAGAATTTACAAAAAGTCGGTATGTATCAAATTCGGCACAGGTGATGCGGAACGAGATCAATGCACAAAAAGACAGTAGTTTAAAATATTACCCCCCGTAAGAGATGCGAAATTAACGATGCATTAGTGTTTATTGACTCAGCAAAATAATAGTGTGCTGTGCGAATGACAGAGAAGTCGATCGAGCACAGAGTATAATGGTGTCGACAGACACATAGGGAAATGAACGTCTGAAAACAGAAAACCATGAAGCTTATTCTCTTAAATCTGCTCTCTCTTTTTGCCATCACCGTTTCTTTAGCGACCGCTTCGCCTTTCGTAGATCCAATAAACGGTAGGGTTGTCGGCGTATCCGATGGCGACACCATTCGAGTATTGGTTAACCGAACTGAGGTAACCGTCCGTCTTGAGGGTATCGATTCCCCCGAGTCCAAGCAGAGTTTCGGTAATCGTTCGAAGCAGGCTTTATCGAGTATGGTATTCGGTCGAGATGTGGTGATTACCAATACCAGCAAAGATCGTTATGGCCGTCTCCTCGGGACGGTAATGCTCGGACAAAACAATATCAATGCCCGAATGATTGAGGATGGTTGGGCTTGGCACTACAAGAAATACAACAACGATAGACGCTTAGCCCAATTGGAACTTCAGGCCAAGACTGCCAAGCGAGGCTTATGGGTCGATGCCAATCCACTACCACCCTGGGAGTTCAGGATAAGACAGAATCGAGAAAATCAGCAACCTGGAACCCAGTTTTGGTTGAATACCTCCTCCAATGTCCGGCATAACGAGCACTGTGAATACTTTAAAAATAGCAAAAAAGGTCGTATGTGTGGACCTAATGAAGGTCGGGCGTGTGGCATTTGCGGCGGATAGCTTTCTCCAGTGCAACCCAGCCACATATTTCCCCCGAATCTTTTCACCGCACTCCCTGAACCAACGCTTAACCAGGATCAATCAACTACTCTGACAGATCAAAAACGCGATCTTGCTGCGAAGATTATTTCAAAATCATTGGGAACAACCAACGACTGTCGTAAAAACGTTTGCTGATTTGTCTTGCCCGTGTTTCGGTATTACTACCCTGGTTTTCGTTTCACGCTGCATGCAGTCGAGGAGACTGATTCTTGGTCGAATTCGGTAAATTTGGACAGAGAACTTATCCGAAAACTTCCTCCCAGATCCGCTTGAAACGGACATCAGTCTCACCCCTACACGTACAAGTGTACGTGTAGGAAGGTGCGACGAATAATCTTTTAGGTAATGCACGGAGTCAAATCCACTGTTACGTTCGAACCTGTTGCGGCAGCGACCGAAAAACAATCGCGTACGTTTAGATACCAACCAGGCGCTCGTTCGAATCGCCAAAACGATCGAGTTCCAAGCCACCCCATTCCATAAGACTGAGGAACAAGCTGCACATGCGACGGTTCGGCGAGTTGAGATAATCGAGTACTCGGCCGCCTCGGAGTTTACCCCCTGCACCACCCAGCAAGACAATCGGCAACTGCTGCGCATCATGATTACCGTGCAACATGCTTGAACAATGCATGATCGAGGTATTGTCGAGCAAAGTACGGTCCCCCTCTTTAACTTCCGTCATTCGCTCGCACAAATAAGCCAACTGAGACGTGAAGAATTGGTTGAGCGGTATCAGTTCGGGTGGTTGAGTGTGAGCCATCTGGTGATGCTGGTCTTTCGCTCCGCAGTGCGTATGCGTTTCGGCCGATCCATCGTTGCAGTACTTGAGCGTGGCGATTCGAGTCGTATCAGTGCGGAATGCGAGCAACACAATATCGTTCATCAGTTTCCAGTATTCGGGAATATCCGCGGGAATCCCGTCTGCAGGCCGCGGACGATCAGGTGCTGCCAGCGTCGGCTGCCAACCGTTGGCGTCGCGCTGCTTATCGGCTCGCTTGATGCGGCTTTCAATTTCGTGGACGCTGCCAAGATATTCTTCAAATCGTTGGCGATCCGAAAGCGAGAGTCGCTGCTGCAGCGACCGCGCATCTTCAAGCACGGCATCCACCACGCGACGGTCGCCGCGATTGCGATCGGTGCGGAAGAGTTGGTCGAATGCCAGCGCCGGCCGAGTTTCGGTCCAAGTTGGCGAAACTGCCGTACTCCACGAAATGTGCGAACTGTACAACAAAGGATGTCCATCTTGGAGGCCTGGAATCGGACCCTCACAGCCGAGAACGAGCGAAGGAATACGTGTACGATCGCCAATCCGCTGAGCCATCAATTGGTCGAAACTCACGCCGGTGCGGACTTCCGTCTTTGACATTGGCGCACCGCTGAGCATGTTTCCAGTTTGCATGCAATGGATGACACCATTGTTGGCGTGCTCATTCCACAGGCCGCGAAGGAAAACCAAACGCTCTTTCCACGCCTCCAAGGGCTTTAAGCATGGTCCAAGTTCCATAGCGGAACCTTCTCCCTTCGCCCACCAATGTTGCGAATGAAACCCCATACCCGTGAATGTGACGAGAGTACGAGTGGGGGGCTGATCGGCAGCGAGAGTCTTCTCTCCCATAGCGAACGAAAGCGATTCGAGCCAAGGGAGCGCCATGGCGACACCAAGCCCACGGAGCAATGTGCGTCGCGACAAAGCATCTGACTTCGATAACATCGTAAGACTCCTAGGAGGGAAATTCGTTATGGGTTTGAAGCGATCTCGGCGGTCGGTCGAATCGAGCGAAACTGCTCGCTTTGAACGATAGCGAGTAGGGCGTCTGACCAGCGACCGCCGCTGGCCATGATCTTGGTTACATTGTCAACAAGCTGCCGATCCGACGTCATCACGGCGCGGCCGAGAGCATAGCCGGTTAATTTACGAGCGAGCAAACGCAATACATCCTCGCGGCGTGGTCCCCCGAAATAATTTCTTAGTCCTGCCATATCGTCGATCTCAGTGCCATCGCGCAAAATTCCTTTCGTATCACCCGGTTTCAATTCGCTCTCGGCCCTAAGTCGACCAATAGCATCGAATCGCTCCATCGCCATTCCATAAGGGTCAATGCGAATATGACAACCAGCGCATTTGGGATCCTCTCGATGTCGCTCCGTGATTTCGCGAACCGTGAGACCGGCAGGTGGCGTTTCAGGGAGGGGTGGCACATCGGGTGGAACTTTCGGCAATCGTTCGCCGAGCATCTGTACCAACCAAGCTCCGCGTTTGATCGGGCTCGTGCGCGCCGCAGCCGATTGTTTTGCGATCACTGCGCCGAAACCGAGAAAGCCTCCTCGCCCGTAGGCCGCAACCTTTTCCACACGACGCCACTCCGCACCAGCCACACCGGGTATACCATAATGCTTGGCGAGCACTTCGTTGATCACGATCGCATCAGCGGCTATGACATCGGCAACGGGTCGATCGTTGATGAATGAGTCTTCGAAGAATCGAACCGGCTCCTCAGCTAATGCATCTCGCAAAACTGGCGTGAATTCAGGAAAATGCTGCAGGTTTCGACCATGATTGTTCGCGAAATCGCGCACACCGAGCCAACGAGCACCAAACTCTTCCGCCATGCCGCGCACTCGACTATCCTTCGACATCCGGCGCAATTGATTCTCCAAAATCGCTGGCTCGTGCAGTGTTGCTGCCATCGTGCGAAGTTCTTCGTCGGGGATTGAGTCCCACAGCAGGAAGCTCAACCTCGTAGCCAGTTCTTCTCCCGAAACCGATTGCCAACGCGGTCCTTTCGCAGGCTGTTCCACCCGATACAAAAACCAGGGTGACGAGAGAACACGCGCTAGAGCGGCGCGAAATGCAGGCGAATGCTTAACACCTTCGGCCCGGTCAGCATGATACGATTCAAGAACGGCTTTACGTTCGTTCGGCTCAAGCGGACGACGCCAAGCTCTCGAAGCAAACGTCAGCAGCGCATCAAGCTGCTCAGTTTCCGCAGCAACTTGTGCGGCGAGAAATGCTTGCTCCTCTGCTCGAATCTGACGCTCGAACTCCTGAATGTAGAAAAACATGATCCGCGCGCCGTCGTTCGGCTTGCGGTAATATTGCACGAGACCTTCGTAAGCAATCGGCGTGGCAAACGCCTGTTCGCTCACGAATTCCAACTCGCTCCACAACCGATCGATCTCGGCGCGGCCGGCATCGTCCAGCAGTAGTCTCCGAAGAGGTTCATCTTCGCGGCGGTACAAAAACACACTACCCTGAGCATCGCGCGGAATGATCGGCTGAAAAAGAACGGCGGGTGGAAACAGCGCGCGAAACTCTGCGGCTGGCCGAGCGAGTCGCTCAGCAACACTTGGATGTACGATCTGCGCAGCGAACGGGTCTCCGGGGGTCGCTGTGGCTACGGGTTCCGCCAACCTTCCACCTCCGCCGGTGGCAGCAATAAGAAAAGCTTGTACGGAAGCCGTCACCGGACTTGCTTCGTCCAAGCGAACATCGGCGCGAAGAAACCGCGGGAGAGTTAACGCTTTTTGCAACTCCTCAGGAAGTTTTCTCAAATCGATCACAACTTCCGCCCCAGCCGCAGTGACCAAAGCAGACTTCGGCACCGCGCGGCCCAGCGGATGTTGGCCGAATTTGAGTCCAGATGCTTGCTCAATAGCCGTACTGAGTTCCGGATGTTCGGCAAAAACAAGTGGCGTACCATCGCCCCCTTCCAATCGCAGTCGATCCCATACGACGAAAGTATCAGGTTGAGCAGGGAGGGCGACCATGCGGAAAACAAATTCTCGAGCGGCACCTTGAACTCGCTCGCTAGCGACGATGCGACGGATTTCTTCCCATGCAGGAAAACCATTACCGACCGCCATGGCGGCATTTCTACCATAGTTGCCCTGAAATAATTTATCCTGCATCGACTTAATTGCGGCTAATACTGGAGCCGGATCCGAAGTAGCTTCTCGCCACTTCGCTCGCACTAACGCGAGCATGTCGGGAGGGAGTCCGAGATCGGGCAAACTTCCAGGTGGAGAAGCAAGGTTCGCCAGAGCCGGTCCGAGATCTGCGGACGCGTAATGCGCTAATTCAAATGCGACACCATCCAGTCCAGCGGGATGTGCATCCACGATACGTCCCGACACAATCAATTCCCCCGCGATCGGACTTGTCCAAGCGATCGATACTGGGCGTTTCGGTCCCGGATGCACAAACAATGATTGAGCAGGCAATGTGGTCCAAACCTTCACAGGTTCAGCGGCGGAGTTCACGAAGACTGAAGGCTCGGAACCAAGGCTCCATGACTTCAACTCGGAACGTCCGCCATTGCTGTCGCGTTTTTCAGTCAGGAAACTAGGAGCAGAGGTCGTTTCTAAAAAGCTCCACTGCGATTCATGCTTGCCCGATAAAGGATTCCCCTTCAGAAGATCGGGGACTGAATCGGTAACGCTCCAAGTTCGATTGTCACCACTGGTTTCGCGGATTGTCCATTCGACCAGCGTGCTATCAGCGCCGTAATTGTCGTTGGGGAGCACGGTCAGAAGCAAAAGTTCATTTTTTTGTACCGACACTTTTTGTTCGAAGGCAACTTCGCCACCTTCGGCTACTTTGGACTCGACGAGAAGATGCTTCGAGGAGGCCCACTTCGAATCGACAGCTTGTTTAGCAGCTTTAAAATTTTCCTGAAGGCGTTGATTTTCGGCTTCCAGAGCATTGGCTTTTTCTTGCCACAACTTGGTCTGCGTTTCAACCTCCGCTGAAGTCCTCGACGAGTCGTTGAGTCCCAACCAAAGCGCCGTTAGATAAGTGGCGTTAAGTTTTTCTTCTGCGGCAACGGCGGCGATGGCAGCAGTTCCGTCGCGAGTGAGCCTTTCTCGATGTTTCAATGTCGCCGAGAGATGCGCCGCCAAGGGTGGTTCTCCACTGGGTCCGGCGTAGCGAGCGTGAAAGTTCCGCAGTGGCTGCAGCGCCTCCTCCGTCCAATCTGCACGCTCCGTCGAAGCTGAAAAACGAAAACCTGTCGGTAGCAGTACGACTCGCGCGGCAACGTCTCGAGCGGTTTGGTGGTAGCGTTCCACAAGTTCTGGGGTTACCGGCATCGCGTCCCCCACGTTAGCAAAACCTTCACCGCCAACGCTGTCGGTCGGGAACTCGCGCGCCCGTGTTGGGCGCATGTCGATACCGGTAAGATCGCGGATCGCATTATCGTACGCCGTGTTGCTCAATCTTCGCAGTGTCACCGGCCCCGGATCACCAGCTCGCGCTGCCGCCTCTGCATCGAGCGCCGCTGTGATCCAATTCAATAGTTGCTCTCGCTCGGTATCGCTTGGCTGCGGCGCTTCCTTCGGCGGCATATCTCCAAGTCGCAAACGGTCAGCGACATCGCCGAGCACTTTAGGTTTCGCGAGAATCGATTGCGCTGAATCGAATCGTGTTAGATCTAGATCGTTATCTTTTGGCTCTTTTCCGTGACAATCTCCACAGACTTTCACAAGCAGCGGCTGAAATTGATTCGCGAAGTTTTGTGCCAGTTCATCTTCTCCCCGCGTCGACGGAGTAGCGAACGTCAGCCAAACAAATAGAAGTGTCGCGGCGAGCAAATCGGCGAGTCCTCGCGATAGGAATTCCCATCTGACCAAAGATGCGAATAACATCAGTTGCGTTCCTTGTCGCTCTGGTTAGGAGGGTAGTTCTCGTTAGGAAGATAGTTTTCGGTGGGTGGGTAGTTCTCGGTGGGAGGTTATCAGACTAGATCTCCTAGTCCGGCGAGGCAGCGTTGCGATGCTCTGTTGCTGACAAAACTTGATGACGCACCTCTAAACCTTCACATCAGTATACCTGACTGAACCCTCCGACATAACATTAAGAACCCTGCTCCAGCAAATTTTTCTAAATTAATTTTGCTGTTACGAAACTAAATTTTCTGAGTATACTTTTCGGTGACTGCCCGCTCAGAAACTATGGGCCTTTTCGACACCCCTTAGCCACACAGGCGATAGCCAAACACAATACTATGCGGACTCGATTTCGACATCGCGATGTAGTCTTCTCGCGCGATTGCCGTCGACTCGAAAACAGTGCTGAGCATTTCGGTCTTGAATTTTTCATTCTGTCCGAAGCCGCGCTATGTCGCTAAATATCTAGCTATTTTTTGCAATCTATGCGTTCAGCGATTCTCCTAACGCTTGAGAAATGCAATAAAGTTTCAATTCCTTTAGCGAGATCGCTTGGAAGCTGTGAATCCTTAATTTTCGGCGATATTTGATATGAAAGTTACCTTCCAACCTCGCAATTTCATGACACGATCGTTTAGGATTTTTCTTTTCAGCTTTGTGTTGATTCAACTCGCAACCGATGTTCAAACGGTTTGCGGCTTGGAAGGTTCACTTGGAACCCCAGCTACTTGGGGCTGAGCATACTCGACTCTGCCGATGTAGCGTTGGTTCTCGGCGAATCGCAACGCAAAGTACATCTGCCGCGTCTGCGTGCGGCCACGCCTGAAGTCATAGCAATATTAGGACAAGATCGGTCCATGGAAACAGTCCCGATCGATCGTAGCTATGTTTTTCAACCACATTAGATTCCATTAAGGGAGCAAATGAACTTTTGAAAATCGAAGACGTAAATCAAGAGTGCTTTTGTTAAATGGTTGTCGTGCATGGTAGACGAAACTTTGAACAGCATAGCGGCCGGTCTACAACTCTTCGTGTTGCTGAATACTTGCAGCATTCGCAAAATGCGCGAAAGAAATTCGAATAGCTGGGAATTATTGACACGTAGTGTTGCGTGATAGATTGAGTTCCCAATGGCGAAAGGCGACTACCAAGTTGGCCATTTTATAGAAAAACTGTGGCACAGTTTCGGTTTCAACCTAGTTCCATATCACTCGCCAGTGGTGCTGCAAAAACTGAACCACTGTAGCTTGAGTATGGTCTCTTGCCCAAGCAACTACCTCGATGCTCTGGGGACGAAACACGCTCAGCGGGAGTCCAATCATACTCTTACTCCTGCTTTCGCGAGCATTTGAACTCCCAATGCAGACCTTCAGCATCGATAAATCGGCCAGACCATTCCCCGAGTTTATTTTGTGTTACTACAACTAACCTTCATCCCTGTGTACTTAAGCCCATTGCTTTGCAAGTCGAAGAACTCAAGGGTGGTTGTCTGAGGTCCCACAATTTTTCCTATCTTGTTTCGTACGGCTTTAACGCTAGTTTTCATTCCCATTTTGCGATCAAAACCTGGCTTCTCCATTGAGGATCGCTGAAATAGCTCGTTGCCGTTGATCCGAAACATTCCCGTTCGTTTCTCAAGACTTTTGTCTTTGGGTATCATCGAGAAACTCCAGAGTGCTCCATCGAATTTACCACCATCGGCTCCCTGACCGTAGGTCGTGTTTAGGTGCCCCATGCTAAATACAATGCCGAATACCGTAAGTATTGCAGGGGCACAATTCGGTAGCGCACTCACGCGGGAATAGATCAACGAGGCAGGGCGAAACCACGTAGCAGAATGCATGGCATCAACTTTACGAAACATGTGAGGAGGAATCGATAAATAATACAAGTTTGCCGAACGTTGGCCAGCTTCGCACTTCTTGGGATTCAGAACTGCCAATCATGTTCGCGATTTTTCGGTTGGAACGACCTTCCATCTTTCAGATTGCTATTTGCCGGACATTGCCATCAGCAGTTCCTTTGGCAAGAGCCTATCCGCAAACCAATAGCCGACGGCGTTAGCCCATGCTGAGGGCGACCCGTTCATCGAGCGCCAGGCCAGACTGTTCGAGCAGGAATTGCTGAATAAGTCTGGGATCGAATGATGTTAACGACTGACGACATTTTTCTTCTGATTGTTTCGCGAACTAGAAAATCTAGCGAACCGATGCAGGAGAAGGGCGTCTATACCCGGTGGGCTTAGTTTGCTTTGCAAATCTCGTTCGACTGCCAGTTGGGATTACATCGTCTGTTAAACGATGGCACAGTGTCACTGATACTGGCCATATTCTCAACAAACCTTCATCGAACAGTTTTTAATTGAGCAGGTCACATGGTTAGTCGAGTCCCCGGCAATTAGCGAGATAGTCCTGGGCTACGGCTAGAACTTCCTTTCTCATTTGATCAGCCTATCTGCCCGCCTCGGCTTAATTTCGAAGTAGTGCCGGAAAACATACCCGCTCTTGGTGTCGTACCAAAAGTGGTATTGGATTACTATCCTTAACAAATCTTGTTATATTTGTTATCCCTCACTAGGGTATTGGTCGACGCAACAGCGGCAGGTTTGCTTTAGCTCAAGCGGCCCAAAAGTGTCTAGGACGGATGCGGCATGAAACGAGGCGAGAGTGAAGGTGATCGGATCGAGGTGACGGATGGACGCAGAGGCTTTCAAAAACTCGTCGCCCGCAGCAACCGAATTGCTGACTCGGTCGAGCCTAATTTCGGGGTTGAAGGCACTATCGTCGGATCGGTGGACTAGCTTCGTTTTGGTCTATTCACCGCTGCTGAAGTTCTGGATCCAGCGCAAGGGGGTCTCTGGCGCTGCTGTGGACGATGTGCTCCAAGAAAGTCTGCAATCGATTTGCTCAGGCATTGGAAACTTCCAGCGCGACACCGCCAAAGGAAAGTTTCGTGGCTGGATGCGAACGATCGTTGAGCGACGAGTCGCCGACCACTTCCGTCAGATGCCCATGGAAATTGCGACCGCACCTCAATCGTTGGCCAACCTACCGACAGTACCTCAGAAAGATCCTGGCTCACTCGAAAAAGAACAGCGAATCTTTGAGGAGATTCGGGTCAGAGCCCTAGAACTTGTGCGCCAGTCAACCACCGAAAAGACTTGGCAAATGTTTTGGCTGAGCACGGTCGAACAGGTTCCGTCGGCCGATATCGCCAAGCAGTTTGGTGTGAGCAGCGCGGCAGTACGGGTCGCCAAACAGCGAGTCCTCCAGCGGTTGCGCAGTCTGATGGTCGAAGACGTTAGCAACTCCACCGATACCAGGTCCGATGAGTCTCAGTGACACCATCCTTATAACCGTGTAACGCCGGTGCGATAGATGAAATGGAAGGCTCGAAAGACCGTTCGATATCCAGGTGCGTAATTTATGAGCGAAAGATCCGCATGTCCTGATCAGGAGACACTCCGTAGTTGGAATGCTGGGACATTGTCGCGCGAGCAATTTGAGTCTATCGCGGACCATCTCGAATCCTGTGTGGCCTGCCAGGCGAGTCTCGATCAACTCGAAATCCCGTCTTTCGTTGCTGACCAGCAATTGGCTGGGATCACGGCTGCCGATCTAGAGCGAGCTCGTGTGGCAATCGAGGCCGATGCTCCGACGGTCCAAGCCGTATCTTCTTGGATTGCCGATCTGCAATCTCATTCACCGGAAAACTTCGAGCCATCGCTAACGGTGCCATGCGAACTCCGGCAGTACGAAGTGCTGAAGCTCTTGGGGCATGGCGGCATGGGGGAGGTATACCATGCGCGGCACAAACGCCTCAAACGGGATGTGGCTCTCAAGGTTATGCGCGCGCATCGCCAGGAAGATCCGGTTGCTCAATCTCATTTTCTGCGCGAGATCGAGACCGCCGGCCAACTCGACCACCCGAACCTAGTTCGCGCCTATGATGCTTGGGAACAGGATGGTTATGTGTTCCTAACACAGGAACTACTCGATGGTGACTCGCTGGGCCGGCTGGCGAGCCAAGGGGCAATCCGAAGTGCCTCGGAAGTTCTCGACTATCTCGACGAGATCTGCTGCGGGGTGGAGCAGCTGCATGATCAAGGTTTTCTGCACCGAGACATCAAGCCCTCAAATATCATGCGGCTGCGCAATGGGACCATCAAGCTAATTGATTACGGACTTGCGGTTCCAGCCGACAACGACGAATCGGGATTCGCATCGCGAGCCGGAACGGTCGGTTACATGGCTCCTGAGCAGGCCAGTGGCTGCGAAGCTCTCGACCAGCGAAGTGACATCTATGCGATCGGCTGTGTGCTGAAGTTTCTGCTACATCATTTGCCTGCCGAACAGACTGACGAACAGAATGCGACACTACGAGGTGAGCTAGCACAGCTTGCTGACGGCATGACTCAAACTAGACCCGAGGATCGTCCAAGCACGATCACTGCCGTTCGGCAGCGTCTCGAAGTGCTTTCCAAACGAAACGAGATCACCACGATGAAAACAGTCCGTATGAATCCTTACCGAGTCGGTGCATGGCTTTTAAGTTTGATTCTCGTGTCAGCACTTGCAACGTACTTTTATCAAGCCAATCATGTTTCAACTAGGCCTAGTTATGCATTAACAACCAATGGTAGTCGAGCGTTGCAGCCCCGAACACCCTTCAAGCTCAAGATGGTAGATGTGCCCGCCGGAGAGTTTGTGATGGGTGGTGTCACAGAAGATGAAGCAGTCCGCGCAGAGGAATTGCCATCCCGAAAGGTTGTTTTCTCCATGCCATTCCGAATCAGTGCTTGCGAGATAACGGTGGGACAGTTTCGTGAGTTTGTAGACGCGACGGGATACAAGACGGAGGCTGAGCGTACTGGAGAAGGTGGTTGGCTTGTAAGTCGCTCTTCGAGTTTTGGGAAATTGGATCCATCTTTTATCTGGTCGAATCCTGGATACCCGGTCTCCGATAACCTTCCAGTGACGATGGTTAACTACGATGATGCGATCGCTTTTTGCCAGTGGCTCAGCGAAAGAGATCAAAAAATGTATCGCTTACCTACAGAGGCGGAATGGGAGTACTGCTGCAGGGCAGGAACCACGGAGGTGCATTCGTTTCCGATTGCTAAAATCAACGAATACGTTTGGTCCTTGGACACCGCGGGAAAAAATGTTTTTCCGCGACCCGTTGGAACGCGAAAAGCGAATGCTTGGCGAATCTACGACATGGAAGGTAATGTCCGTGAATGGTGTTTGGATTGGTACTCGGAGACCGCTTATCAAGCGGACCCTGGACGGTTTCCTGCCGGTCCAGAGACTGGCGAAAAACGCGTGGTTCGAGGGGGCTCCTTCATGGATCTCAACCGTTTTTTCCGTTCGTCTCATCGAGGGTATTGGCCGCCCGAAACCGTGGTCGGAAACCAGGGATTCCGGGTAGTTGAGATCCCTTAGCTCGGATCGTAACTGCAGACCAAGCTTTTCTGCGAAAAATCGCGAGTTACGGGCTTGCGATAAAAAGTTGTGCGAAGCTTTTTCTCGCACCCTAATCCCTAGATATGACTAGGCCGCGATGGATCCCATACCGATGACTAACCAGCCCAACGACAAGCAAACCTACGAACGACTACGCACCGAGGTTGCTGATGCCCTCCTAGTTACAAGTTCTCTTGCACGGAGTATTCCAGAGCTCCAACCACTGTTCGCCGAGTACGACTCTTTGGTACGACGGCAGGCTGAGCTAAAAACACTAGAGGCAAAGATCACCGAAGTACTGCCAATGGTCGAGCAGGTTGAAGCGAGTGTTGCTGAAGCAGAGAAGCAAGTCTTAGCCGAAAAGAAGCAACTGGCATCTTTTGCAGGGGAACTTGGGCGAGCCGTGTTTGCAGGGTTCCAAGCCGGTGAACTACCAGATCAGCCAGTCCTAGAGTCACGTAAACAACTTCAAGCCAAGATCGATGCAATGCAGTAGCAGCGATCGACGTTGCTTGCCGAAGAGAAGGCGACGTTTATTGACAGGACGAAGCAGCAGGCTCGGGGCCTTGCGTTGGCCGGTCAAATCAAAATCGAGGAGCTGAAGATTGGCTCCTCAAATCAGGGCGTCGGCGAAGCGATCCTAGGCTCAAAGGAAAATCTAGCACTAAAGTGTAATCACACCGAGTCGGTTCTGAAGGCGACTGAGCAGCAGCGGCAGCGTGTGATAGTGTCGGAAGAAAAACACAAAACAGCCGAGGAGGCAGCTGCGCAATGCAAGGCCGAGTGCGGTGCAAAGCTTGGACGCACAAGCATATTGTCTAGTAACCTCAAAAAAGAGCTGAGTGACACCAAGAAATCACTTTGGCAAAATGCAAATCAATTTGCGTCGGTCACGAACAATATCGTCATGGGTGCCCTCGGGAGTGAAGTACTTCAACAGTCGCCGGAACTAGGGGAATCATTGACAAGATTGAAGGCCGCGACAATTGACAAAGTTCAGATGAAATACCCTATTGCAATGGCAAGAGAACTAGAGTCGGTGGGCGCTCGCATCACTGCGGCTCGAATCCGATGGAGTTCCATTGGGAGTGCTTTCACAATCGTTTGGGTCTTATTCATGGCCGTAGCACTGGTCTGGCGTATTCAGGGATTCTTCGGAAATAGCGGCACGAAGGCGAAGGCAGGATCTTCGACAGCAAGCACTCCTTCCGTTTCAAAACCTTCCATAGATTCTCGACAGCTTGAGCGGGACGCGAACTCTAGATACTTTAGTACGCTATGTCGTTCGCATAATCTATTCCTGCAATCACGTAAAGCAAATGCATCGGAGGCCTCAACCGTTGTAAAAGCAATTGATCAAGCCATGCGGAATGTATCAATAGCCGATACCAAGAACGTCGACCAAACCCTCCAGTCCATCGTGCTTGATTATATCCAAGTACTAAGCGAGTTTCGTGCTAGTTATTCCGAACTTGCCTACAATCAATCCGGGGAAACTTTGGGGACAGATATGGTCGAGGCATTCATTCGGGGGGCTAATGGCGATTACTACGGAAAATCCCTCGAAGTCATTGAAAGGAACAGAAAATTGACTTTGCAAATTAATCGTACCGACAATGCGCTGCAAGCTATCGTCAACCGTGCAAACGCTCGGGGGGCTCAGCTTGGATTAAGCTTGGACTAGTGGAGACCTGACACCATGAACTATGCCCGCGAGACTCGATTTATGCAAAGAGCCAGGCAGACGAGGACACGCGGAAGTTGTTACACCTCGCGGGACTACCAACGTATTTTGATTTCGTTGACAAAGGGAAGGAACCCGTTTTTGCTAACCTATCGTTCACACGCGAGCTCGCGAAAAAGTGTTCGTCCGCCATCCGAGAACCCAATATGTTCGTAAAAGTTTTAGCGGCCGAATTTCAGAAGGATGCTTTCGATGAAACTCTCGGGTTTCCCGCAAATTATTTTCCAGAATACCACTTATCCAACTGGTTTAGAACAAAACGCCAGATAAGCCTACCGGTCTATGCGATCCAGCTTATTGATGATCTCGAGACAAGTGGTTCCTTAGGCGTGCAAAATTACTCCGAAGCTATTGATGCGCTTGTGCGGAAATGTGGGTGCGACGCAATCATCTTGGTTGATGCCTGTGTCGATTCGCTTGTCGTCGGTGATGAAGAAGGTTTAGGAACTTATGCAGAGGATTTTCTGACACTATTGGCCACCATCAAATCAGAACTGCCAGTTTTCTTGCAATGCATTGGACTAGGTACTGAGGCCGGTATTGCGATCGATGATTTCTTGGTCAATTTATCAATACATCGAAAGAACGATGCGTATCTTGGCTGCTTTGACTGGATGAAAAGTGATGTTGGGATACACCCTTCCAAATTCGAGGCCCAGTGAGATCTGCTCCATCGATGAACAATCTACGTGCGGCGATGGCGATTCAGACGAAATTGTTCCAATTCCGCTTTGAGTGGCTTCCAGTATTCTTCATCGGCTACTCCGCCTTAAACTCAGGAACTGCGATGCAATCGGCTTGGAGGTCATCCAAGGCCCTCCGCAAATTCCTAAGGTTTTCGTCATCCGCTAAGATGACCAAATCGCAGTCGCGACTAAACTCCGCTGCGCCGTATAACACGCATGCCTAACCGAACCTGCTAAGCCATGTGCTGCAACTCGGCAGTCGATCGTGATTCTAGGCTGTAGCGATTCAGGCTGTAGGCTGTAAGCTGTAGGCTGTAGGTCGAACATTGAACCTTCAGGCTAAACGGCTACAGTCTAAACACCTACCAAAGTAGCTCGACCAGGAATCGAACCTGGAACTTCTCGTTAGAAGCGAGAGATGATGTCCGCTTCACCATCGAGCCGTGAACAGGTGTCAGGTTTCAGACTTCAGGCTTCAGGTCTTTCCTGAGGTCTGAAGCCTGGCTCCTGAAGTCTGATTTAGCGGAAGGCAAGGGAGTTGAACCCTCACAACTTTTAAGTTGCACTGTTTAGCAAACAGGCCCGGCAAACCGTATCCGGCTACCTTCCAGAGAACAGGCTAAAGGCTAAAGGGTAAAGGCGAAAGGGTAAAGGCGAAAGGGTAAAGGTAAAGGTAAAGGTAAAGCATCTAAACCTTTAGTCTTTAGCCTAATACCTTAAGCCTTCTCGAGAGGTTCGTTCGAGAATCGAACTCGATCTTCGTTCTTACCGAGAACGCGTGCTCCCGGAACACTTACAAACCATTACCATCAGTGATCGCGGAACGAATCGAACCTCGGGCACCGACGCGCAGCGATGGTCGTCCTGCGCTTCATGCAAGTGTCTTAGCCGCTGGACCACAGGACTACGAGTTTCAAACGAAGCGGAAGACCAGGGACTCGAACCCTGACGCGTCGTGACGCGACTGTTTTCGAAACAGATTCCTCATCCAGCCGGATGTCTTCCATATCAGAACAGGCTATAGACTGTAGGCGTTTAGACTGTAGGGCAGTGATGTGACGCATTGCCTTGATTCCTTGTTTTGTTTCTTCCTACAGACTACAGCCTGAACAGCTACAGCCTGTTACCAGTGGTAGCCCCGAGAATTGAACTCGGCGCGATCCGCTTATCAGACGCCTGTGTTGTTCTATAGCTAACGCTGGGGGCTCCAGCCCTCGACTACCATCTAATCAGTCGGGTGTGTCGGAATCGAACCGCTCTCGATCGCCCCAAACGACCTGTGCCAGCCATTACACTTCACGCCCGATAGTTGTTACGTCAGTGGACAAGCAGGGAATCGAACCCTGTCACCTTGATTGCAAGTCAAAGCGCCGACCCGTCGGCAAGCCCGTGATTGAGGCTTAAGGCTACAGGCTTAAGACTTAAGGGGTAGCTCCTTTAGCCTTTAGCCTTAAGCCCTTAACCTTCAGCCTTTATGCTTTAGCGATCTAAGCTGTAGGTAAGAAATCAATTGCATTTGCTCTTCCTAAATACCTAAACAGCTACAGCCTAAACTGCTAAAAATTGGCACGAAAAAACCCGGTGTCACTTTGGGGTAACACCGGGTTCGCCAACGTTGCTTCGTTAGTGCGGCCCATTGAGGCCTACCCAGTGTTAGCTCCGATCGCGTACCCGAAATAGCGGGGACAGTGGAGCTTAAACGCGTCTTGCGACGCGATATAACCCTCATATCCATTAAATCGTTTGGTCAGTGTTGACCTTAGGTAACTGGGCCGCATCGAAGTCATGATCTCGAATCCAGTGCTTGATTGCTTTTCAGAGTCCCTGTTCCGCGACCACATTCGTCGCGTGTTGCAGATATAGACGCTCTTCTCCTGCATTGGTTCGCGAAAATTTCTAGTTCACGAAAATAATCGCAAGTGCCTGACGTCAGTACATTAAACGCATGTTAGCAGTAAAAGTATCTATGGGTTGAGGGTAATTCTGCAATTTCCAATTCAACGCTGACTAAGGTTTCAACTACAAGATGGCAAGTATTACGGAGCGATCACTGGATACGGCGGCATGCCTGGGGAGTAGTGTCCTGGATGGCCTCGGGCAGATTGCCGGGGTAGTGATAACCTAGTGGCAGGTGATAGGGATGATCTTGTGGGAGGCGCGGCCACACGATTTGCGACTGGTAGCTCCCTATAGGCTTCAACCAGATCTGGATAATTTCGCTCCCGCGGCAGTGGGTTACTCGCTAGCTCCACCCAATGCTAGGTGCGAGATCAAGTAGAGGGTTTTCGTCGCAATTGATACTGACTTTTCGTTGACCTTCTCAGATAAGTTTTCTATCTTGTTTGATGGTCTTTTTTGTTCACAATGTCCACGTTGAAGGCTCAGCGACGGATGCAAAACGGTAATCTAGAGCACGAAGTTTTTAGGTACGAAGTATACTCTCGCATTCAAGAATAACAAACATGAAGATGCTCCGCAGTTATTAGCCTGTATGGATTCTCTATCACGGCCTGTGGTTATCGTATTGCCTTTGCGCATCTTTGCGATATTGTGTGCAACCTGCGCTATTTTGGCGAACGTCTACGCAATAGACAGTGACTCACTGGTTAAAGTCGTAACCACGGTTCGTGAGGAATCAACAACTGCCGTCGTAAGTCAGACCTCTAAAGTGGAGCAGGAGAGATTCAAAGAGAATCTTTGCTGGCGTGATCAGCTTTTAAAAGCAGTCGATCGAGTTGAGATGGGGTATCGTTCCAGCTTGGAGGTGACGTTGTAACAATGAAATTTGAATTCATGAATATGAGCAACTACTCAGGGCACTTATTCTGAGTTGGTTTTCAGCCGACGGCGAGATTTCAAAGGGCATCGTGGAAGGCTTCCACAGCAAAGCCAAACCAGCCATGAGAAAAGCGTACGGATTTAAAACCTATGAAAAGATTGAAATTACCCTATATCATCCGCGAGGGTCGCTTCCATAGCCAGAATCGACCCACAAATGCTGCTAAGAAGGCAAGAATTAAAAGCGTGTAGAAAACAATGGCTTGAGCGAGATTTGATCGCGCACATGTTTTCGATATTGCTCTATAAGTGATTCGATATTCGCTTCATCTTTGGGATAAGCCATCAAGCTGATGCTCCCCATTTCATCGGTTGATTCTTCGCCGAATTTGACACGTCGTGGCGGAGAGTACGGATTCCGAGGGTTTTCCGCTGAATTGTCGTAGCGAATTTGAGCATGTAGCCGAGTCCCCTTTGGCAATGGGAGTGGTTCGTTGAAACGATATTGTTCTTGCCACGCGAAATCCCAATCTTCGATGTTGAGCAGTACAAGTTCCTTTCCGTCGGGGAGTTGTGCTGTAAGATGCATCGTTCTTCCTAAATAGTGAGCATGGCTATTGACGCCAAATGCGACCATGTCACAAGGTAAGGTCCACGAGTCTTCGATCAGATAATCTTGCTTGCCTGCAGGAATATCGATCCCCTTAAAGAAGCCGAATAAAGGTGGGAGCTGGATCGGCAAGAATGTGTGAGCGGGTGGTGTTGAAGTAAGGTAAAGACCAATCTTCGATTTTTCCGCTTCCTCTTTTCCAGATGGATGAAAATGGGTGGCAAGGATGAAACTTGACTTTGGTGGAATGGAGTATGCGAGACCATCGGGCAGGAGACTGAGTTCTGCCCCCGCAGCCCAGCCACCCATGTTTTTAAATGTACCTTGAACAACATTGGGAATGCGCAATCCTTGACGTGCAATCAGGGCTGCAATGCCACCTGGCATACCAGGTTTCCCATCGTCGCTTTTTTTTCCTTTGAGCAAATCACTTGGAGCCGAGAAGAACAATGCGTGATGAACGACTGTTGGATTGCTCGGTTGAAAATCGAGCCCACGAACCCAGAGCTGTTTATCTTGAAGATGTGCAGGGAGTTCGATAGCGAAATTACGGTAGATGTCAGGACCTTCAGCGGGAACTTCAAAAGCCTGATCCATTTCGATCACCACATCAGGAGTTCCAAACTTCCAACCAACTTCTTGTGTTGGTATGCTCAAGGCTTGGCTTTCATCCCCTCTTGGCATCCCAGCATGAATCCAAGTCGTCAGAGTTTGGATTTCGTCTGCAGTCAATCTTCGGTCGTGAAGGTACTTCACATCGGCTGGTCCAGCTTTCCAGGGAGGCATCGAACGATCGTTGATCACTTGCTCAATCAAGTTACCTCGATGCTGTATATCTTCGAACGTGATAAGGTTGAAAGGACCAATTTGACCTGGCTGATGACACGACGTGCAGCGACTATGTACTATCGGGGCGATATCTTTTGCGAAGCTCGATTTTGCTAAGGCCGATATTTTTTGATTTCGAAAAACGTGGCAACCGATCGGCTTGGTCTGTCGCGGCTCGGGCGTCTTACCAGTCAAGACACTTTCAATCGAATCGAATAGATAATGCGCTGTGGCTTCAGCTTTTCGTTTTCCGTAATCGTTGTAGCGATCGTCGATTCGTCCCTGATATCGCAACATTCCGGTAGTATCATGTACGGTAACTTGTGGAGCAATTTCTACAGAAAGATGTCGAACCCATTGCTGATATGGATCAAAAACTGCTAGGCACTGCAAGTTGTACTTTGCTTGGTGCTCTTCAATTTTCTTACGCGTAAGCTCCGCATCGACGTATACAACGATAAAATCGACTGGCGAGGATTTGTAATGTTCAAGAGTACGTGCGATCTCTGGAGCAGATGCATTGGCGATAGGACAATCTGTCATCAAGAAAAGGGTAACGAGTGGCTTCTCACGTGGAAAACAGATCTTAAGCGAACTCCCCGATGAAGTTTGAAATTCAAAGTTTGGAGTATCGGATCTGAGGGTCTCCTCGCTGGGCTGTTGGACAGGGCCTGCAGTGGCAAAACAAGCTAGAGAAACCAGGCAAAGCATAAACATTAGCGTAAATCGCATTATCGTCCCTCCTCTTCGGAACGCCTTCGTGAAGATTGGTGGAGCATGAAGCCCCCTGGAATTTGAAAACTGTTCAACCAAGTCGACTGGCTACCAGGTTATTGGGGATTATGGCGAGAAAAGAGGACAAAAAAATAATCCAGAAGAATCTGCATAGAACTTTGTCCTCTTCGGGACTTGACGCGACAATTATGTGTAGATACCCAATCAGTAGGCAGTTGGTAGTATAGAAATCTCTGGGAAAAGGACGACGATGAACGCAAAGGAGGTTTTTGAAATCCTGGTTCGGGAACACGCCAGTTCCTTGATGGTGTTTATCAGGTCTTTGGTATCAGATAGCGCGGCCGCGGAGGATATCTTCCAGGAAACCATGATGACCGCTTGGAAAAACATGGACCGATTTGACCGGGAGCGCCCTTTTGGTCCCTGGTTGCGAGGAATCGCAGGCAAGACAACCTTGGCTTGGTACCGCCAAATCCGAAAGCAGCCCATGCTTCGAGCGGAAGAGTTGATCGAAAAAATGGATCATCGACTCACAGAAATCCACGCCCTTTCCGGAGATACTTTCAACGAAAAACTGGAAGCATTGAAAGACTGCATCTTGAAATTGCCCGAACCGTATCAAGACACGATTCGACTACGATACAACGAACAACTGATGCCTGCTGCGATTGTGGAGCAAACCAAAACCACATTAGAAACCGTGAAGAAAAGACTGAACCGAGCTCGCAGCATGTTGATGACGTGCATTACCCGCAAGATTCAGCAACTGGGGAACAGCTTATGAATCCTATTCATGGCGACTCGCAAGAGGAGCGTCCAAGTGATTCAGCCGATTCTGCTGGCATTCCGCTGGACGATGTTTCGTTCGGTGATTGTGACGGTCCAGAAGTGCTTTCTCAATGCGATCAAATGAACCTTGAAGAACTCAGAGCATCTGCGGATGCACTTGTTTTGCATAGTTTGTTGCTACACAACGGCGGTTGGCTAGACGAATCTACCAATCGAGCCTTAGAGCGTACATTGGCAACGTTGACTGCGAACAATAGTGCTTCAGTTGAAGCGGTGCCTCCTTCAGCGGGGGAACTCCACACTTTGTCTTCAACTAGTCCATCAACGGTGGTTCGCATGCAGTGGTGGCAAGACAATCGCGTGCGCATAGCGATAGCAGCCAGTATTCTATTTGTCTTGATAACCTTCGTCTGGCAAGTTCGATTACCCAACGCAAAGACACTGTTGGCGCAAGCTTATGAGTATTCTTTATCCACTGCAGATAGAGAGTACCACGTTCGTTTTCAGCGTGGCCCGATCAGCACAAGTGGAACTTTACTCGTTCGAGGAAATCAAGCCTTTCGCTTACAATTTCAATCGATAGCTGGTGAACAGCTCTTCGGTAGAAATGATGTCGAGTATTGGTATGCACCGCCGATTGGTCCCGTATTGAAGTCTGACTCGCGATACTGGATTGCCTCGATGTTGCATCAACATTCAGATGGCTTGTCTTACGTCGAGCCGGCAACTGTATTGCAACGTTTGCAAGATGGTTATTCGCTCCGTCGTGAATTGGTCGAAGATCCAGAGACACAGCGGCCAACTTATCGTATCGTGGCCAAAAATGAAGCGGCCGACAGCGACTTTTTTCGTCCGGATTTGGTCACTCTGTGGATCGATGCCGAAAGTGGCCGAGCAATTCGAATCGTGTTGGAACGCAATCCGGGAGAGGCATCAAATGATATCGCCAATCCTTCCGTGTTTTACGGAATGTTGACTGTCGAGTACGTAAGGGAAACCGAATTGACTGCTGATTACTATCGCTGCGAATCACAGTTCCCTGATCGCACCATACTCTCACGTCCTTGGTCGAGTGAATTACCCAAGTCGAATGCCATCCCATAAAATGCCTTCGTTTCTGGGCAACTTTCTTGGGCAATATTCACTTTCCCAATTTGGATTCCGGTCCAAAAAATCCTTTTTTTGGCCAAAATCGCACTTCGGTGTCCTCGATTCAGCGCCCAGAAGCAACTTCTTTTACTAAACGACTTCGCCACCCAATTCAGGCTTAGACTTTTCAAAATCGGAACTTAAACGAGGGAGAAACGATGAGATCGACAACTTGGAAAAAACTTTTGTTCACTATTTTACTTTTGCTTCCTAGCTCAATGGTGAATTCGCAAGATGGTGCGACGGCATCTAATTCAGCAGCTACTTCGAACACGACCAATTCAACAAATCAACTTTCCGAGCAAGCTCTTAAGGTGTTGGTGTCGGGCATTGCGTTTTATCCCGATGAAGTCATCGCAGATATCTTCGCTGCATCGCAAGATATGGTCGCATTACACGTTGCCGCGCAAGGGACAGTTCCGCAAACTGCCACCCCTGAATTGAAACGATTGGCGAAAGATCCTCAAATTATCAAGCAGCTTGACAGTTATCCAGCAACTACCGCTCGGTTGGCTCTTGCTGCTCGCACGCAATTGGCGGATGTGTGGAGTGCGATTGATCAGTTGCGAGCAGAATTCGCAGCCACTTCCAAGGCAGGGTCGAACTCAGAAGTTACATCCAACGACTCAACTGCAACTACAACCAGCACCACGAATGGAGTTGTACCGGTTCCTGTTCGGCCGCTGGCTCGAGTCAACGCATTTATGGCCGGTCTTATTGCTGATGATGTTGTGGATGAAATCAATGATGCTTCGGCAGTCGTTATTACATCGGAGGGCAATACCGTTGCCGTAGCAGAAGGCTCCGCTGTAGTGGCAGTCGGCGAAAATGGTGCAGCCGGAGCGGTGACTGTAGGTGACAGCACGAAATTTGGAGCGGTAGCAGGTGGCACGACCACAACCCCCAACGGATCAACGGTCAGCGGTGTAGGTGGCGTGAAGGGAGAGGTTACCAAAACCGAAAACGGTGGTAGTTATTCAAAAGACTCCGCCGGTGTAGTCGTGAACAATTCCACTGGAGAATATGCAGCAGGCAAACGCTCTACTAGCGGCTCGGTTACTCACAATGCCGATGGTTCCACCTCGTTTAGTCGCTCGGCTGCCACGGCCACGGAGAGCAGCTACGGCAATACGACGATCAATCGTGATAGTTCAGGAACAATAACTGGCGATGGCACGGGTAGCTTCGAGAGCAACACAACCATCGAGTCCTCGCGCGGCGATGCCACCATTTCCACGGTAGCTGGAAACGGCGAAATCAATACGACGGTTTCCACAGAAAATGGAACAAAAGAGTTTTCGGCTGGCGATGGGGAGATTCAGAATCGGCCAGACTCAACGGACGTTCAAAGTAAATCCGCCAAAACTACAGAGAAGGTAACGAACAAGAATGGACAGAGAGTTAGTCGCGACCAAATGGATCAAGCCAATCAAATGCTGGCCCAAAGCTGGGGGCGTTTGGAATCCCATCCCAAAAATCAATCCGCTCGCAGTAATTTCCAACGCAACGCTGGAAATGCTGCGATAAGTCAAAGGAATGCGACCGAGCAACGGGCAGGGGCTGCGCGAGGTAATGCTCCAGCCAATGGACAACGCAGCATGTCCGGACAGCGCGGGAATACCAGCCCAAGCCCTGCAGGCCGCGGTAACAATCGTGGCGGAGGTCGTCCAGGTCGTGGGCGATAGTAAGCGCTGAATAGGAAGTTGCAGAAATATTCTCAACCTATGGATACTTTTTCTGCTGACATGCGTTTCATCTACTGACGACATGCACCTGCGAATATTTTCGTGAACTAGAAATTTTTGCGAACCATTGCAGGGGTTGAGCGTCTATATCTGCAGCACGCGACGAATGTGGTCGCGGAACAAGGAATCTGAAAAGCAATCAATCACTGGATACGAGATCATGACTTCAATACGGCCCAGTTACTTAAGGTCAACACTGACCAAACGATTTAATGGATACGAGGGTTGTATCGTGTCCCAAGACGCGAATACGCTCCGCAGTGTCCATTACTTTGGGCATCCACATCGGAGGTAACACTGAGTCTGACTCAATGGGCCGTACTAACGAAGCAACGTTGGCGAACCCGGTGTTACCACAAAAGTGACACCGGGTTTTTTCGTACCAATTTTTAGCAGTTTAGGCTGTAGCTGTTTAGGTATTTAGGAAGAGCAAATGCAATTGATTTCTTACCTACAGCCTAGATCGCTAAAGCCTACAGGCTGTTCATGGACTGGTAGCTGAGACGGTATAGCGGCGGTCTGAAGAACCGCAGAGGAGGGTTCGAGCACCTCCCAGTCCACTGCCAAAGGCAGCAGAGCAGTAGACAAGAGAAAGTAGAAAGTAGAGAAGACGTGAACGTCTACTGCGATCTCCTTTCTACTCACTACTCTTTGCCTATTGGAATGCAAAAACTCACATGAGAACAACTGCGCTAGAGGTGCGCACCTACATAACTAACAACGGCTCGTTCGACTTCTGGTGAGGTCACTGGTCTTTCAAGCCAGCTAGGTCGGGTTCAAATCCCACACGAGTCACTGACAGACAGGCTGTCGCGGTTTAGGCCGTAGGCTATAGGAAGAAGACGTCGATCCGATCGATTGACGATCATTGCATTTCCTACAGTCTAAACACCTAAAGACTAAAAACCTAAAACGGGCTTGCCGACGGGTCGGCGCTTTGACTTGCACTCAAGGCTTCAGGGTTCAACTCCCTGCAGGTCCATGCGGTAAAGCCGCAGAGCAGTAGATACGAGAGAGTTGAAAGTAGAAGAGATGACTGCATCTACTGCGGTCTCCTATCTACTCACTAATTTCAAAACGCAATGGAGAACAGTTATGCGAGTGCGACCAATTTCGATCATCAATTGCCAGCTCCTACAGTCTAAACGCCTACAGCCTATAGCCTGTTCTGAGGTTGTGGTGTAGCGGCAGCACAGCGGACTTTTAATCCGCAAAGCGTGGGTTCGAATCCCACCGGCCTCACTTGTTCGGCGTGCAGCTCGATGGTCCGAGCAGCGTCCTTATAAGACGAAGGTCGAAGGTTCGATTCCTTCCATGCCGACTGGAAGACAAACAGACACAAATGGGATTGTGGCAGACATGGTAATGCACCGGTCTCTTAAACCGGCCGATGTGGGTTCGATACCCACCGATCCCACTGAATGAATAAGCACTGATGGTCTAGTTGAATGACACCGCTTTCGTAAAGCGGCTGCGTGAGTTCGATCCTCACTCGGTGCTCTTTATCTTTGACAATTTAGTTGAGCCAACAATAAGGCGCCTATGGTGTAGTGGTAACCCATCTGCTTGCCATGCAGAAAACGTGAGTTCAATTCTCACTAGGCGCTCTTCAATTATCAGGGTGTGGGAAAGTCTGGCACGGTGTTGTCTTCTCGGGGCGCGTGCTTCGGGAGCACGAGATCGTCGGTTCAAATCCGACCATCCTGACTGTTATGAGACATATTCCGGTGGGTCCTGTGTTGGTACGGGAAGGCGACTGTTAATCGCCCAGACGCAGGTTCGATTCCTGCTGCCGGAGCTTTTTAGAAGTGGGAATTGTGAAGTTCGAAGTTTGAAATTTCGCACTTCAAACCTCTCACTTCAAACTTCATCTGTGCCATTGGCCGAGCGGCAAAGGTTCCAGGCTTCCAACCTGGCGAGGTCGGTTCGACTCCGACATGGCACTCTTGAACAGGCTGTAGGCTATAGGTTTTTAGGCTGTAGGAGAATGGCAAGTGAAAGATGCCTACAGTCTAAACCGCTACAGCCTATCGCCTATTGA
>Ga0169931_10001578_pt1 | contig 37454 bp, 38 predicted proteins | sample Kivu_15m_20L_FD_129675 | JGI IMG/M metagenome (GOLD analysis project Ga0169931, IMG submission 129675) | Freshwater microbial communities from Lake Kivu, Western Province, Rwanda to study Microbial Dark Matter (Phase II) - Kivu_15m_20L... | ecosystem: Environmental > Aquatic > Freshwater > Lake...
CGAAACCTTTTTCCCCATATGGAGGGCGTACTTTGCAGCAAGTTTTGCAATGGTCGTGGTCTTGCCAGATCCTGTTGGTCCTGAAAAAAACACCACTTTTCGTTGGCCCCTACCTCTTCCTGAAAAAAGATCTGGTTCGCACTGGATTCGATTTTCCAATACCTCCACAGCCTTTCCCAGAAGAGTCCCCATTTTTTCCAAATCTCTTGGAGACGAATTGGTTTGGACTTCGTTCGCGATTTTCTGGGAATAAGACTCACTCATCCCGAGCTCTTCTAGCTTTGTTTGCAATTCCAAAAGGTTTGGTGGAACTTCAATACGAGATTTTAAGGTTGGCTTGGGAGGAGTTTCCTCTTCTAAAATCAATTCAGGAAGGGCTGCAGGAAAAGGCTCTAGCCTAGAAATGGGAAGTCTAGTTCGTTTGGTTTCGGAATAAGAACGCAATTGGTCTATGCTTCTTTGGGCTCCTCCCACCTTCTGTCTTTCTTTGAGCAAATCTTTGAGATCTTGGAGCTTCTTTTCAATCCTTTCTCGTGAAACCTGCTTTTCGGGGACACCAACGTCTAACTCGCAGATTCGATTGGCGAACAAACCTGTGCCAAACAATCCTCCCTCGGTGATGTATCGGTGCTCATAAAAATGTGCGTCTGGTCCGTATTGCATTTTCATTTGCAAAATGCAATCTGGCAGGTCTTTCCCACGAATCTTCACAAAATCCATGGGCTGAAGATGAATCCCCTAGGGAAAAAGGAAAGCCTTTTTATGAGACATAATTAAAAAAGACCAAAAAGGAGATCGGTCTAAGAGTTGTGAAACCCATCGTATGGAAAACAAGCGGGAGCCCTGCGACAGACGGGGCTGGAGTAAAGCTCAGACGTTACTTGGGAACTTCGGAATTCGGACATTTGGATCCCTTTTTGATGTTAGATGAATTTGGGAGTGATTCTCCCGATGACTATTTAGCAGGTTTCCCAGATCACCCTCACAGGGGATTTGAAACTGTCACTTACCTGTTAGAAGGAACAATGGAACATAGAGACTCTTTAGGCAATGTGGGAGTCCTTTCCACAGGTAGCGTTCAGTGGATGACAGCCGGCAAAGGAATCATACACAGTGAAATGCCAAAACAAAAAGATGGAATGCTTCGGGGCTACCAGCTTTGGGTCAATCTCCCAAAAGTGCAAAAAATGATTTCTCCTGGTTATGTGGACATTCCGAGAAAAGATTGGGCTTCTATTACCTTTGGAAAATCGAAGATAGAGTTACTTTCAGGTACCTTAGGAAATGCAAATGGTCCTGCTAAACCCAAAACTCCTGTACTCTATGGCCATTGGACCATTCCCTCAGGGGAAAAATTGCAAATACCTTATCCCATTCATTGGAATGGGTTTTTCCATGTAGCCAAAGGCGAGGTATTCAGTGGCAAGGAACACTTTGGAATTTCTCAATTGGGTGTTTTCGGAGAAGGAGATTATTGTGAGCTAACCAATTCTTCTGATTTGACAGCGGAAGGAATACTCGTAGCAGGTGAGCCTTTGGGTGAACCAATTGCACAGTATGGACCTTTTGTAATGAATACCAAAGAAGAAATTTATCAGACATTTGCTGATTACCAGTCTGGACAATTTGGAAGAGCTTGAACGCTATGCGGGCAGAGTTTTTTCTACAAGGTTTCAGGATATCTATTTTTCTGTAGAGGGTGGGCTTGAAGAGTCCAGACACGTTTTCATAGAGGGCAACTTTCTAAAAGAAAGGTGGAATGAAAGTGACTGGATGGTGATTGGGGAATTGGGATTTGGAACTGGACTCAATGCTTTTGTTGTAGAGAGAGAGCTGCCTAGGAACAAAAAAGTTCGTTTTGTTACTTGCGAAAAATATCCCTTAGAATGGGAAACAATTAAATCTATTTTGACCTATGCGTTTGGCGAAGAACCAAGCTGGGATAATAAGCTTTATACAGAGAAACGAATATCCTACTTGGAAGGACAAAAATCAGAATGGGCGAAGCTATCCGACAATAATTTTGTTTTAGAAGTATTTTTTGGTGATGTTCAGGATTTTTTAAACCAAGAAATTGGTTATGCGGATGCTTGGTTTTTAGACGGCTTTAGTCCCAAAAAAAATCCTGAAATGTGGAGTGAAACAGTTTTGGAAAAAGTTAAAAAGCTTTCCAAAATTGGAACAACATTCGCCACGTTTAGCGCTGCAAGTTTAGTTAAAAAAAAGCTCATCGATTTAGGTTTCTCTGTAAAAAAAGTTCCAGGTTTCGGAAAAAAAAGAGATATGCTTCGAGGGGAAATAGAATTTGAAATATGATGCGGTAGTTGTAGGTGGTGGAATTGCTGGGACTTCTATAGCCTACCACCTCTCCCGACACAATCTAAAAACTTTGCTAGTAGAGAGGGAAAGAGAACTAGCTCTACATGCCAGCGGCAATCCTATGGGAATTGCCTCTATATATCTTACCAAACATAAGAGTTTTGAATCCGATTGGTCCTTGGAGTGTCATTTGGAATTGAGATCACTTCTAGAAGGGTCTGAAATGAATCTCCTAACCAAGAAGAAGGGTATCCATTTTTATTTGAACAGTGAAAACAAGTCTCGGTATCTAACGGCGGCAGAACGTTTGCCAATAGATTTGGTCACCTATAAAAAAGATGAGTTCGAAAGAGAGTGGCTATTCTTCCCAAGGTCTTACAGCTTTTCTCCTCGAGAATTTTGCCAATATCTAGTTCAACTAAGTCCTAATCTAACCCTCGCTAAATCTGTTACTTTTGAAAACTTTGAAATCCAAAATGGAATTGTAAAAGTTAAGACCAATTCCAACACAATTGAAACCGAGCTCCTTTTTTTAGCAAAGGGTGAAGATATGCAAAAATCTTTTCCTTTTTTGCCATTTCAAAAAGTGAAGGGACAGATTTTGATTTTGCCTTTTGAAGCTCCCGAGACTTATCTTTTTGGTAAGTATCTAGCTCCGATTCCTGGAAAAGGATCGATTTTGGGGGCAAGCTATCGAGAATTTGATGACAGCTTGAATATTTCTGAAAATGATAGTGTCGAACTGCTGGAGGCTTTGTACGAAACATTTCCCGAATTTAAAGAAAAATCGGATTTGAAGTGGTCGGCTCGAGTGGCATTTCGTATGCAGATGAATGACAGACGACCAATTGCAGGCTTCGCGCCAAAGCAGGACAACTACCTGGAGTCGATGGATCAAATCATTCTTTTTGGTGGACTCGGTAGCCGAGGTCTCAACTTGGCTTTTGGAACGGCAAAGCACTTGGTATCATATGTTTTGGGAAAGTCTCTTCTTCCTCGGGAACTTATGCCGAATCGCTTCGGTTCCAAAAAGAAGAAGTCTTCTCTAGGAACCATTCCTCAAAACCTGGGCTAGCACCCCATTCTTCTTCTAAGACAAAAATTCCCTCTCTGTCTTTTCCCTGATCCAGGGATTGCCACTTGATCCAATCTTTAGTTGTCATTGCAAGAGGTCTCACATCTCTCAGTGATTCCAGGTCCTGAGGAGAAAACGGATGGTGGTCTCTGAAAAAATTTTTGGTCAAAACTTTTATACCAATTTCTTCCAGGCTACGAACCACCGATTTTGGGTTTCCTACTCCAGTGACGAGATGAATGCTAGTTGGACTGGGATTTGGAATCGGAAATCTTGGGACGAGCTTTCTCTGTACTGCTTTCGCCCAAAAAACGGGAGTTTCTGGAAAATCTCTCCCCAGAGATTTCAAAAATTCCTGACTAGGCTCGGTCTTAGTAAGGACAATAGCATGTGCTCTCACCAAATGGGAATAAGGTTCTCTCAGTGAACCCAGGGGTAAAGTAAATCCATTTCCCAAAGGTCTTTCACCATCTAACAAAACAATATCTAAATCTCTCTCTAAAGCATGATGTTGAAATCCATCATCCAATATCACAAATCCACTTGAATCCAAATTGTACTTACTAAAGGATTTGTATCTATTCTTTCCAATAATCATTTGAACATTTGGAAATTTATTTTTGTGCAAAACTGGTTCGTCCCCATAAAATTTTGGCTCACCTAATTCAGGAACTGAAGAGCCATCTTTTGACATGGAGCCTCCATAGCCTCGACTCAGAATAGTTATAGGAGATATTTGTCTTTGGAGAATCTTAACTAAATACTGTAAGAAAGGAGTTTTGCCAGTTCCGCCTAAAGTTAGGTTTCCGACGCTGATGGTAAAATGAGTTCTGATGCGACGACGCCTAGAAAAGCGCCGATCTAACCAAAACAGCCCCTGGTAGACCAATGCCAAGGGACTCAGAAGTTGGAGAATCAGCTGTGGCGTTTCTCAAGCTCCTGTACTATGGTTTCGAGACTGAGGTTCTTGTGGACGAGAAGGATTTCCAGGTGAAAGAGCAAGTCTGCTACTTCATGGATCAACTCTCCTTCACTTGGGTTTTTTGCGGCGATTATCACTTCCGAGGCTTCCTCGCCGATTTTTTTCAATATCCTATCCAAACCGTCTCGGAAAAGCTCGGCTGTATAGGAACCGGATGGAAGTTCGGTCTTTCTGACTTTGAGAACAGATTCTAATTTGTTAAGAAAATCCATAAATGTCCTTGGGCTTTGCCTAGGGTTTCTTTTCCAAATCCGAATCCAAATCCTTTTTCTTTCTTTGGCAGTACTTTCCGCAGATAGTCTTCCATGGAATTCTTCTATCTTGGAAAGCATTCAGGAATCCAAGTCTTCGGGGAAACCTGTTTTGGCCCTAGTTTATGCCGACTGGTGTCCCTATTGCAAGGAGTTGGAAAACAATACCCTTCCCCAAAAAACAGTCCAAAAGGAACTCCAAGGGTTTCATTTGGTTCGTTTGGATGGAGAAGCCTTTCCCAATTTTAAGAAAAAATACGGAATTGAGGGCTACCCGAGCCTCCTAGTTTTTAATGGAAATCTGGAGATTTTGGGAAAACTTGTGGGCTCTCCATCTCGTGACCAACTGTTACAATTTCTTAAAAAAGCAAAAGAGACTAGCGATTCCCAATCGAATAGTAAGTGAAACCCATTTCTTTCATGAGAGAGGGCTTGTATTGGTTTCTTCCATCAAAAATAATAGGGAACTTTAAAAGTGATTTGATCCGGTCAAAATCTGGTTCTCGGAACTCTCTCCATTCCGTTAGCAAAAGTAGAGCATCTGCTTCTTTTAAGGCAGAATAGGGATCATTAACGTATTGTATCTTGTCCTCAAAATAGACCTTAGAAGTCTCCATTGCCGCTGGATCAAATGCTTGAATTTTGGCTCCATTGGAAATCATACCGAGTAACAGTGGTATAGATGGAGCTTCTCTCATATCATCTGTACCTGGCTTAAAACTAAGTCCCCATACACCAAATGTTTTGCCTTGCAGCTTGGTTCCATAGTGCGACAGGATCTTATCCGATAACCTAAGCTTTTGCCTTTCGTTTACTTCTTCAACTGATTGAATGATATGCATTTTGGAATTAAAATTTTCCGCTGTCCTAAGCAATGCCCTCACATCTTTGGGAAAGCAGGACCCCCCATAACCGATTCCAGCATAGAGGAACTGCCTTCCGATTCGAGAGTCTGTCCCCATTCCTTTCCTTACATCTTCGAAATTAGCTCCAACGGAATCGCATAGATTAGCTATTTCATTCACGAAACTAATTTTAGTTGCTAAGAAGGCATTGCAGGCATACTTCGTTAGTTCCGCGGATCGGATACTCATGGAAAGAATAGGATTACCATTCATAACAAAGGGTGCATACAGTTCTGCCATTTTTTTTGAAGCTTTTTCAGAAGAAGCTCCAATTACCACTCTCTCAGGTCGCATAAAATCTTCTATAGCAGCACCTTCTTTTAAAAATTCAGGATTGGATACCACATCGAAGTTGTGTTTGGTACTTTTGGCTATAATTTCCCTGACTTGATCCGCTGTTCCAACTGGAACCGTTGATTTGTCTACAATGATTTTGTAACCGTCCATAGATTGACCAACTTCTTCCGCAACACCGAACACAGATTGGAGGTCAGCTGAGCCATCATCGGAGGTTGGAGTTCCCACAGCAATGAAGACAAACTCAGAAGACTCGACTCCTTCCTTTAGGTTGGTGGTGAACTTAAGCCTACCTTCACGGTTGTTCCTTTCTACGAGTTCCCTAAGCCCAGGCTCGTATATGGGAATGATTCCCTTAATCAAATCTTGGATTTTTTTCTGGTCTTTGTCGATACAGACCACTTGGTTTCCGTACTCTGCGAAGCATGTTCCAGCTACAAGACCAACATACCCCGTTCCTACCACACAAACTTTCATTCCAAAGCAGAGTGCTGGAGGTAGAGATTCAGAAAACCCTTTTTCAATCCAAAATTCGCGCCTCCACAGGAATAGAAAGTAAGCCTATGGAGTCGGGTTTGCCCCCCGAGTCGATCTCAAAAGAAAAAAGGGACTCCCCCCAGAAGTAGTTGCCTTCCGTGTGAGCCCGTCCTTTATGAAATGCCACTCCGATAGAATACTTTCCGGGTCCGATATGCAGAGGGAAACGAAATTGGAGAGACCGTTTTTGTCCTTGGAGCACCGTTCCCATTTCAAGACCCAGAAGTAAAGTATTGGTTCCAAATACCCGAATGCCTCGGGCGTCGTCTATGTGAAACCCAACTGTCAAATCCTTCCAATCGCTAGCTGGAGAAAACTGAACCAAAAGCTCGATATCCTCATTGGATCGAAGGATAGTCCCTCTAGGAAGTCCATTTTTTGAGAAAGAGATTTGAAATTCATTAAGTTCTTTGAATTTCTGGACTGCATTCTCGTGAGACCCAGCTATCACTTGCATGTATTGTTCGATAGCATTACGAGTATTAGAATCCAAAAGAATTTTGCCCTTGTGTATTAGAATTGACCTTTTGCAAAAGTGACTGAGAAGATTGAGATCATGACTGACAAAAAGTAAAACCGTACCTTCATTGAGAAAGGAGCTAACTCGAGAGAGGCACTTTTGTTGAAATCTAGCATCGCCAACGACTAGTGCTTCATCGACTATCAGAATGTCAGGTCTTTGAGCTACTGCAAGACTAAATCCAAGTCTCATCACCATACCACTGCTAAATTCCTTTAGTGGCGTATTCTCCAATCCTTCTAATTCAGAAAAAGAAAAAATATCTGGCAACATAGATTCTAACTCGGACTTGCTATATCCCCAAATCATTCCATTATAATTTGTATTCTGTTTGGCTGTAAGTTCAGGATTAAAACCCAAACCAAGGTCGAGAAGAGCTCGAACATTTCCTTTGATTTTGAGTTCTCCTTTGTCAGGAACAAGAACACCAGCTATGAGCTTAAGTAAGGTAGACTTTCCCGCCCCATTTTCTCCGATGATTCCTATCGCCTCTCCATGATTTGCTGAAAAACTGATATTGCTAAGGGCTTCCTTGCGCAAGTTCACACCCAAATAACCAAAACTCATGGCACACAACATTCTCGACCATGGTCCACGAAAACCATGGTATGCCTTAGAGATAGAATTGAGAACGAGAGGCTCCATCAAAGGTGATCTAGAATGATTTTTTGCAGTTTGGTTCTCGCAAGAAAAAATACCAAACCAAATGCCAAAAAAAACATCCAAATTCCTGACCAAGCAAAATGAGCTTCATAATTTGGAATCGTCACATAACGAAAGATATCTAATGGTATCGTGAATGGATTCAATAGATTCCAGGACTTCCAATTTTCACTCGGGTAATACAAAATGGGTACTGCCCAAAAGAGGAGACTACTCAATAGCCGGACCAAGGGGGAGATGTCTTTCAATAAAACATTGATCCGAGAAAGGTAATGAAGGAGAAGCATTAGATACAATCCCATTCCTACTAAATACAGATACCCAATTCCAAAAGAAACGACCGATACCATACCTTTTTGAAGGAGAACAAAGAAAACAGGTATGGCGGTCAAAAAAGAATGAATGAGATACTGTACGAAGGGAATCCAGAGGAACAAATCAGGACCGATGTTTGATCTTTTGATTAGGGAGCGATTGTCAGAAAGGATGCCAGTTCCTCGGACCAAAAGCTCCTGCAAAGGAATCCAAAACAAGAGTCCTGTGAGCAAATAGGCTATGTAATCGCTTTCCGTCCCCTCTCTCTTCCAAGAAAACACCAAAAATACAACGGCGTAAACTGATATAAGAGCGAGATTTTGGAGAACCATCCAGGATATTCCCAAGAAAGAACCAGCGTATTGTAAGGCATAATCTCGTTTGACTAAAGCCCAAAGCAGTGTAAGCTTTTCCATATTCCTACCATCGGAGGGAAACTCTGTCTCCTCTTCAAAATTCCGTGACTTGGATCCAAGAACCTGAGGATCCCCAGGTTGCCAAGTTCCAGATGCTGAAACACAAAGAAGAAAGAGGGGCTACATGTATTGCGGATCACGAAAAAACAGTCTTGCGATTGCTTTCCTCTAACTGGGAGGTGGATAGTATTTTTGCTACTCCCAGGTATTTGAAAAAACATTGGGAATCGATTCGCCTTCGATTGGATGATCCCACAAAGATTTTTTGTGCCGAAGAATCTGTGTTTGCAGAGACCATCGGATATGCCCTCCACCGAGGGTTCTTGGCTACCGCCAAACATCCGGGATTTGAGAGCCACTGGGAGGGGCCCTCAATCGCCTGCCAAGGAATTGTAGATGCGGAAAATTTGGGTGCCATAGTCCGAACAGGAGTGGCATTCGGAATCCGATCCTTTGTCTTAGACAAGGAAACCACTTATCCTTTCCTAAGAAGAACCATCCGCGTCTCTATGGGCAACATCTTTCAGGCAAAATTTTGCCAGGTAGAGAACCTAGCAGAAGAGATCCGACGAAGAAAAAAAGAGAGAGAGGCTCTTGCCATAGGCCTAAGTCTACCTGACCCAAAATTCCTATCCCTAGGTTGGGAAGGATGGAAGTTCCCAGAAAAGGGCCTGCTAGTTGTAGGGAACGAAGCCAATGGAATCTCGGAAGAAACTAAGAAAGCATTAGATGGACTCCTGTCTATACCAATGTCGGAAGGTGTAGACTCTCTCAACGTGTCCCACGCCCTCGCAGCTTGCCTAGGGCGTGGATGGCATTGAAACTCTACTAACCCCGAAGGCCCGAAAAGGGTAGAACAGGCTCTCGCATTCTATCCAGATTGCGCTGAGCTAAGGAAGAAACCTGGCCTGAAGTCCAGTTTCCTTCTTGTACCACATCCCCTTGGAAGGCTTCCAGGAGAACTTGGTCAAAACTCTTTCCTGAAGCCGCCAGCGTCCTCTTGGCTACGGCTCCGGGCAGACCAGTTTCACGGTTTCTTTGGTATCCAGGTTGTTGGATGGATCGAATTACCATATTGTCCTCCGCGTCTATCATTTAGACGACATAAATCAGATTTTGTCAAGAAAGATTACTAAACTTTTGTTTACAACACTATACAGATGTCTAGTTTTTGCAAGCATTTTGTCACTTTTTTCTCTCTTTTTCTTCTATTTTACTCAGGGATGAGACAAAATAAGGGAAAAAGGGAATTTTTTTAAGAAACTTGGCACTGATTTTGCCAAAAAAAAAAGCCAAAATCTGAGATATTTGCCCAGAAGACCATGTGGTTCTTTGGGTTCTTTTGGGATTTTTTGGCTTCTTTGTTTTGGAACTGCCTTTGTCAGCCCAGACCATCCAGAACTGGGTGAGGGCTGGAGCCAATCTCCCTGAGGCCAATCGATACTACTTGGAACAAAAAAAAGGAGAAGAGAATTTTACTAATTTTGTTCATTCCTTACCCCCCAAAGAAAAAGCGAGAGTTACCATTCTGTATCGTGAGGCAGGTGGTAGGTGGACTCTCAAGCAACAAAAAGTAGTAGAATTCGCAAAACCACTCAAGATCGAAAAACAAGAATCTAAATCCACCGAATGGGTTTTAGGCGGCAATACTATTGATAGAAGTTTTTCTCAATCCTCAAATTTGATTTCTGCAGGAGGAAAGGTTTGGGACCAGAGATTTTTATTTGAATCAAAAGACAAATCTCCAACCTATAGCTATGATTTGGGTATGGGCAATGTAAGAATTATGGGCGGCAATCGATTTAAGCCACTGCCTCATTTTTACTTTTCCAAGGATCCAGATTTTTATTCAGCTTTCGATCGATTTGGTTCATACTGGACACAACCAATTTTGGAATCACACTACCTCCAGTATACGAAGTCTTCTCAATTGAGTTTTGGTTTTTTTACTGCTAGGTCTGTAACCCAGAATCCAGGAATCTTCATAAATTTGGGTAAAGATCGGGTTTCTTTTGCATGGGACGGACAGTTTGGTTCTCTTTATTGGAATGAATCTCGGACAGGAGAATTCTGGAAGCTTAGGAGCCAAGGAGAGGTTTTTGGTACTGCCAAGAGAGAACTCGGATTTGGTTATTTTATTTATAGTCTAGTCCATATACCTATCAGTTTTGAAACTACGATGTATAGAGATCCCTCCCAGACACTTAGACCCAATAACGAAAAAGAAATGGTAAGCTCGCAGCTCTTACAGTACGTACGGATACGCGGTTGGGATTATTTTGTTTTTGAGGGAATCCGTAGCTATGAGGGACTTGTAGGAAAAGAGGGCATGGGGATCTGGATTCCCATTGTAAGCACTTCTTTTGGATCTCCTGTGATTCGCTATAGGATTTATAGAGAGGTTTGGCAAGAAATTACAAAAGAAATAGGAAGAGGATTGTTCTGGGAATGGAGACAAAATGGCCAAGTTATATCGATTGGAGGAGAATCTATATCCTCTGGATTTCAGCCCGAGGCCCGAATTTCTTTTCGAATTCCGAAAGCTGGGATTTTTGAAACCAGTGCACTTTTCACAACTCCAAGAAGACAGACCGATGCCTGGTTTGAAAACTGGACTTATGCTATGGATTTTAATATCGATCTTACCGATAGACTTACAATTTATAAATGTAAGTGGTCTAGCGATTGGCTTTCTATTAATTTAAGTTTTACGAGAAGAAGACCAGAAGATCCCTTGCAATACTGGGTAAACTTGCAGGGAAATTTGATTTTTTGATTTCAATAGATTATTTGTTTGGAATGTAGCTCGTAATATTCCTTAAGCTGATATACAAAAATAGTATTTTGATTCTGTAAGTTCGAGATAGAATTCTCTCCTTTTTGGTATTTTCCCACCCCTCTTTTTGGATCTGGAAAAACAAATGCCCCCAAATATTGTCCTGTTACGTTGTAAGCATTGCCTGGAATCAATTTGGATGCAAAGTTATCACCATCTATGTCAAACTTGTTGCGACGAAATTGGAAATAGGCTTCGTCTCCATTGAGATCATAAAAAACAGCATAATTTCCATTTCTTTCTTTAAAGTAAAATTCCCAATTCAAAGGCACGGAATCAAGCCCATTGATTTTTGGTTTTGCCTCTCTGATCCGAACTACTTTCGTATGGATCGGTCCCTCATACCTTGCGTTTTCTTTGGCAATGACTAGGAGGCTAGGATAAAGAAGGAAGAAGAAAATCAAAGGGACTGTTTTCAATTGCTTTCTTCCTCTAGGGGTGTATCGGCACCTGGAGGAGAATTTATCCCATTGATTTTGTCAATAGCAGCCTTTGCTGCCCGTTGAACTCTCGTACTAGGGTCCCTATCCCTCTTGTACTCCAGTAGCTCCATTGCACCTGGATCTTTTAAGTTCCCCAAATATTCTATGGCGCGCAAGCGGACTGTCGGGTCATCATCCCTAGCAAATTCATAAAGTTCTTGAAGGATTTCTAAATCACCTAACTGAACTAGAGCTCCAACAGTGTACATTTTCAGTGACTGAGCCTTTTTCGCATCTAACTTCTGAGATGTTTTTTTTAGAGAATCCGCTAATTCCTTTAACTTTGGTCTAGCGTTCTCAGATCTTATTTTTCCCAATGCATTGATCGAATAGCATCTCAAAGTATTTGGCTGAGCATCGTCAAAGGCTATGTCTATTAAAGCTTCTTCTGCGAGCTTCTCTTGTGTATTTCCAAAGAAAAGAGCTATCTGAGATTTTGCATCTGCATGATTGAACTTCTCCTTGAATCGATCAAGCAGATAGGGGCTGATTTCCTTCCCATTAGGGAGTTCTGCGAGAGTTTGGAGGTATAGGGACAATGTGTTAGAATTTTTTGTAAAATCTTCTTTTTTGACTTTTTCGGATAGTGGTGGCTGAGCTTCTGGAATCTTCAATTTCCTCGCACTCATTATCGCTTGTCTAGAGACTTCATCACCTGTATCATCAAAGAAAAGTAAAATTACTGGATAAGATAGCTCGAACTGGATCTCGCCAAATGCGCGCAAAAATGCAATTTTCATACCCATGTCCTTTTCTGCCTTGAGGAGGACAATCATTTCTTTATATATAGAATCCGCGCTCTCTTTAGGGAAGTGAACTACTTCTCCTAATGCTTGTTTTCTTTCTTGAGAAGTTCCAAATTTGAGAACTTTGCTCAGAACTTCTTTTTTCTTCTGGATTTGTTCGGGAGAAAGAGTCGGCGCTGGTTTATCTGTTTTGGCAAATGAGCTTAATGGTATGCAAATCCAAAAAAGGAAAATAAGAAATAAGGAAAAGTTGCTATTCTTTTGCCTCAAGTTCTTTAATTCTTTTGTTGAGCGCTTCGATGAGATGCTGGTTTTCCAAGTTGTGCCGAAATTTGTCCAAAAGCTCACGAATGTCTTTGGAGAGATCTTCAATATTCCAAGGTTTTTCCACATAACGACTAAGCCCACCATGGTTGACAGCATAGATGGCAGATTCGAGAGCTGCCTGTCCCGTAAGTAGAATTTTGATGGCATCTGGTAGTCTCGCATGAACTTCAGCTAAAAATTTGTCCCCTTTCATTCCAGGCATCACCTGATCGGATATAATGAGCTCGACGATGTCATTCGAAGATTGAATTTCATCGATGAGTTGGAGAGCATCTTCGGCACTGCTCGCAGTCTCTATCGAATGAGTCTCCCCAAACCTGAGCGCCAGTTGCTCTGCCAAAGTCTCCAATACCGATACTTCATCATCGACACATAGAATATAACCTTTACTCATAGGTCTTATACCAAGGAAAATTGAGATTTGGGAGGCACTTTATTCAAAAGTGGGACTTTCCAAATTTCCTCTGCGTATTGCTTGATGGTTCGATCCGAGGAAAACTTTCCAGACCTGGCCACATTGAGGATTGCTTTCTTCGCCCAAGAATCTTGGTCCAGGAAATCCCGAGAAATCTTCTCTTGGGCTTGGTCGTAAGAAACGAAGTCTGCCATCAAAAGATAGGTATCAGTGTATAACAAACTATCATGAATTGGCAAAAACAATCCAGGATCGTGAGGAGAAAAGTAGTTCTCTCGGATCATTATCAATACCTTGGCTAGGTCTTCATTCTTATAGATGTAGTCTTGGGGGTTGTAACCTCTGTGTTTGGTCTCAAAGACTTCTTCCGTTTTGAGCCCAAAAAGATAAAAATTTTCATCTCCCGCTTCTTCTAGCATTTCGACGTTTGCTCCGTCCAAAGTTCCAATAGTCAATGCTCCGTTTAGCATAAACTTCATATTGCTAGTTCCCGAGGCTTCTGTTCCCGCGGTCGAAATCTGTTCCGAAAGGTTGGTACCTGGGATGATTTTTTCGGCAAGAGAAACTCTGTAATTCGGAAGAAAAATCACTTTTAGGCGATCTGCTACATCCTTATCCCGATTCACTGTTTGGGCTACATGATTGATCAGTCGAATGATGAGTTTTGCCATGTAATATCCAGGAGCGGCTTTGCCTCCAAAGATAACAGTTCTAGGTGTCACCTGTATGCTTGGATTTTCTTTGATTCGGCGGTAAAGAGATATAACACGAAGAATATTCAAAAGCTGTCTTTTGTATTCGTGAAACCTTTTGACTTGTACATCAAAAAGGGAATGTGGATCTACAGTTATGCCTGTTTCACCTTTGATGATCTTGGATAGTTGGACTTTGTTTTGGGTTTTTACATCTTGGAAATCTTTGCGAAATCCGGGTTCATCACAAAAAGGCTCCAACTCTTTTAATTTTTCCAATTGATCGACAAATCCCATACCGATTTTTTTGGCAATTAACGTAGACAAGTTGGGGTTGGATTGTACGAACCATCTCCTAGGTGTTATGCCATTAGTCTTATTGGTAAATTTCTCTGGAAAAATCTTAAAAAATGCTTTGAAAATAGTCTTCGTAATTAGCTCGGAATGCAACTCAGCTACTCCATTGATTTTGTGTGAGCCAATCACAGCCAAGTTTGCCATTCTGACTCGCTTTTCGTTTCCTTCCTGGATGATGCTTACCTCGGAAATTTCATGATCTGAAAGCTTGCCCTGTGCTCTTACTTCTTCCAAGAACCGGCGATTGATTTCGTAAATGATCTCCATATGCCGAGGAAGTAGCTGTTCCAAAAGGCTCACTTTCCATGTCTCTAAGGCTTCCGGAAGAACCGTATGGTTGGTGTAGGCAAAGATTTTTGTTGTGATTTTCCATGCCTCATCCCAATTCATTTCCTCCATGTCCATAAGCACTCTCATGAGCTCAGCAATAGCGATGCTGGGGTGGGTGTCGTTCAATTGAATAGCTACTTTGTCAGACAGGCTGTCCCACTTTTGACCGCTTTCTCGGTGGTTTTGAAGGATGTCTTGAAGAGAAGCACAAACCATAAAGTACTGTTGCTTGAGTCGCAAAGCCTTTCCTTGTTCTGTGGTGTCGTTAGGATAAAGAACTTTGGATATGTTTTCCGAAATGGACTTATCTTGCACAGCCTTCATGTAATCGCCGTGATTGAAATAGTCCAAATTGAATTCTTCCGATGATCGTGCTGTCCAGAGTCTGAGATAATTTACAGTGCTTGTATTGAAACCTGGAACAGGATAGTCATGTGCCGCTGCTAAAACTGTCTCCTGAGGAACCCAATCGTGTTGTATTTTTCCTGAACCTGTAATTCTGGATTCCGTATATCCATAAAAACCAACTGAATATGCTATTTCTGGTCTCACTACCTCGTAAGGAATCCCATTGGCATCCCAATGATCTGGCATTTCCAGCTGAGCTCCATTAGCTATAAGCTGATTGAAGATTCCGTAATCATAACGAATCCCATATCCAAATCCTGGAATGTTGAGAGTAGCCATGGAATCCAAAAAACAAGCGGCAAGTCGACCTAGACCTCCATTGCCAAGACCTGCGTCCATTTCGAACTCGAGAATATCTTTGAGATCAAAACCGAATGTCTGTAACATCTTAGACATAGGCTCCAACAAACCCATATTAATTAATGCATTGCTTAAAGTGCGCCCCATCAAAAATTCAAGAGAAAAGTAAAATATCATTTTTGGATTTTCGGATTTGTATCTTTCATTCGTTTGGTTTAATCTATCTATCAGGAAATCTCGAACAGTGAAACCTAGAGCTTTGTAGATATCCTCGTTTTTTATGTTAAACCTGTTTTTGCCAACGGTGTATTCCAGGTGGTGCGCAAATTGTTTCTCCAAAGATTGAGAATCAAGTTTTTGTTCTTCGGAGAGGAGCCGGGACAGTCTTTCACTTTGTAAGGTCATGAGAAGAATTGAAACCCTTCCCGCTCAGTCTTTCAAGTAAAAAGGATTAGTCCAGGGCAGAAATTTTCTTTTCTAGGGTCAGTGGAGAGTCCAGGTCAATTTTGTTTTTGCGGAACCAGCCCTGGTTCAGCTCCACCGCGTATTTGGCTGGACGAGTGGAATTGTAGACTTCCTTCGTTTGGTTTGGTTTCATATCGTAGATTTCAATGAGTTTCAAATCCTCCCCAAAATAGCCTAAACTCAAAGGAATTAGAGTACTTTTCATCCAAAAAGAGAGAAAATCAGCCTTAGGAAAGACAAAGATCATCCCCTCGTCCTCTCCCAAATTGGTGCGCTGCATCAATCCCACGGCACGCTTGATAGGTGAATCTGCTACCTCCAGACGCAAGGTTTTTTTACCAATGGAACCAAAGACAAACTCGGAAGTCACAGGAGAACTGAAGGCCGAGTGGCAGTAGCTCGACCCGACAATTGAGATTAGCAGTAGTAGGTATTTCATGTGCGCTCCTTCGGGAATTGGGGTTTACGTTTTTCTAAAAAGGATCCCAAACCTTCTTTGGATTCGGGTTTTCCAAAGACCGAGGCAAAGGCCTCTTGTTCTATTCGAATTCCCTCAGTGAGGGAAACTTGCCCTCCCCTCTGCAGGGAACTTTTCGCGAGAAGGACTGCTTGGGGTCCCTTGGTAAGAATGGCTTCTGCCAATGCCTCTCCTTCACTCAACAACTGTTCTGGGGGTAGAACTTTCTGTAATACGCCAACGGCCAAAGCCTCATCCGCCGTATAGATCCGTCCAGAAAATATCCACTCCGAGGCGATCCCAAGGTTGGTTGCCCTGAGAAGCCTTTGCGTTCCCCCAAATCCTGGTATGAGACCTAATCCCGTTTCAGGCAACCCTAATTTAGCCTGACTGCTGGCATAACGAATATCACAAGACAAAGCAAATTCCAGGCCACCGCCCAAAGCGAAGCCACCAACCAGGGCAACCGAGACCAAATCGGAATTCGCTACGGAACCAAATGCTTCATGAGCAAGGCTTGCGAATCCAAAAGCTTCTTTGGGTCCTAAGTCTTTCATTTCAGAAATATCCGCCCCAGCAATAAAGGCTTTGCCAGCTCCCGTCCAGAGCAATACGCGAATGGTCGCGTCCTGTTCTAATTCTTTTACCGTGGCACTGATCTCTCTCAATACACCCGTATTCAAAGCATTCAATGTCTCAGGTTTGTTGAAGGTTACTAACGCATAACCGGATTTTTTTTGGATAGAAAGATAGGTCATGACTGTTCTTATGCCTCTAAGATTAAAAACATGGTATCATCCAAAAATTTTACAATTCCATATTTTTCATGCAATTGATTTACGAACCAATGGCCAAAATCTTCAAGTGACAAATGGGAAGGAGCCGAATTTAGAATTTGGATCATTCCAAGGACCCCCAACTCTTCTCCTTCCTTGGTCCTACTTTCCGTCAGACCATCAGTGTACAAAAAGAAACGGTCTCCATTTAAAAAAGATAAGGATACTTCTTCCGCGATGGGCTTTTTTATCCTAAAACCTAAAATGGAACCATCTGTCTCAATCTCCTGGAAAGGTCCTCGATCGATGGAACGAAGCAGGTATGGATGTCCAGCATTCCCTATTTTTAGAGAACGTGCATGGAAGTCAAAAAACAAGTATATGGCGGAAGCATGGTATTTGTTGAGATCATTAGCCAAATGGAAATCCAAGTAATCTAAAAATTTACTAGGAGATTGTTTGTAAAGATATGGCATCGTAGATACCAGTACTTTTAGAATTGCCGCTACTAGGGCCGATGAAATTCCATGGCCAGCCACATCTGTAAAAAAGACTCCAAAGTTCCCCTCCCTCAGGTCTACAAAATCAAAAAAATCGCCACCGATGACATTGGGATTGGTTCTATAATGATGTACTTTCAATGGAAAAGAATTTGATTGTTTTGGGAACAATGCATCTTGCACTTTTCTTGCGAGCTCCAACTCTTGGTTCAAGTGCTTACGATCTTCTTCAAAATGAAAAATCTCAGATAGATTTTTGATTCGATCTCTAACATAAAAAGCTCCAAACAACCCAGTCAGAAAAAACAAAACAATCGGAAATACAAGAGAAAGCCAACTATTCTCTAATGAATCTGGTAAATAGTAGATGTAAATGCAATGCAAGAGGATCAAGTAGCTCGAAACGATCAGTGTTCCACCTTTTTCTAATCTCAAACTGTAGGAAGCAATAAATAGAATTCCAATCACGGAATAGGAATTGATCAAGAAAAAGTGTTCATCAGACTTTGTTTGATTGATCGATCTTATCCAAGTTTCATATATCATCAGATAAATTATTGAATCAAATAAAAAAACTAAATGTATTGGGATTGAGATACCTTTCTGACTCAAATACAGGAAAATAGACCTAATCAATGTTATACCCAGAAAATAAGGTATGATTTCAAAAAAATGATTATTTAATGGTGGAAGAAATAAAAATCCGTAGAGGAGGAGGTGAGAAAAAAATTTGTACTTAAAAAATACTTGATCGTTTTGGCTTTCCAGCTCATCTAAAAAACTGGGTTTTACGAGAGAGAATATCATTTTTTTATTTTGTTTTTAATTGAGCTGTAGCTATTTCGCCCCAATTTATTTCGACGATTTCAGAACCATTGAGAGATACGACAAGATTCTCTCCCGATTCCAAAAATTGAGATATTTTTTGAGAGAGCTCTAGAGCTTCATCAGCTTGAGAGACACGAATGAAAAATGGGAAATTTCCGGACTTATAGGAATATGGTCTTCTTTCCGAGGCAAGCAATGTCACCCGAAAATGCCCTTCTTTCTTTTCTAGAACCAAATGGGAAATGTCTTTGCGATTGATTTGTCTAGCAGTGATGCGAAAGAGCCAAGGGTTGACTGGTTCACTCGAGATAGAAATACAGAATAAAAAGAGGAAAACAACTCGCATTTCTTTTTTCTATCGGCATATTGACATAGAAATATGCTCTCTTATCCTTTCGTTATCTTAGTTCTCTTCGGGATTTTTCTATCCTGCGAAAAAGAAAGATCTATACCTCACAACCCCCTGGCATCCTGGGCTAGGAGTGAGAATTGGCTCCTACCCAAAAATTCCAAAAATAGTTCTCGAATCCCTACCTTACTCTTATCCTCACCATGGCAAAAGGGGCTAAAAGAAATAAATGAATTAGACGGTATAGATCTTTTGCCAACCCAAGGACAAATGCCAGACCATTGGGAAAAAGTTGGCTCTTCTTTTCCAGATAGTGTAGTTGCTTTGATCGAAAAGCATCTGTATGCTGTAGTTTTTGTGAAGAACCTTGGTTCCACTGGCCTTACCGTTATATTAAGAGAAGAAGAGAAGAAGATGGGGCTCATTTTTTTAGACTCCGATCTTTTAGTAGGCAGCTCTAATGAATGGGCTTCAAAAAAGGAAAAAACAGCCTTCCAATTCAATATAGAGGAAGATCTTCAAATCCAGATAGCTGAAAAAGAAAGCTTTCCTATGCAAAATGCGATAGAATGGATTCTTCTTCATGAACTTGGACATGTAATACAAGTTGTCTATGATCACTCGCCTGATTTTGTCCTTGACAAAAGGGACTTTAGGCCATACGCATTTTACAAAGATGTATGGTGGAGTGAATCCAACTCTTACTTTGATGTCACATTTTTTCCAGAAAGACCTAAGATCAAATTTTATGGAAATCCAACTCTAAAAGTATTTCCGGAGGGCATTCATACATATAAAAAATTAGAAAATACACCATTTGTAACTTTGTATGCTGCAATAAATGCGGATGATACTTATGCAGAAGCTTTTGCTAGTTATATTCATTGCATACTTTTGAAAAGACCTTACAAAGGCAAAATATTACAAAACGGCAATTCAATTTTTGAATTCCAGAATCGAATAGGAGAAGAAAGCGGCAGAAGACCAAAAGAATTTCTTGAAAATCATTTTTTTCAAAAGTAGATGATCAAGTTAGACTATTGAATTTCTATTTTTCCTGTATCAGTGCAGACACCCAAAAAATGAGCCTCCTCGCCTAATTCTTTTAAGTATTTTAAAATATGATTCGAATCATATTCGTCTGCAATCAGTATGTATCCTATGCCCATATTGAAAGTGTGAAACATCTCCAACTCATCCAATTGATGATCCTTTTTTAGTTTATGGAATAAATGGGGGGTCGGAATTTTAGCTCTCTCTAATTTAACACCTATACCTTGAGGCAATACTCTTGGAATATTTTCAAAATATCCACCGCCCGTAAGGTGTACCATTCCTTTGACTTTACAATTGGCCAAGAGGCTCTGAATGAGTTTAACATAAATTCTTGTCGGTGCCATAACTTCATTTTTGAGAAAATTTAAATCTGATTTTGACTGAGGGAGTATCCCATCAGGAATCAAAAGCTTTCGTATCCAAGAGTAACCATTGCTATGTGCTCCACTTGATTTCAATCCCAATACTAAATCACCTTTTTGAATCGAAAAACCATTGATTAAATTTTCTTTTTCAATTACCCCAACTACAAAACCAGCCAAATCGATTTCGTCAGGTTCCATGACACCAGGATGTTCTGCAGTTTCTCCTCCGACTAAACTGCATTCTGCCCTATGGCATCCTTCTACAATTCCCGATACTATTGAATCCATTTTTTGAATGTCCAACCGACCACAGGCGATATAATCTTGGAAAAACAGAGGCTTACCTCCGCTAACTAAAATATCATTGACGCACATCGCAACGAGATCTATTCCAACTGTCGAATAATCTTGGATTAGTCTAGCTATCTCTAATTTTGTTCCAACTCCATCAGTGCCCGAGAGAAGGACTGGGCATTTGAATTCTTTCAAAAAGCTCACATCATATAAGGCAGCGAATCCTCCCAAACCGCCCAAAACATTGGTAGAAAAGGTAGAAGCCACTTTGGATTTGATACTTTGGACAAAATCTTGTCCAGCTTTTGTGTCAACTCCAGCAGATTTGTAGGATTTTGGCGGTTCCATTTTGTTTCCTAAGGTTGTAATTTCAATTCGTAATTGCTAGTTATCTCTTGAAGGAAGGGCTTGAGATTTTCCTCGTTCTTGCCTCGAACTGTAACACTTAAGTGATTCCGCTCTCCATTTCCATTCTTGAGCCTCATTATTTCGATCAAATGTTTAGCGGTTCCATAATTACCATCGTAAACTTTTGCTTCGGGAATTTTTTTAGAAATCATCGGAAGCAAGTGACTGTAATGTGTACATCCTAATACTACTATATTTGTTTGGTGCTTGATGTTATTCCAATTGGTTTCGAAAATTTTCCATGCCTCTTCCCAAGCCTGCTCATCGATGGCTTTTGCCAAACCAATGCAAGGAATTGTAAGGCACATATCTGGGGAGGGAAGTGAGTCCATTAAATTTTGGAATTTTACCTCACCTAATGTAAAAGGGGTGGCAAATACTGCTATAGGCTTCCCTGGATTTTCGAGATGGGCTGGCTTGATTGCTGGCTCCATTCCAAAAATAGGCAAAGAAAACTCTTTTCTAAGTTCAGCGATTGCACTGGAGGTAGCTGTGTTACAAGCAACTAAAAAAGCTTGGATTCCTCTTGTGAGTAAATAAGTCAAAGCACTGCGTGTGAAACCATAAACATCTTCTTTGGATTTTTCACCAAAAGGACTATTTAATTGATCAGCAAAGTATTCAAAAGATATTTCGCTGGTATTTTGCCATAGGGTTCGAAGAACGGAAAGTCCTCCAGAACCAGAATCAAAGAGTCCGAGGCGCATGGCCTAGGTATTCCTGTAGTGAATTTTTTAGGGTTAAGAAAATTTGGTGAAATTTGTTGGGATCTGTTTCAAGAAGCGTGACACGGAATCCATTCAAATCACAACAAAAGCTACTCAATGGTACAACGCAAATTCCTGTGCTTGCAAGAAGATAGAGTACGAATCTTCGATCCAAGGCAGCTTTACTCAAAAGCGGTTTGATTGTTTCAAAAATTTCAGGATTTTTAATTGGTAATGTTTGGTTGAGATCTAACGCCCCTTCTTCGAACAATACAGTTATATAAAAGGCTCCTTTGGGTTGTACAACCTTTACACCAGGAATCCCTGTTAAAAGAGAAGTAGCCAATACAGCTCGCTCTTTAAACTTTTCATTTCGTCTCCTCAGATGAGGTAAAAAATTTGGATGGGAATAGACTTTGGGAATGGAAAGCTGAGGCAAAGTAGTGGAGCAAACCTCTAACATTTTTGCATCCAGAAGCGTCTTGATATATCTTTCAAAAATGGGATCTTTTTTGCGATTGAATACCTCGATCCAACCACATCTTGCCCCAGGCCAAGGGTATTCTTTTGAAATCGATCTCAATGCAAGTCCGCAAACTTTATCTCCTATAACCTCCGATAAATGAATACTTCCTTCACCTGAATAATTGACATGCGCATAAGTCTCGTCGCAGATAAGCATTGTGTCATACTTCTCACAGATTTGAACTATTTTGGCTATGGTTTCCTTGGAGTAAACAGCTCCCGTTGGATTGTCTGGATTGATTAGCAAAATACCCGCAATGCTATCATTGTATTTTACTTTGCATTCTATGTCTTCTAAGTCAGGCATCCATTCTTTGTTAGGGTCCAAATTGTAGGTCAGATGCTCGTATCCTGAATGTGCCGCCTCCGCAGAGGAAAGAGTGCTATAAGCGGGAGACGGACCTAGAACTCGAGCTTCTCTTCGCATAAATCCAAAAATTTTGCCTATGGCATCGCCCAAGCCATTGAAAAAATAGATGTCATCATGGGTGACTTGAGAACCACCCCTTTCGTTGACTCGATCGGCGAGAAACCGCCTGGTCTCTTCATCTCCTTGGGAAGCAGTGTAGGCCCAAGACCTGTTTTCCATAGCCAGATCTCTGATGATGTCTTTCATCCAAGGAGCTATTTCCTCTCCTTTTTGAACGGGATCCCCGATGTTTTCCCAAATGATGGAAACACCAAGTGCTTGGATTTGCTTGGCTATTCCAACGATTTGTCGAATTTCATAGGTAAGGGCTTCAGCCCCTGATATTACAAGATTTCTTCTCAACTTATTTGTCCAAAGGTACTAATATTTCCATCAGTTCAGAGCCCCTGAGTAGCTTCAACCGTAAGACTCCTCCGAGTCCCACCAAGCCTACCTGTTCTCTGAGGTCATTGGTGTTCCGAATTTTTGCCCCATTTGCAAATTGAATGAAGTCGTGCTTTTGGATCTTAGCGCGAAATGCCGAAGAACGAGGCTCTACTTCATAGACCAAAACCCCAGGCACATCTTCAGGAATACCAAAAATCTTACGATGGTCAGGTGTTGGAACAGTTGCCATAACCCCCAAAAGAGCAGGACGTATGTTTTGCCCAACATTTTGCTCAATTTGCTTTAGAACTTTTTTTGCATAATTGATAGGAATAGCAAAACCAATCCCTGAGCTCGCTCCGTTACTCGTTCTAATCATTCTATTGATCCCGATAACTTCACCGAAAATATTCAAAAGTGGTCCCCCGCTAGAGCCAGGATTGAGCGGGGTATCGGTCTGGATGTGAGTTTGTCCAGTTTCATCTAAGTCTTCTCTGGATTTTGTCGAAACAACACCAAGAGTGAAAGTCTTCTCTAAACCATAAGGAGAACCTACTGCTATAGCCCAATCTCCCACTTCAATTTCATCGGAATTTCCAAAAGTAGCTGCCTTTAATGGAACGGAGGCTGAAATTTTTAAGAGAGCTATATCCGCTCGCTCATGGCTTCCCAAATACTTAGCAGGAAAAATTCGATCACCTGGTAATATCACTTCTATGATTTCTGCGTTTTCAATTACGTGATAATTGGTCACAACAAATCCACGTTCATCTATAATAAATCCACTCCCAATCGACGAAAGACTCTCTTCTTTTTCGGATCCAAATGCATAAGGATGATAGAGCATTTCTGTCTTTTTGGTTCGAATGGAAACTACAAAGTCTTGCGAAACGCGGTATACATTGCGAAACGCGTTTTGCAATTGCACGGCTTGGCTTTGTCTACTAGCTGAGATTGGTTTAGAAGGACCAAAAAATCTTCCCAATGTGGAACGGATCTCAGGTAGAAAAACCACAATCAAAAATAAGAATAAGAGGATAAAGTTAAGGTAGACTACTTTTGGGATAGTTGTCTTTTTATCCATGGTTACCTAAAGATTTTTTGGGAAGTTCTTCCTGTCCAATGAAAAAGTATTTTTTACCCTGCTTCCTTCTATTCGTATTTTCTACTGCACAAGGTTGCGCCTTTTACCTCTATGGTCTCGGAAGAGAGCAATTCCGAATAATTCGAAATAGAGTTCCGATCGAAGAAGCTCTGACTCTTGCTAGTTTCTCAAATGAAGAAAAATCCAAACTCTTACTAGTCAAAGAGGCGAAGGATTTTGGAGTACAAGTTTTTGGACTCTCTAGTGACTCAGGCTTTTCCTATGTAACCAAATTGGATAGAGAAGAAATAGGTTGGAATGTTTCTGCATCTGAAGAGTTGCAACTTAAGTCTATTACTTGGTGGTTTCCCGTAGCGGGGGAAGTTCCTTACAAAGGCTTCTTTGACAAAAATCTTGCGGAAGAAGAGGAAGAAAGTCTCAAATCAAAGGGCTTTGATACCAAAATCCGTCCTATTGGCGGGTATTCCACCTTAGGCTGGTTCTCGGATCCAGTGTTGAGTCCACAGCTCAAATGGGAATCGCACCGATTGGTTGGATTGGTATTCCATGAAATGGCACATGCCACCAATTACAGAAAAGGAGAGTCAACTTGGAATGAATCTTATGCTAGTTTTGTGGAAGACAAAGCAAGTATCAAATTTTTTGAAACTACTGATAGAAAAAAATGGCTAGAGGCCTGGGAAAGAGAAAAGAAGCAAAAAAAGGTAAGTTTAGATATTTTAAAACAATTTGCGAAAGAACTTGATACCCTATATAACTCTCCCATTACTTCTGAAGCAAAGCGAGAGAGAAAAAAGACCTTAATTCAAGAATGCAAGAATGCCCTACTTTCAACTGGATTGGTTCCCCCAGACAAAGGCGAAAGGTTTTTAAAGAAAGAATGGAACAACGAGGATTTTTTGGGTGCATTCCTCTACCATTCCTTAGAGAAGGAATTGGAAGCCTTATGGGTTGAAGCCAATCAAGATCCGCCTCGCTTCCACGAACTGGCCAAAAGGAAAAGCCCTTAATCCCCATAAGTTTTTCAATAATTCGGATACAATCTAGGAACAATTGGTCGCAACGAGCATTAAAAGTTTCTATTGTGAGTCTCTTTCTCTCTGGATAGAATCGAGAAAGATAGAGAGAGGTTGGCTCTCCGTCTTTTCTTCGCCCCTTCTTCTAACAGATACTGAGCGAGCTTCTCTTTCTTTTTCGCCTAAGACAAGTACATAATTCACTTTTTTTAGGATAGCATCGCGTACTTTGGCACCAATCTTTTCGTGACGAAGATCGAGCTCCGAACGGAATCCTAAATGTTGCAATTCTCCAAAAATCCCTCTCGCATATTCTTCTTGAACATCGGAAACAGTTGCTATAGCGATTTGAGTAGGATTGAGCCACAAAGGAAATTTTCCTTCAAAGTGTTCGATAAGTATCCCAATGAATCTTTCGAGAGAGCCATAGATAGCTCTGTGGATCATGACAGGCGGGTGTTTTTTCCCATCACTGCCAGTATACTCCAATTCAAAGCGATTGGGCATGGAAAAATCAATCTGAACGGTACCACATTGCCACATGCGACCAAGGGAATCTTGGATATTGAACTCAATTTTGGGTCCGTAAAAAGCTCCTTCTCCCGCTTTGATTCCATAAGCAATACCCTTTTTTTGTAAGGCGATTTCAAGACTCTCGGTGGCAACTTTCCAGTCTTCGTCGGTTCCTTGGCTTTTTTCGGGCCTAGTGGCAATAAAAGTTTTAAACTCACGAAAACCAAACTTACGATATACGTTAAAAGTAAAATCGATAATATCCTCTACTTCAGACTCAAGCTTCTCAATGGGTGAGTATATGTGAGCATCATCTTGGGTAAAAGCCCTTACTCGGAACAAACCATGCAGTACTCCAGATAGTTCATGTCTGTGCACTGTACCCAATTCCATAAATCTCAATGGGAGCTCTCTGTAAGAGTGCATGTGGTATTTATAAACCAGGGAGCACCCAGGACAATTCATAGGTTTTACAGCAAAATCAGCTTCATCGATTTCGGTAAAATACATGTTCTCTCTAAAATTGTCCCAATGACCCGATCTTTTCCAAAGATCAGAATTCAGAATTGTAGGAGTTCGGATCTCTTGGTAGCCCCTTTGGAAGCATTGCTCGCGAATGTGATCTGCCAAAGTATTCCAAAGTACCGTACCTTTTGGATGCCAAAAAGGAAATCCAGGTGCTTCTTCCTGGAAGCTAAACAAATCCAAATCTTTGCCGAGTTTACGATGGTCTCTTTTTTTAGCCTCTTCTAGGACAAAAAGATATTCATCTAACTCTTTTTTGGTGGGAAACGATACACCATATATTCGAGTGAGCATTTTGTTCTTGGCATCACCCTTCCAATACGCACCAGAAATGGCAGTAAGCTTAAATGCTTTGAGTAAGCCAGTGCGGGGAACATGTGGACCTCGACAAAGATCATACCAATTTCCCTGTCCATATAGCGAGACTTTTTCCTCTTGGAAACCTTCTATCAGTTCTACCTTGTATTTTTCATTTTCACTTTTGAATTTAGCAATTGCGTCTTGTTTGGTGAGCTCCCATCTTTTGACTTGAAGGTCTAGTGAAACAATTCGAGCCATTTCTTTTTCGATTTTGGGTAAATCTTCGGGGGTGATCACGGTCTCGTTCATGTCTATGTCATAGAAGAAAAATCCGGGACCTGACTCGATCACGGGGCCAACGGTGAGTTTCGCATTGGGATAGAGCGATTGGACGGCCATGCCCAAAAGGTGAGCCGAGGAGTGATGGAATATTTCTTTTCCTTCTTTGTTGCTGAAGGTCAAAATTTGCACAGTTCCCGAATGAGGAATGGGACTGGAGAGATCCATTGGCTTGGATCCATCGAGCATAACAGCCAAAGCTTTGTCCTTTAGGAAGGGCAAAGATTCGCCAACAAATCCTAAAAAATCAGGGGCATTTGTTTCTTTTTGGGATCCGTCAGGCAAGGTCAGAACTAAGGACATTTGCATGCCATGCTTTCCTAGTACGTCATTGTGAAAAGAAAAACCTGGAGGAGACACCCCCTCCAGTAACCAAAGGATTTAGATCGCGTTTTTGCCCTTCTCTCCTGTTCGAATACGGATCACTTCTTCCATTGGCATGATAAAGATCTTTCCATCGCCAATTTTTCCTTCACCAGTTTTGGCGGCCTTGAGGATAGCATCCACAGTCGGCTTTACAAACTCCTCGTTCACCGCTATTTCCAAACGAACTTTTCGGAGTAAGTTTACAGTATACTCATGACCGCGAAATACCTCTGTTTTGCCCTTTTGTTGTCCATAGCCTTGAACATCACTAACTGTAAGCCTATAGATTTCATTTTTGGTAAGTTCCGCTTTCACTTCCTCTAATTTGTGAGGTTGGATGATTGCAATAATCATTTTCATAAATTGTCTCCTTTTTCTTTAGCCGTGAGCTCTTATGTTGAAGTCTGGATAAGCCTCAGCTCCGTGTTCCCCAAGGTCAAGTCCCATGACCTCTTCCTCATCGCTTACTCGTATTCCACCTGCCAGTTTTAATAGAAACCACAAGGCAAAAGAAATAGCAAAGGTAAAAACTCCAATTGCTAAAATTCCTGTTAGTTGAGTTACCAGAGAAGGGACATCCACTCCTGCTGGCATGTCAGCGCTCCCAAAAATCGCCACAGCTACTGTTCCCCAAATTCCGCAGACCAAGTGCACAGAGGTCGCTCCCACTGGGTCATCAATTTTGAGTTTATCGAAAGTCAAAACAGAAAGCACAACCAAAATCCCAGAAACAGTACCAATGATCACAGCCGAGGGAGTGCTCACAATCGCACAAGGAGCTGTGATACCCACAAGCCCAGCCAATGTTCCATTCAGGATCATGCCCAAATCTGGCTTCTTGAAAATTATCCAAGCTGTGACAGTCGATGCCAAAGCACCCATGGCTGCTGATATATTAGTCGTTAGGATCACATGAGCGATTCCAGCGCCATCTCCCACACCCATAAAGGAACCTGGATTGAATCCGAACCAACCGAGCCAGAGAATCAAAGTCCCGAGTGCAGCAGAAGTCATGCTGTGTCCCAAGATCGGTTTGATATGACCATTTGCTAAAAATTTTCCTTTTCGAGGTCCCAAAACCAAGGCTCCAGATAAAGCTGCCCAACCACCTACAGAATGTACTACGGTTGAACCTGCAAAGTCATGGAAACCCAACTCTGCGAGCCAGCCTCCACCCCACACCCAATGCCCAGTTATGGGATAAAGTACAGCTACTAAAATAAATGAAAATATCGTAAACGAATGGAACTTGATCCTCTCAGCCACTGCTCCTGATACGATGGTGGCGGCAGTTGCGGCAAAGACCAGCTGGAAGAAAAACTTGGCTTCCAAGGGAACTCCTGTCCAGTTCATGGAAGAATACGTTCCTTGGTAAGCATCACCCACTGCCGGTGAATTGTCCGCCCCTTGGAGGAAGAACAAACCCTCGGAACCAAAGTAACCATTCGAACCAGTTCCAAACATGATCCCCCAACCAATGGCATAAAACGAAAATGTGGAGGCCGCAAACACGATGAAATTTTTGGCGAGGATGTTGACCGTATTTTTGCTTTGGCAAAATCCAGACTCTACCAGGGCAAAGCCCGCGTTCATAAAAAACACAAGCATGCCAGCTACTAGAACCCAAAGAGTATCCAAACCAACTTGCAGAGCCGTTAGCTTTTCAGCAACTGGATCTGGGCTGGCTTCTCCCTCTGCCCAAATTCCGTGTGAAAAAAGCAGAAGGAGGACCGAGAAACGAAAAATTGTTTTCATAGAACCTATTTCCTTTCAGTTTTATATGAATGAGACTGCAAAAATGGTACCCGATTCTCCAGGCTTCGCTAAAAAACTTCCCAGGCTTCCAAAAACTTGTCTAGATTCCCTACACCCTGCCCAAAAAAAAAGGGAGATGAAAAAATCTTTCCTATGACCTTCCCCGAATTTGCTTACAGAACGTGCATTTTGGTATATTCTTAATTGAAACGTCTAGATATCATACAAAGGAGGAAGGAGGGACTCTACTGCCCAGGGGGTGAGTTTTACTTGGATCCCGTTCTCCCGGTCCCCTTCGCCGTAGTGACCCACGCCCATTCGGACCACGCAAGGGCTGGCTCAACTCACTACTTGGCGCACAAAGACTGTGTTCCCTTACTTAAGATCCGTTTGGGAAAAGGCATCTCTATCCAAGGGCTCAACTACGGAGAATGGCTTCGTGTAGGAGAAGTTAAACTACGCTTTCTCCCTGCTGGACATATTTTGGGATCCTCTCAAGTGCAGATAGAAGCCAATGGTTATTCGTGGGTTTTGAGCGGAGACTACAAAAGAGACAGTGATCCTACTTGCCCTGCTTTTGAACCAATTCGCTGTCATGTTTTTATTTCCGAGTCCACATTCGCCATGCCCATTTACCAATGGGAGGATTCTTCCGCTGTTGTAGAGGATATCGGGAATTTTTGGAAAGAGAACCAAGAGAATGATTATGCTACTATCATCGAATGCTACAGCCTTGGGAAATGCCAAAGGATTTTGGCAGGATTGAATTCAATTGGGTCTATTTTTTTACATCCCAGTGCCTATCTTCTTACGAAAGCATATGAATCTCAAGGAATTTTATTCCCTCCTTACCAAAATCTCAAGGAGCTTTCTACCAGCGCTCGAAATCCTAAGCCTCTTCTCATGCTACCACCTAATTTCGATTTTATTTCACTGGAAAAAGAAATTGGAAAGTCCAGATCTGGATTTGCTTCTGGTTGGATGCAAATAAAAAAGAGAAGAACTCAATCAAAAAATGCAAGGAATTTTTCTCTGAGTGACCATGCCGATTGGACAGGGTTGAACCGAACGATTCAGGAAGTATCGCCCGAAAGAATCCTGATTCAACATGGTTTCACTGAATATTGGTTACGGCATCTCAAAGAATTAGGAAAAGATGCAGAAGTTATATGAACGCTCATACCTTTGCTAAAGTTTACTTATATTTTTTAGAAGAAAGAGAAGAACAAATCAAACTCCAATTTGAAAACAAAGTAAAGGCTATTCTACCAGAGCGGCTCTTGGAAAAGATTTATGGGAAGAGACCTCGAAGCGCCTCAAAGAAGATTTGGAAAGAGGTCTTTTTGGAATCCTCTTCACTTTTGGATTGGGAATGGGACGCATGCTACAAGTCCACTGAGGATATCATAGAAACGATTGCCCTCCTTTGTCCCCAGAAGGTACCTTCTTTAAGTTTGCAGGAATTCTGTGAGGGTCTTCCAGATTCTCCTCGCGACCGTGTCCAGGTAGTGAATGTCTTGGAATATTGGTCACAAATTTCCATACCTATGCGACTCTTCCATGCCAATCTGATTTTTGGAAAGACCTTTGCCAAGAAAACAAAGGAAAAAGAAATCCTGGAAATTCCTAACAAAACAGGCTTTTTCTACCTAATCTATTACAACAAAAGAGAGAGAACTTTTACTTGGGGTGCAAAGGACAAAAAGGGCGAATTGGTACCGATCGGGCATCTTTCCAGTGGTCTAACCAAGGGATTTTTGGAAGAGTTGCAAAAGCATGTCAGGGATTGCACAGTGAAAAAGTTTGGACCAATCCTCTCCACAAAGCCTTTGTTATGCAAATTGAAATGGAGTAAATTTGAAAAATCAAGGAGAACTAAAGCAGGATTTCGCATAACTGATTTTGAAGTAGAATCCTTAGGTGGGGATCCCGAAGACTCCTTGTCTATTGCGGAATGGGTTGATATCATTAGCTTAGAGGGAAGAGGATTTCATGGAAGAACAAAACAAAATTCGGATTAAGAAAAAGAATGAGTCTCCTATTCTAGAAAACAAAAAGTTTATTTTATACTGGATGCAAGCCTATCGTAGGTTTGAATCTAACCATGCCTTCGATTACGCAGTTCATCTCGCAAAAAAGTATGACAAAGAACTTGTTGTTTACGAGGGATTGCGAAGCGACTATCCCTATTCATCTGAGAGACTGCACAAATTCATTTTGGAGGGATTCAGAGACAATGCCAAAGAAGCAACTAGACTTGGGATCAACTACTGGCCATTTGTAGAAACCAAAACGAAACCAGGACGAGGGCTTTTAAAAAAGGTTTCCAAAGACGCTTGTGCAATTGTTTCCGATGATTTTCCTTGCTTTATCATACCCGAGCAAAATCAAAAATTAGCAAATAAAGTAGAATGCGCCTATTTTGTTGTAGATGGCAACTCTTGCATCCCCCTTTCCCATTTTCCGAAACCAGCTAGTGCAGCGAGAATTTTAAGACCCTGGATACACAAAGCATTTGGGAATTACTTTCCTTATCGAGCTAAGTCAAGCTATTCCAAACGAGAACTTGCCAAACTCAACAAAGGAACAAAAGCGCCGTTTGAGCCTTATGTACCTGAACAAATGGATTCAACTATAAGTAATATTATATTCAAAGAGCATGTAGGAATCGCGAGAGATATGGAAGGAGGTAGAATTGCTGGTTTGAAGAAGCTCAATGAGTTTGTAAAGAGTAAATTGGCATTGTATCTAGAGGGAAGATCCAATCCCAATCCTCCCGAATTCACAGCCACAAGTGGTCTATCTGCTTACTTGCATTTTGGTTACATTAGTAGTGAGGAGCTTGTGGAGGCATCCTTAGGAAGTGATTGGACAGTGGAATCACTTCATAAAAAGAAACCAGGCGATAGAGAAACTTTTTATTCCAATAAGAATTCAACGAATCATTTCTTGGATGAACTTTTGACTTGGAGAGAAATAGGATACTTATTCTTTTGGGACAAACCAGAATTCGGAAAGAATCTTACTCACCTACCCGACTGGGTGAAAAAAAATATGGAGAAGCACAAGAAAGACAGAAGAGAATTCAACTATACCTTGGAGGAATGGGAATCAGCAAAAACGCATGATGATCTTTGGAATGCGGCCCAAATTGAGTTGGTCAAGACAGGTAGACTTCACAATTACATGAGAATGTTATGGGGCAAAAAGATCATTGAATGGTCTCCGACTTACGAATACGCTTTTGAAACAATGGAATATCTAAACCACAAATATGCCTATGATGGTCGCAATCCCAATTCGTATTCAGGTCTCTTGTGGTGCTTTGGTCTATTTGATCGTCCTTGGTTTCCAGAAAGAAATGTTTTTGGTAATATTCGTTATATGTCTAGCGACTCAACAAAGCGAAAATTCAAAATGCAGAAATACTTGGAATATACTAACGAGTTATCAAAAATATGAACATCAGGAAATCTTATGAGTATGATTACATAGAGGAGGTCTATGAAGAGAAGGTTTATAACTATAGAATTCTACTTATTAATGATGAAACGAATCATTTTGGATACGTAGAGGATAACTTGATGGTTATTTGTTTCAAGACCAAAAGAGAGGCTAAGGCCCTAGCTAGGGAATGGGTAACAGTGTTAGAAAAGTTGACTTACAAAAAATTGACTGTTTCTATGGATCATTGATTGATAGAATTCGAATCCAAGATTGGTCAAGCTCTCTACCTAAAAAGAGATTCTGAGAAGGCCAAATTTTTAGCAGGATTTTTTAAGACTGGTCCTGGTGAGTATGCGGAAGGGGATCAGTTTCTGGGAGTGCAAGTTCCAGAGGTTCGTAAGCTTATCCCCAAATTCAAAAAAATAACTTCCGAAGAAGATATGTTATACTTAATAAAATCGCCTTGGCATGAAGCACGGCTTCTTGGCCTTCTACTATTAGTTGAAAAAATTAAACATGACCCAGGCGGAGACACATGGCCAAAGATCTACCTCCAAAATTTAAAGTATGTGAATAACTGGGATTTAGTAGATGTCACAGCTCCAAAAGCTCTAGGTGAATATTTCAGGAAAAGAGAAAAAAGTGAGCTATTCCAACTCGCCTTATCCTCTGATTTGTGGGAAAATCGCATAGCAATTCTCACTACCATGGCATTTGTCAAAAACCAAGACTATGAAACGACTTTGAAATTGGCGGAAAAGTTTTTAACACACCCTCATGATTTGATACACAAGGCAAGTGGATGGCTTTTGAGAGAAGTAGGCAAAAAAAACAAAAGTGTTTTATTAGATTTTTTAAACAAATTCCACTCAAAAATGCCAAGGACTATGCTTCGTTATGCGATTGAAAAATTTCCAGAAATTGAAAGAAAAAACTGGATGAGCAAGTAATTCTGAACAGATCCATTTTAATTTTATTTTTTTACTTCTTCTCTCTTATTCTTTTTTCGAGTGATTTGAATTCTCAAATGGCTTGGTCTCCCTACGCGAGGAACCTATGGGTACAAACCACTTATACCCAGGGACAGTACGAAAATCCATTCCTCCCCAGTCCTTACAAAATCAAGGTAGGACAGACCTTATTTCAATATGGGATTACGGACAGGTGGACAGTAGATGCCACAATTGGTTTCGGAAGGATTTTCAAAATATCCAATTACTATCCTTTAGCTGGAATCGAAAAAGAAAACCCATCTACCACCAAATACGGATTTATTGACCACCGATTCGGTTTGCGTTACAAAATTCTAGACGAATGGGATAACAGATTTTTTCCAACTCTTTCTTTTAGAGTTGGAAGAATCCAAAAAGGAGACTACGACCCAAGACCACAATCTTTGGGTGATGGAGCCAATGGATGGGAGGCGAACATTTACTTTGCCAAAGATTTCGAATTCTATGGTTTAGGAAGTCTCGGTGAAATCAACTATAGAAGAAGAGATCGGCCTATTCCCCCCGATCGAACCATAGTGATAAATTTGTATAAGAATTTTTTGGCCAATTGGTTTATCTTGTGGGGGGTGAGAGACATGCAAAGTCTCGGTGGAAATTCTTTTGCCGACCCAGAGCAAAATGAGCCTTTGACCCCTTCTCCCACGGATTTTCAAGTGCCCACTCCAGAATCTTTGGCTGAAAGAGAATTTCGAAAGAACTTTCCTGATTCAGCCAGGCGAGAGAAGTTTCGAAGAGAAGAGATTTCCTTGGGATACCGAGATACGTATGGGAATTTTTATTTGCTTAGCTATGGGATTACCCGTGAAACAACAAACTCTCCTTTGCTGGAAATTCTATCCTTTTCAGCAAATTTTTCTTTCTTTTTGTAACATCAAAGAACAGATATTAAGTCATTCTGAAATTCTAAGCATCCTAAATGTCAGCTCCGAATTAGTGGGAATAATCAATAAGTCTAACTTAATCGAACAAGCTTCTGACAAGGTTAACAAAATAGTGAAGGCGATCAAGTCCTTCCTCCATTTCGACCAAAGTGAGGAGATGACTAAGGTCAGTATTATAGATCTTATTGAAACAGTTTTAGTGATATTGAACAATAAATTGAAATATGGAATAGAAGTAGTAACTCATTATGATGAATTGCCGGAGATTTACTGCTATCCAGATGAGCTCAGTCAAGTTTTGACCAATTTGATTCACAATTCGATACAAGCAATGGGCATGACTGGCAAACTTTTGATTGAAGTAAAATTAGAAGCTCTAGGAGATTCCGAGAAGGAGAGATTTTCAAACACTTCCCACATTGCCATTTGCATCGAGGATTCGGGACCAGGTATTCCCAAGGAAGTCCAATCCAAAATTTTTGAACCGTTTTTTACGACTAAAAAAAGTGGGGAAGGGTCGGGACTTGGTTTGCATATCACCAAAAAAATCATCGAAAAACACCAAGGGACATTGGAGCTTTACACCATTCCAGGATGCACTCGGTTCACAGTAAGGATTCCAGCGAGTACTGTATCCTAGGATTTCACCTAACGACACCAAGCCCAAATGGGCTTGGAAAAGCCTATAGCCATGCTCTATGGAGTGATAGATTTATTTACTTTATTAAGTAGAGAATTTGCAGTCTATTACAATACAAAAAGGGGTTTTCTATGAAAAAGTTAAGAACCATTGCGGTAATGTTCTTTGTTGCTTGCTCTCTATTTGGAGAGAATGCAGCCGATTACAACAACCAAAAGTCACCCACCAACAATCAGTTTTGGTGGCCAGAAAAATTGGACTTAAGTCCACTACGTCAGCACACAAAGGAATCCAGTCCCTATGGTGCAAACTACAATTATGCCAAAGAATTCCAAAAGGTAGATTTAGATGCTCTGAAAGAAGACATCAAAAAAGTCATGAAAACATCCCAGGATTGGTGGCCTGCCGACTACGGAAGCTATGGTCCCTTCTTTATTCGAATGGCTTGGCACAGTGCAGGAACTTATAGAGTTAGCGATGGTCGTGGTGGAGCCGCAGGAGGTCAACTTCGGTTCGAGCCTTTAAATAGCTGGCCAGACAATACCAACTTAGACAAGGCACGCCGACTCCTTTGGCCTATAAAGAAGAAATACGGAAGTAAGGTATCTTGGGCAGACCTTATGGTTCTCACTGGAAACATGGCTCTAGAAAGCATGGGTTTTCAAACCTATGGATTTGCCGGAGGAAGGATGGATGATTGGGAGGCAGACCAAGTGTATTGGGGAAATGAGAAAAAGTGGTTGACTTCCGAAAGATACAAGGGAGATCGTAAATTAGATAATCCACTAGCAGCTGTTCAGATGGGTTTGATCTATGTGAATCCAGAGGGTCCGAACGGCAATCCTGATCCTCTCGAAGCTGCAAAAGACATAAGAGAAACTTTCGGTCGTATGGCGATGAATGATGAAGAAACCGTAGCTTTGATTGCTGGTGGTCATACCTTTGGTAAGGCACATGGAAAAGCGAACCCTCAAAATAACGTAGGCCCGGAACCTGCAGCAGCTGAAATAGAAGAACAGGGATTTGGCTGGAAAAATTCCTACAAAAAAGGAAATGCAGAAGATACTATAACAAGCGGTCTTGAAGGTGCTTGGACTTCTAACCCAACTCAATGGACAATGCAGTATTTAACCAATCTCTACGCATTTGAGTGGGAACAAACGAAGAGCCCTGCAGGAGCTACTCAGTGGATACCTAAAGACGGTGCTGGAGCAAACCTTGTTCCTGATGCCCACGATAAGAAGTTGCGGCATGCACCAATCATGTTTACGACAGATCTAGCTCTCAAAATGGATCCTGCCTACAATAAGGTTTCCAAAAGATTCCTAGAAAACCCCAAAGAATTTGAACTCGCATTTGCAAAAGCTTGGTTTAAGCTAACACATCGAGATATGGGTCCCCAAATCCGATATGTCGGAAAGGATGCTCCAAGAGAAAAGTTGATCTGGCAAGACCCAATTCCAACTGTAAACCACAAATTGATTTCGGGAAAAGAAATAGAAGATCTAAAGAAAATTATTCTTTCCTCGGGAATATCCCAGAGGGATTTGATCCGAACAGCCTGGGCCGCAGCCGCGTCATTCCGAAGCACAGATCTTAGAGGTGGTGCGAATGGTGGTCGACTCCGCTTGCTACCCCAAAGAAACTGGGCAGTGAATGATCCCGAGTCCCTAGCAAAGGTTCTAAAGAAATATGAGGAAATCCAGAAAGACTTTCAAAAAGGCGGGAAAAAAGTTTCCATTGCCGACTTGATCGTCTTAGGCGGAACGGCTGCGATTGAGGAAGCAGCCAAAAAGGCAGGAGTTAAAGTCTCAGTAGCGTTTAAACCTGGAAGAATGGATGCGTCTCAAGAAGATACGGAAGTAGTTTCCTTCAATTTTTTGGAACCAAAGGCAGATGCATTTCGAAATTACTATGGCGAGGGCAACTACCTTTCCCCAACCGAAGCTCTAGTGGACAGAGCGAACATGCTCTCTCTCACTGTTCCTGAAATGACAGTTCTTCTTGGTGGGATGAGAGTGCTTGAAACTAACACGGGTGAATCCAAACATGGAATAGTAACTAAGAACCCAGGAAAGCTTTCCAATGAGTTTTTTGTCCAGCTCTTGGATATGTCTACCAAATGGAAGAAATCGACTACTGCAGAAGGCGTCTACGAAGGCTCCGATAGAAAGTCAGGAGCTCCGAAATGGACTGCGACTTCTGTGGATTTGATTTTTGGTTCACACTCAGAATTGCGAGCCATAGCTGAAGTGTATGCTTCCGATGATGCCAAAGAAAAATTTGTTAGGGACTTTGCTTCCACATGGAGCAAAGTAATGAATCTGGATCGATTTGAGATTCAGGAATAATCAGATGAATAAGACTCGTAAAGAGTTTTTAAAAGAGGCGATCCAATTTGGGTCGTCTCTTTTCGTACTAGCTACGTTTCTGATAGGTGATAAAACCTTTGCTAAAAACAAAAAACCAGCAGCAGAGCTCCCCTCACTTCCAGAAGATGAAGTTCCAGTAGATGAAAAAAGTCCCATCGCAGCTGCGCTAGGTTTTCATCACGATGCATCCCAAACAGATTTCCAACAGTACCCCAATCGTAAAAAATCCATCGCTCAAAAAGATTTCTGCAACCAATGCGAGCAGTTTACCAGGCTCAATTCAGGCTGGGGAAAGTGCAGCATCTTGTCACAAGGAGTTGTTAGCGGGCAAGGTTGGTGTGGAGCTTTCAAACGCCAGAAGTAAATAGAATTCGTATCTCCCGCAAGGAAGCACTGCTGGATGAATTCCATTCCACTGACAACAAACACCATAGCGCGACGACTTTCAGTCACGAGCGAAGGTTAAAATTGGTTCCTTTATAA
>Ga0169931_10001579_pt1 | contig 37450 bp, 23 predicted proteins | sample Kivu_15m_20L_FD_129675 | JGI IMG/M metagenome (GOLD analysis project Ga0169931, IMG submission 129675) | Freshwater microbial communities from Lake Kivu, Western Province, Rwanda to study Microbial Dark Matter (Phase II) - Kivu_15m_20L... | ecosystem: Environmental > Aquatic > Freshwater > Lake...
CAGCCCCAGCCCCAGCCCGCGAAAACTCCAAACTCCATGCAACGCTTCGACGCGCTCACGCTCGCCTTCGCAGCTTTCGCTTCGCTCCCGGCCCAGGCCGCCAGTCCGCAGCAGCAGCCGCTGGAGGCGGCGCTCGGAGCTTGGCGTGCCGACCACGGGCAGTCCTGGCGCCTCTCGATCGACTCCGGCACCGGCTACGCCGAGTTCGTCTACGGCGGTTCCTCGAACATCTTCGGCGCACCCGTCAGCGAGGCGCAGTGGTTCAGCGCCGCGCGCGAGGCGCTCGCAGCCACGCGCGACCTGCACGGCATCGAAGGCTCGACGCTCGTCGAGCACTGGACGCAGTTCTTGCCGCTGGGAATGGTCGGCACGACCGACAAGCTCACGGTGCGCTTCCGCCAGGAAGTCGCCGGAGTGCCCGTCGAAGGCGGCTGGGCCAACGTGCTGTTCGACGCACGCGGCACCTTGCTCTCGGTGCAGACGCGCGCCCTGCCGGCGCTGAGCGGTTTCGACACGGCGCCGGCGCTGAGCGCCGATGCCGCCGTGGACGCGGCGCTCGCGCTGTTCCGCGGCGAGTCTCGTTTCGAGGGCGCGCTCGTGCACGAGCCGCGCCTTGTGATCGCGCAGCTCGAACAGGCCGAGAGCCGCGTGGGCGTGCTGTGCTGGCGCGTCGAAGTGCTCGGCGCGGCCGTCGAAGGCGATGAGCGCGGCGGCCTCTACTTCATCGACGCCAAGTCCGGCGCGCTCGCCATGCGCGAGGAACTGATCCACCACTTCGACATCAGCGGCAACGTCAAGAGCTTCGCGACGCCCGGCACGAGCGCAGACTCGGCCTCCAACCCTGAAACCGCGCAGAATCTCGCCTACACGCGCGTCACCGCGGGCGCAGTGACGACGACGACCGACGTCAACGGCAACTTCAATCTGGTCGGCGTGAACGCGCCCGCGAACGTGACCTTCACCTACAACGGCACGTTCAACAACATTTCGAACCAGGCCGGGACGCCGTACTCGCTGGTCGTGAACCTCACCCAGGCGAGCGGCAACAACGTGGTGCTCAACCAGCCCGCGAACGACCTCGTCACCGCGCAGGCCAACATCAACATCGCCGTCAACCGCGACCGCGACTGGGTGCGCGCCACGAATCCGACCGACTCGAAGGCGGACTTCGTGCACACCGCCAACGCGAACATCGCGGCCACGTGCAATGCGACGTTCAACGGGAGTGCGATCAACTTCTATCAGGCCGGCGGCGGCTGCGTGAACACGGCCTTCTCGACGGTGATCAGCCACGAAGACGGTCACTGGCTGAACCAGATCTACGGCACTGGAAACGGCAGCGACGGCATGGGCGAAGGCAATGCCGACGTGTGGGGGATGTACGTGTGGGACACGCCGGTGGTGGGCTCGGGATTCACCGGCGGCGGCTCGCAGATCCGCAGCGGACTCAACACGCGGCAGTTCTGCGGTGACGCCAATCCTGGCTGCTACATCGGCGTGCACGCCAACGGCGAGCCGTGGATGGGCGCTGCGTGGAAGGTGCGGCGCAACCTCAAGAACACGCTCGGCGCGACGCCGGGCGGCTTGACGGCGAACGCGCTGTTCCTGGGTTGGATGAACTCCTACAACCAGACGCAGATCCGCTCGGTCATCGAAACGCAGTGGCTGACGCTCGACGACAACGACGGCAACATCAATAACGGCACTCCGCACTTCAACGCGATCGATTCGGGCTTCCGCGAGCAGGGTTTCCCCGGCGTTGCGATTTTCCCGATCGCGTTCTCGAACGTGACCGCGCTGGCGAGCACGGCGGACGAAATCGGGCCCTACGTGGTGAACGCGACGGTGCAGTCGACGACTGGCGGAACCGTGCTCGGCGCGACCCTGCGTTACCGCGTGGGGTCGGCGGGTCCGTACCTCGCTGTCCCGATGAGCACCTCCGGCGGCGGCCTGTACAGCGCTGCGATCCCCGGCCAGGCGTCGCCCGCGATCGTGAGCTACTACCTCGAGGCCGTCGACTCGACGGCGATCACCGGTTTCCACCCCGCAGGCGCGCCGGCGACGAACTTGCCGGTGTTCGCGGTGGGCGAACTCGAGACGGTATTCAGCGACAACTTCAACACGAACCTCGGTTGGAGCGTGACGAACACGGCGCTGACCACCGGCGCGTGGGAGCGCGGCGATCCGGTCGGCACCACCAGCAACTCGGAGCAGGTGCAGCCTGAACTCGCGTTCGGCGGCAGTGGTTCGTGCTTCTTCACCGACCAAGGCGCGGTCGGAGGCCAAGCTGCGACGGCGGACGTCGACGGCGGTCCGACGCAGCTCGTCTCTCCACTGATCGACGCCTCGGGCACGCGCGTGCTGGTGAGCTACGCAGCGTGGCTCTTCAACGACGACGGCGACGACAGCCTGACGGTCGCGGTCTCGAACGACGACGGCGTCAACTGGGTCACGGCGCGCACCTTCACGGGTCTGCGCGGCGGATGGTTCCAGGATGCCTTCGATCTCGCGAGCTTCGTCGCGCCGAGTGCGACCGTGCGGCTGCGCTTCACGACTGCGGACAATCCCAACAACTCGCTCACCGAGGCGGCCATCGACTCCGTCAACGTGATCAAGGTCGAGAGCTCGAACTGCACGAGCTTCACCAACTACTGCACGGCGAAGATCAACAGCCAGTTGTGCTTCCCGCGCATCCTGCCCGGCGGCGGCACGCCGAGCGCGTCGAGCGGCTTGCCGTTCCAGATCACGGGCTTGGAGTTGATCAGCAACAAGAGCGCGGTGCTGTTCTACGGCTTCGCGCCGGCCGCTGCTCCGTTCCAGTTCGGCACGCTGTGCGTGCAGACCCCGGTCAAGCGCACGCCGCAGGTGAACACCGGTGGCTCGCTGTCCGGCAACGACTGCACCGGCGCACCGGTGTTTGACTTCAACGGCGTGATCCAGGGCGGCGGCGACCCGCTGCTCGTGCCCGGCGCGACGGTCTACACGCAGTGGTACTACCGCGATCCGGCGGTGCAGGGCGGCGTGGGTCTCACGGACGGATTGAACTTCCAGATCTGCCCCTAGTGGGTTGATTCGAAGTTTCGCCGCATACCTCAGGCGCCTCGCCGCCCCCCGCGGCGTTGCTCCGGTTCGGCGACCTATTCAGGTCGCCTGGAATCCTCGCGCCTTGCGGAGAGCGCCGAACCACCTGACATCTGCAGCGGACTTTCGAATCAACCCACTAGTCGCTGCGCGCAGCAGCGCTCGAGTTTCTTCGCGGGCCGTCGCTCCCTCCGAGCGGCGGCCCTTCGCATTGGAGCGCCCCGCACTCGCGCCCCGGGCGCAACGACGCGCGCGCTTCACGCCCAGGAGTGGAGATTCCGCGCAACTGCGCAGCGTGCGCACGGCGTGGCTTGACGGATCCGCGATTCCGGCGGAGTCCTTGAGCTGTCGGCGCCGTCGCGCCACGCGTCGCTCGACACGCGTGTCCGCAGCAGAGCTACCGTTTCAGCAACCTGCGCAACCAGTCGTGGGGCGCGCTGACGGTCGGAGTGCGCGGTCGCGCGGCGCTGCCGTTCGGCGGCGGCGTGATGTGCGTGCGCGCGCCGCGGCGCACGATCGCTCCGCAGGGAAGCGGCGGCGCCGCGTTGCCGGCCGCTGACTGCAGCGGCGTGTGGAGCGTGGACTTCAACACCTGGATGGACGGCCAGGTCGAGCTTCCGGCGGGCGTCGCTGTGCAAGCTCAGTGGCTGGGGCGCGACAGCGGCTTCGCGGCGCCGAACAACTGGACGCTCAGCGACGCTTTGGAGTTCATCCTGCGGCCATGAACGGCGCGCCGCTCACGGAGCGGCGTTGGGCGCTTCGGCGGGCAAGCGAAACAGACGCGTTGCGTTGTCGCTGGTGATGCGCGCGAGCTCCTCGAGCGGCAAGCCGCGTGCGAGCGCGATGCGTTCGAGCACTTCGCGACAGTAGGCCGGCTCGTTGCGCGCGCCGCGGCGGTGTTGCGGCGCGAGGAACGGGCAGTCGGTTTCGACGAGCAAGCGCTCGAGCGGCGTGGCGCGCGCGGCGGCGCGGTTGGCTTCGTTCTTGGGGAAGGTCACGACGCCCGAGTACGAAATGTAGAAGCCCAGCTCCAGGTACGGCGGCAGCTCGTCCGGCCCATACGTGTAGCAGTGCATCACGCCGCGCACGCCGGCGTGCTCGCGCAGCAGCGCGAGCGTGTCCTCGTGCGCCTCGCGGCAGTGCACGATCACGGGCTTGTCGAGCTCGCGCGCGAGCGCGAGGTGCCAGCGGAAGTTCTCGAGCTGCGCCGCGCGCGGCGAGAAGTTCTTGAAGTAGTCCAGGCCCGTTTCGCCGACGGCGACGCACTCGGGGCGGCGGCAGAAGGCCTCGATCTGTGCGCGCGCCGCGTCGTCGGCCTCCGCCGCGTCGTGCGGGTGGATGCCAGCGGTGGGGAACACACCCGGCGCGCCGCGTGCGAGCTCGAAGCACTGGCGCGAGGTGGCGACGTTGGTGCCGACGAGCAGCATGCGCGTGACGCCCGCCTCGCGCGCGCGGGCGAGCACCGCCTCGCGGTCGGTGTCGAACGAGTCGAAGTAGATGTGCGCGTGGGAGTCGGTGATCACCGCTCCAGAGTCACAGACCCGCGCAGTGCTTGTCGAGCATGCTGCCGAGGAACACCAGGAAGTGCTCGTCGGACTCGTGCTCGGAGACGTGCTGCAGCACTTCACAGGCCAGCTTGCGCGGCGCGACCTCGACCAGCGCCTGGGCGGCCTTGCGGCGCAACATGCCATCGGAGCTCGCCTCGAGCAGCACTTCGCGCAGGGCCGCGGCGGCGCGCTCGTCGGCGAACTTGGGCAGTTGGTTCACCGCGGCGTAGCGCGCGTCCGGCGGCTGGCGGATGTCGACCACGACGTCGCACAGCACCTTGGCCTCCTTGAGGCCGAGCTTCTCCGCCGCCGCGACCCAGCCGAGGACCAGAGCCTCCTGCGCGGGTTTGGTCTTGTGCTCCTGCGGCGCGCGCAGCATGGGCTCGAACAGCGCGATCGCGGCCTTGGGCGAACTGCCGCCGAGGATGCGCACGGCCTGCGTCGCAAGGCCCTGACCGCGCTCGCCGTCGTAGGTGGTGATCAGCGCCACCAGCAGCGGCTCGGTTTCCTCTGGGCAGTTCGCCGCCGCCACCTCCAGCAGCGGCCACTGCTGGTCGAGCGCTGCGTCGGGTTGTTCCTTGAATGCAGCGAGCGCGGCGAGGCCGACGGCGCGGCCCGCGCGGCTGAGGTCCTCGCGCAGCTTGGTCGCGCGGTGGAAGGCGCGGTCCTGGACATCGCTCGTCGTGGTGACGTCCACGGGCTTGAGCGCTTCGCGGAACTCGGCGATCAGCGCCTGGGCCCGGGCAGGCGACACCGAGCCCGTCGCGCCAGCGCCTCCGTCACAGCCGCCGACCGAACCGACCGCGAGAGCGGTGAAGAGCGCGAGGGCGCCGAGGCGCGCGTGCGCTAGCGCACGTTGCGTGAGCGAAGTCGATGCGGTGGCGGTGGGCATGGTGGGCCGAAAGGGCGAGGGCCGTTCACGGACAGGGCCGGGCAGCGCACATGACGGAGATGGCAGGCTCCCGCACGCCAGAGGGTACGGCATTTGAACCGGCGGAGCGGACGGGCGTGGCCGCGCAAGCAAGTCTCAGTCCTGCCTTCCGTCGCGCACCGCGCGCGCAGGGGGCCGCAGCTGCCTCGCGATGCTGGCGTCCGCCCGTGCGGCAGCACTATAGTGCCGCAGCGCGCGCCGCTGCCGCTCCGGCACGGTGGCGCGCGGTTCGTTGTCCTCCACGGTTTTTTCGAGCACCCTCGCGGGCCTGCGCCGCGTCCAGTGTTCCGCGCCCCCGCCCCGCCCCGCGCGGTGGGTGGGCCGCGCGCGACGCCACGGCGCAGGCCACGGACCGCGCAGCGGTGCTCCGCGTTGTGTGGCGCAAGCGCCCCTCACCACCCGCCTCCCTCTCAACCCCGCCCGCCCTTCGAAACGCGCCCAGAGCGCGCGCACAGCAACCTCTCATGAAGCAGGCCACACGGCTCCTCTCGGCGGTCTCCACGGCGGCCGGTCTCCTCGTCCCGGCCCTGGTTTTCACCTCGTGCAGCGGGGGCGGCGGAGGCGGCGGCGGCGTGATGTTCATCGAGTCGTGCACCCTGGGGTGCACCAACGGCTTGGGCGGTGCGCAGGTCAGCTGCGGCATCGTCAACACCTTCCGCAACCAGGACATCTCGGTCAGCTTCTCGCAGGACGTGCGCGACACGTCGCTGCTGGTCAACAACGCCTTCCAGGTGTTCGACACGGCGACCAGCTTCCTGCCCGCTGGCACGCGTCTGGTGGACTCGAACAACCCCAACCGCGCGATCTTCCGTCCGCGCCTGAGCTTCGACGCGCAGGGCAACCCGTCCTTCGGATTCGAAGCCGGCGCGAGCTACCAGATCCGCATTCCGGGCGTGGCCCAGAACGACGTCGGGCCGTACATCACCAGCGTCGACGGCCAGCAGAACCAGAGCCGCCTGCTGTGCACGATCACGACCAACGGCCTGATCGACCCGGTGCCCGGCTCGCCCTCGGTGCGGCTCGCCGTCAGCGTGCTGGGCGTGCCGAACAAGGTCAACGTCGACGATCCGGTCGCGTGCCTCGCCACTGACCCGACCTGTGACTTCCCGCAGCCTCCGGGCACGGTGATCCCCACCGACCTCTCGACGGGCCGCCTGGTCGACGTGCGCACGACCTCGCAGATCGAGATCACGTTCAACGACCTGATGAACATCGGCACCCTGGTGCTGCCGGCGACGGGCCAGTCGCCGTTCATCACGGTCAAGACCGACTCCGACGCCGACCTCACGACCTTGGGTGACCAGGTCGCGCTGCCCGGCACGTTCGCGCTGCTGCCCCCGGACCAGACCAACCTGCGGACCACGGTCGTGTTCACGCCGATTCCGGGCTTCCCGAGCGGCGGCCCGCCGAACGCGCGGCGCCTGATCGTCATCGACATCCCGGCGGGTGTGCGCGATCTGGCGGGCAACACCGTCGCGAACCTCGGCCAGCGCGCCTTCGTGCCGCAGCAGGTCACGCTCGGTGAGATTCAGCTCCCGGTGGCGGGCGGCGAGACCTTCGACGCGCCGATCGGCCGCCGCGACTCGGTGCGGACCGGCGCGTTGTGGGGCGAGAACGCCCAGGACCCCCAGACCCGCTTGCGCCCCGGCTTCGGCGGCGGCTCGGGACGCCTCGGCGATCTGGTCGTGCCGGCCAACACCAACGTGACGGTGGTCACCAGCACGCAGCGCGCGAGCCTGCGCATCGCGCTGGCGGCCAACCAGTTCCCCGGCAACCCGCGCGCCCCGGCCTTCGTCTTCGACGGCGGCACGGAACTGCTCGCGCGCCGCAACCAGCCGAGTCAGCTCTACCAGATCGAAATGGGGGACTCGGCCGCGGACGTTGTCGGAAGCATCGTGGCCTTCCTGCAGCGGGAGTCCAACGACCCCAACTCCGTGTACCCCGAACTGGCGCAGTTCGATTTCGAGGTCGAGAACGGCACCACGATGGTGCTGACGGCGCGCGTCGACGGGTCGGCGGGCAACGGCACCCGCGTAAACGCCTATCCCAGCGACCTGTGGAGCATCACCGGCGCGACCGTGCACGGCGCCGTGGGCAACACCGCCGGCCAGCTCCCCAATCCGCTCGATCCCAACCCGCCGACGGCGCAGACCTCCTCGGCTGCGACCTACCTCAGCGCGGCGCTCTCCGGCGGCTTGGACGCGGCCGTTTTCGGCGCGCTGGACATCAACGATCCCAGTGTGATCGTCGTCGATCCGAACCTGTTCCTGAACAACCCCATTCCCAACCAGCCGGGCGACCAACCGCCGGTCTACGTGGTCGACAACACGGTCGACAACGGCGTGTTCGAGTTCTCCAGCGTGAGCATCGGTCAGAACGCCACGCTGCGCTTCGTCGGCGAGAACCCCGCCCGCATCTTCGCCCGCGGTCAGTTCTCGCTGGCGGACACCGCCAGCTTGATCGTCTCGGGCGGCGACAACGGCACGCACCCCTCGGACGCCACGCTCGGTCAGTACGGCGCGCTGGGCGGTCCCGCTGCGGGGCGCGGTGGCCAGGGCGGCGATCGCCCGGACACGGCCGCCGAACTGCTGGGGCTGGGAAACACGGGTGCGTTCAACACCGGCCTCATGGTGGACAACAACGGCGTCGACAACGACAACGCCGTTCCGGATGGTCGCTCGGGTGGAGGCGTGGGTGGTGCGCTCGGCTACGGCGATCCGCAGGCCCCGCAGCTCGGCCTCGGCCAGGGCGTGGGCGGCGTCCGCTGGCCCGTCAATCTTCCGGCCGGCAACGGAATCGACCAAGTCGGCGGCGGCGCCGAGCCGCTCGACTTCCAGGACCTCGCGGTTCTGGCCGAGGCCGGTTGCGACAGCCGCCAGCTCTCCGGTCCCGGTTCCGGCGGCGCCTACGCCTTCGACGGCAACACTGGCGATGCGATCGCGCCGATCGGAACGCCGACGCTGCGCGCCGGACTTTTCGGCATCGGCTTCGTGCCGCCGAATCCGACTTCGGGCGGTGACTCGACTCCGATCGCGCTCGAGCCGGCGAACGCGCCGGGCGTGAAGCGCGCGCTGCGCCCTGACCTGGGCTACCTCCGCGGTGGCGCGGGTGGTGGCGGCGCCGGTGCGCACGTGTTCGACACGAGCACGAACGGCACGGGCACGACCGGCGCCAACACGTGCTTCTCCGCGCTGCAGGTGATCGACCGCTACCGCATCCACAGCGGTGCGGGCGGCGGCGGCGGCGGCGGCGCCATCCAGATCGTGGCCGGCGACTTCGCCGACCTCGCGGGTCGCATCGACGCCACGGGCGGCGACGGCGGCAGCGTGCGTCCGGGCTGGCCGATCGGGCCGGCGACGGCCTTCGGTTCCTTCGCGCAGCCCGGTGGCGGCGGCGCCGGCGGCGCGATCCTGATCCAGGCGCGCAACCTGGCGGTCGCCCCGCTCGCCAACCGCATCCTGGTCGCGGGCGGCGCCGGCGGCGTCGGACCCACGATCCAGCCCTCGGGCGCGAATCCTCCGCCCGCGCCGGCGCCTTCGCGCGGCGGCGACGGCTCGGCGGGTCTGGTCCACGTGGAGGTGGCGCAACCGGGCAACGACCCGGTCACCTTCGCGACCGGCCTGGCGAGCGTGATCTCGCCCTCGCCGACGGTGAACGACCCGCAGAGCACCGAGTGGCTCTCGGTGTCGCTGAACTGGGATTCGAGCAGCAACGCTGGCATCGACGCGATGAGCGGCGCCCAGTCCTGCTGGATCCTGCCCAACCTCCCGGTGAACATCTTCGCGCTCGACTTCAGCGACGACGCCGTCGGTCAGCCCGGTTGGGACATGACTGTGTTCGTCGACCTCGGCGCGGGTGAGCAGCCGGTCAGCTTCCGCACCCCCAGCCCGCTGTTCGGCAACCAGTCGCCCGAGCAGCTTTGGGGCCGCGACCTCGGCACTGGAACGGCGTTGGCGGGCGCTCCGATCGTGGTGCGCTTCCAGGGCGCGAAGTCGACCGGCGCGATCCCCGATCCGTGCTCGGTCACGATCGGCCCCGGCGGCAACGCCACGGGTCTGACCCCCTGGGTGATGCACCCCTCGGAGCTCAACAACTTCAACCCGGCGCCCGACATCATCCGCTGGCAGATCGTGTTCGACGGCAACCAGCCCGAGGCGGCTTTGATCCGCGGGGTGCGCAACCTCCTGATCCGCGCCACGCCGAACTGAGTTCGGGTCCGGGCCCGCACCTGTGCGAGTCCGCGGCGACGAAACCCACGCGAGCCCGCCGACCTATTCGAGGTCGGCGGGCTCGCTCTCTTGCGCGGAGCGACGAGCGCGTCACGCAGAGGCTGATTTCGCCGGGATTTCCGAAGTTTCCTTGCCCCCAACTCCGACGGAGATGTCGGCGGAGCCGGTGTTCTTGAGACGGCGCGAGGATTCCAAGCGAGCGGAATTACGTCGTCGAACCGGAGCGACGCCGCGAGGGGCGGCGTGGCCGGCGAGGTGTTCGACGAAATTCGAGAACGGGGCGCTCGTGCGTGCTCCGCGCGGAACAGAACCCGGCGCGTTCGAAGTAGCCTGTCTCGCACCCATGCGTCGGCTCCTGCTCCGCGCTCCGTGTCTGCTCGTCGACTCGCGCACGTGGGTCGACGACGGCGCGCTGCTCGTCGAAGCCGGTCGTGTCGCACGCATCGTTCGCGGTCCCGCAGCTGTGCGCCGCGCCTCGCGCAGCGCACGGAGCGTGGACTGCGGCGACGTGCTGCTCGCCCCGGGCTGGGTCAACGCACATGCGCACCTCGAGCTGGGCGCGCTCGCCGGGCGCACCCCCCGCGGCGGCGACTTCGGCGCCTGGGTGCGCGCCGTGTTGCAGGCGCGCGCGGCCTGCACGTCGGCGGACTTCGAGCGCGCGGTCGCGCTGGGCGCACGCGCGAGCCTCGAGGCGGGCGTCAGCGCGGTGGCTGACATCTGCTCGACAACGGGTTTCGTGCGCGGACTGGGGCGGACGCCGCTGCGGCACTGGGCCCTGCGCGAAGTGCTCGATGCGCACAACCCCTCGCGCACGGCCGGCGCGCTCGCGCTGGTGCGCCGCGCGCTGCGCCCGAGTGCGCGACGCGCGGAGGGTCTGAGCCCGCACGCACCCTTCACCGTCAGCCCGGAGCTGTTCTCCGCCGCCGCGGCAGTGGCCCGTCGGCGTAAGCTGCCCGTCGCTGTGCACTGGTCGGAGACCGATGCCGAGGTGGCCTGGCTCGAGCGTGGCGCCGGTCCGCTCGCCGCGCTCCTGGGACCTTCGCCGCGCCGCCGCGGGCTCGAGTTCATCGAGCGCGCCGGCCTGCTGCGCGCGCCGCTCGCGCTGATCCACGGCAACCACCCCGCGCGCGGCGAGCCGCAGCGCATCGCGAGCAGCGGCGCGGTCGTGGTGCACTGCCCGGGCAGCCACGCGTGGTTCGAGCGCGCGCCGTTTCCCTGGCGCCGCTACCTCGACGCGGGCGTGCGTCTCGCACTTGGGACGGATTCGCTCGCCAGCTCCGAGAGCCTCGATCTGGGGCGCGAGCTGCGGCTCGCGCGCGCCGCCGCGCCGTGGCTCGAGCCGCGCGTGTTGTTCGAAATGGCGACCGAAGGCGGCGCGTTGGCGCTAGGTCAGCGCGGACGGCTCGGCACGCTTGCGCCGGGGGCTCACGCCGATGTGCTCGCGCACGCGCTGCGAGCACCGAATGCGCGCGCAGCCCTCGAACACCTCACCGGTGTCGGCGCGCGGCTCGCGTCGGTTTGGATCGCAGGCCGCTGCGTGGTGCGCGGCGGCGCGTTGGCGCACTCGGGCGAAGCACGCTAACGTCTCGCCCCGGCGCCGCAGCCGCTTCCTCCTCTTCCCATGGCCGAAACTCGCGACAGCGCTGCCCCTTCGACGCCGCCCACGACCGCGGCGCAACGCCAAGCGCTTGAACTGCTCGCGGGCGCGTCGCGGGTGGTGCTGTGCGGCCACATGCGGCCCGACGGCGACTGCCTGGGTTCGCAGGCCGCGCTGTGCGCCGTGCTCGAGCGCCTGGGCAAGACGGTCTGGATCTACAACCCCGATCCGGTGCAGCCGCAGCTCGACTACCTCGAGCGCGACGTGCGCTTCCAGGTCTACAAGGGCGGCGAACTGCCGGTCCACGACCTGGCGGTGATGCTCGACTTCTGCGAGCTCTCGCGCACCGGTCCGATCGCCGCTGCGCTGGGCCGCTCGCCCTCGAAGAAGCTCATCGTCGACCACCACCTGTTCCACGGCGAGCCGTGGTGGGACGGCGCCTACGTCGACACCACCGCGAGTGCGACCGGCGTGCTCGTGCGGCGCATCGCGCGTGGACTGGGCGTGATGCTCGACGCGCGCATCGCCCGCGGCGTGTTCACCGCCATCGTGACCGACACCGGCTGGTTCAAGTACTCCAACACCGACGCGGAGACGTTCGCCATCGCCGGCGAACTCGCCGCGAGCGGCGTCGAACCCGCGCCGATCTACGCCTCGATCTACCAGCGCAACTCGCGCACGCAGCCGCTGGGCGTGGCGCGCGCGCTCTCGCGCCTGGAGTACGTCGCCGACGGCCGCATCGCGGTCGTCGACTTGCCCCTGCCCGCGCCGGGCGAAGCGGAGTTGCCCGACGGCGACGACGTGCTCGACCTGCTGCGCGCCGTGGGGCGCGTCGAGGTCGTGCTGTTCCTGCGCGAGATCGAGGGCGGCACGGTCAAGCTCTCGGCGCGCAGCAAGGGCGCCTTCGACGTCAACCGACTCGCGCGCGGCTTCGGCGGCGGCGGACACGCCAAGGCCTCGGGGGCCACGATCGGCGGCGCGCTAGGCGAAGTGCGGGCGCGGCTGGTGACCGCCGCGGTGTCCCAACTCTCGAGCGCGGAGAGCGTCGCGCGATGAGGATCGCGCTGATCAGCGACCTGCACTCCAACCGCGAAGCGCTCGACGCGGTGTTCGCCGACATCGACGGGCAGCATGTCGATTCGGTGCTGTGCCTGGGCGACGTGGTCGGCTACGGGCCCGAGCCCGAGTACTGCGTCGACGTGGTTCGCCAGCGCTGCCAGCTGTGCCTGATGGGCAACCACGACGAGGCGCTGTTCCGCGACGCCTCCGACTTCAATCCGCACGCGCGCGGCGCGATCGAGTTCACGCGCGAGCGCATGCAGCCGGCGTGGTGGTCGTCGGGCGACAAGAAGGCGCGTTGGAAGTACCTCAAGGGCCTGCCGCTCTCGCACACCATCGGCCGCTTCCTGTTCGTGCACGGCAGTCCGCGCGATCCGGTGCGCGAGTACGTGCTCTCGACCGACGGCTACTTGAACCCCGAGAAGCTGCGCGCGGTGTTCGACAGCTTCGAGGGCGTGGCGCTGGGCGGGCACACGCACCACCCGGGCATGCACGATGAGAACCTGCGCTTCCACGGGCTCAACGGCGCGGAGTCGCTCACGCTCGAATTGCCGCCCGACAAGCGCTTTTTCATCAACGTCGGCTCGGTGGGGCCGCCGCGCGACGCCGACAACCGCGCCTGCTACGCGATCCTCGAGGACGAGCGCATCACTTGGCGCCGCGTGCCCTACAACTTCCAGATCACGGCCGAGAAGATCGTGCGCACGGGCGCGCTGAGCGAAGTGCTCGCGCGCCGGCTCGCCATGGGGAAGTGAGGGGGGGAAAGTGAGGGGGGGGCGAGTGAGGGGGGGCGCGCCGTTCGCCGCGCGAACGCCGGCGCGTCAGCCCAGCCGCGAGAGCCCCAGCGAAGCGCGCATGACGTGGCGCAACATCTGCGGGTTCTTGCGCAGGCGCCGCAGGCTGTAGGGCAGCCACTGCGGGCCGAACGGGACGTACACGCGCACGGTGTGCCCCGCGTTCTTCCAGCGCGCCCACAGATGCTCCATCACGCCCATGAGCACCTGCAGTTCGTAGCGCGGCTTGTTCGGGCCGAATTCGGGCAGCAGCGCGAAGCACTGCGTCGCCATGCGTTCGTCGTGCGTCGCCAGCGAGATCGAGGCGTTGCGCTTCCACAGCGCGCGCACGCACTCGACGTAGGCGGCGCGAATCGGCTCGGGCTCGGTGTGGGCGATCTGCGCCGGCTCGAGGTAGATGCCCTTGACCATGCGCACGTCGAGCGGGCCGGACGCGAGGTTCTGGATGTCCCCGAGCGTGCGCTTGAGGCGCGACTGCAGCACGATGCCCACGTTCGCGAAGTCCGGGCGCAGCGCCTCGAACACACGCAGCGTGGCGTCGGTGGTCGTGTGGTCTTCCATCTCGACGCGCAGGAACAGCTTGCGCGCCGCGCAGTACGCCGCGAGGTCGCGGTACAGCTCCAGGCACAGCTTCTCCGAGCTGCGCAGCCCCAGGTGCGTCGGCTTGACCGACACGTAGGCGTCGACGCGCGCCGCGACGACCGCGTCGGCCGCCTGCTTGTACTCGGCGACCACCGCGCGCGATTGCGCTTCGCCGCTGACGTCCTCGCCGAGCACGTCGATGATGCCGGGGTGCTGGCGCTCGCGCAGCTCGCTCAGGGCGCGGATCGCGTTCTCGAGCCGTTCGCCCGCGACGTAGCGCTTGGCGACCCGCCACATGACGGGCCGGGGGACATAGGGCAACGTGCGCAGCACCAGATCGTCAAAACGCGCCATAGCGGGCGGAGATTGTAGGCGGGCGCGCGAGCGAATGCGCTGTGCTCGCCGAGCCCGCGCTACGATCCGGGCCGCGTGGGTTCCGCAGCAGACCAGAACGACCGAAGCGAGCGCGCGGCCGGCGTGCGCATCGTGCTCTCGACGCACTCGGCGCTGGAACCGGCGCGCGCGCTCGCCCGCGCGGCCGTCGAAACGCGCTTGGCGGCGTGTGTGAACATCCTCGACGGCGCGCTGAGCGTGTACCGCTGGAACGACGCCGTCGAAGAAGCTCGCGAGGTGCTGCTCGTGGTGAAGACCAGCGCCGATCGATTGCCCGAGCTCGAGCGACTGTGGCGCGAGCGCCACGGCTACGACACGCCCGAGTGGGTCGTGTTGCGGCCCGCCGACGTCGGCGAGCGCTACCTCGACTGGCTGCTCGGACAGACGCGCTGAGCGCCGCCCGCGCATGTCGCACGAACTCGACCCGGCGCGTTCCGCCCTTCGCGACGGCGGCCATCCGCGCGTGCAGCGCCTGGGCCGCTGGCTGGGCGTTGCGTTGTTCGCGCTGTTCGCCTTCACGCCCTTCGACGGACTCGACGTAGCCCAACGCCGCGCTGCCGCGGTCACCGCGCTCGTCGCCACGTTGTGGCTCACGCAGGGCATTCCGCTCGCCGCCGCTTCGCTGCTGCCCGCGGCGCTGCTTCCGCTGCTCGGCGTGCTCCCGGCGCGCGAGGCGTCCGCGGCCTACATGGACGACCTGGTGATGCTCTTTCTCGGAGCGTTCCTCGTCGCCAGCGGGCTCGAGGTCTGGGGCGTGCACCGGCGCGTTGCGCTGGCCCTGGTCGCGGCCTTTGGCGTGCGCCCGCGCCGCCTCGTGCTGGGCTTCATCCTCGCCACCGGCTTCATCTCGCTGTGGATCAACAACACGGCCGCGACGCTGATGATGTTTCCGATCGGGGTGGCCGTGATCACCACGGTGGGCGGCGGTCGCTCGTCGCCGTTCGCGCTCGCGCTGCTCCTGGGGATCGCCTACGCGGCGTCGATCGGCGGCGTGGCGACGCCGGTGGGCACCGCTCCCAACCAGCTTCTGCTCGGAACGCTGCGCACGAGCTATCCCGACGCGCCGCCGATCGCGTTCGCGAGCTGGATGGCGGCCTGGGTTCCGTTCGCGGCGACGTACCTCGTGATCCTGTGGCTGTTGCTCACCCGCGTCGTGTTGCGCGTCGGCCCCGAGCTCTCGATGTCGCATGACGTCATCGCCAAGGAGCGTGCGCAGCTGGGAGCGATGAACTCCGGCGAGCGACGCATGGCCGCGGTGTTCGCGGCCACGGCGCTGCTCTGGATCACGCGCGGCGGCTTGGATGTCGGCGCCTTCGCGCTGCCGGGCTGGGGGCCCGCGTTGGCGCAGTGGCAAGCCGACGTGCTCGGTCTGGCGAGCGCCGAGCAGCTGAAGGGCTTCGTCACCGACGCCACGGTCGCGATCGCGATGAGCCTCTTGTGCTTCTTCCTTCCCTCCGGCGTCGTGCGCGGCCAGCGGCTGCTCGACTGGGAGCGCTCGGGCAACTTGCCCTGGGACGTCCTGCTGCTCTTCGGCGGCGGCTTCTGCATCGCCAAGGGCTTCCAACACTCCGGGCTCGACCGCGCGCTCGGCGCCGTGCTCGCCCCGGCGATCGACGGCCAGCCCGCCTGGCTCGTGATCGCCATCGTCGCCGCGTTCATGACCTTCCTGTCCGAGATCGCTTCGAACACTGCGCTCACGGCGATCGCGTTGCCGATCCTGGCGGCGGCCGCGGTCCAGGGCGGGTACGACCCGCGCCTGGTGATGATTCCCGCGACCGTCGCGGCGTCGTGCGGCTTCATGTTGCCGGTCGGCACGCCGCCCAACGCCGTGGTGTTCGCCAGCGGGCTGATTCCGGTGGGCACGATGGCCCGCGTGGGCTTGCTCGTCGACGTCGTCGGGGTTGCGCTCCTCACGGCCTTCTTCGCGCTGTGGGGCAGCGCGGTGCTCGGCATCGAGAGCGGCTTGCCGGCCTGGGCCGTCCCGTGAGCGCTCCCGCGCCCGGCGAGGTGGTCAAGCTTTCCGGCCGGTGCGTCGATCTCTCGCGACGTGTTGTCCCCTCCCTGGCGCAAACTCGCGCTGCTCTGCGCGCTTGTCGTCGCGTTGCCGAGCGCCCCGCCGCCGCAGAGCGCCGAGCGACCGCCTGAGTTGCGTGGTGCGGACGCGGCGGACGAACACTTCGTGCTCGAGTTGCGCACGCATTCGAGCGGCGCGCGGTCCACGACCGCCGCGAAGCCGGTGGGGGTGGCGCGCTGGGTTCGCCGCGCGTCGGACGGCCGCCTCCAGCTCGAATTCGAAGCGCGCTTCTTCGAGGAGAACCTGCGCGTGCACCACGTCGAAACCTTCGGGCCCAAGGGGAGCGAACTGGTCTGGCGCGAATGGCGGCCGGCGCACGGGCGCACGCTCCACGTGCATGTCGAAGGCGGCTTGGTGCGCGTCGTCGAGTGGGGCGGTCTCGAGGCGCTGCGCGAGCGCTGGAGCGCCCCCGCGGAGCTCGTTTTTCCGCTGCAACTCGTCGAACTTGCTCGCAGCGGGGCTGCGCCGCAGGCGTGGCGCGAACGTGGTCCGCTGCGCTTCGATCCGCTCGGACGCGTGTACGAACGTGTTCGCATCCAGGCGCAGGCGCCGGACGCCGGGGGCAACCTCGCGCTCGTGCGCGAGGACGGTTCGAGCGCCGGCGTGTTCCGCTTCGAGCACGGGGCGCTCGCGAGCTTCGCCTGGCAGGCGGGCGAATTGCGCGGCCGCGCCGTCGACGCGCAGGAGTACGCGGAGCTGCTCGCGCAGGGCGAATCCGCGCGCTGACGGGCCGCGGTCTTGAGGGCCGCTGAAGGCGCGCGGCGCACTCGGCTGCATCTTTCGCAGCCTTGGCCCCGAACAGCGCCGTGGCGCTTGGAGGTTTCGCGCGCAGAGCCGATCATGGCCGCCCCCTCCCCGCGCCCTCGTTCCGCTGCGCGCATCCGTCCCCGCCCTTCAACAATGCCGCGATTTCGTCGATCCGCGACCCCACGCCCGACCCGCGTGTTGGCTGCGGCGTTTCTGCTCAGCGTCGGACTGAGCGGCTGCTACACCCCCGCGCAGCAGCTCGTCAACGCCGACACCGAAAGCTACGCGATCCTCGAGAAGCGCCGAGCGGAGCTCGACGCCAAGGGCGGCTTCACGATCCAGCCGCCGCCCGACAGCCTGCGCCAGCGCGTGCTCGCTGGCGAGAAGCCCGGCGCGCTCGGTCTGGTGCGCGTGCTCGAGGTGGCGGCGGAGAACAGCCGCGATTACCAACGGCGCAAGGAAGACCTGTACCTCGCCGCGCTCGACCTCACGCTGGAGCGTTTCGCGTTCGCTGCGCAGCGCAGCGGCCAGCTGAGTGCGCTGCTCGATGGGACCGGCGGCGAGGCACAGACGGCGTCTGCCGGCGGCGGCTTCGCGGTGCGGCGCCTGCTCGGTACGGGCGCAGCGCTGATCGGCGACGTCGGTCTGTCGCTGGCGCGCAACCTCTCGCGCGGCGACGGTTGGGACGTCGCGAGCGACATGGGGATCACCGTCACGCAGCCGCTGCTGCGCGGTTTCGGCCGGCGCATCGTGCTCGAACCGCTGACGCAGGCCGAGCGCAACGTCGTGTACGCGGCGCGGACCTTCGAACGCTTCCGCCGCACCTTCGGCGTCGACGTGACGCAGCGCTACCTGCGCATCCTCCAGCAGGCGCTGCAGCTCAAGAACGAAGAAGAAAACCTCGCCAACCTCGAGCAGGTGAGCAAGCGCAACGAGGCGCTGTCGCAGGCCGGACGCCTGTCCGAAGTGCAGCTCGCGCAAGCGCAGCAGGACGAACTGCGCTCCCAGGCGCGCGTCATCGACCAGCGCCAGCGCCTTCAGACCGCGCTCGACAACTTCAAGTTGTTCCTCGGCCTGCCGATCACCGCGCCGCTCGAACTGGACCTGAGCGAAGTCGAGCGTTTGGACAGCGGCCAAGGGCTGCAGGTGAACGAAGCTGTCGCCACGCGCTTCGCGCTCGACCAGCGGCTCGACTTCCTGACCGTGCTCGATCAAGTTGCCGACGCCGAACGCAAGATTCCGATCGCTGCCAACCGGCTGCTCGCCGGAGTCGATGTCACTTCGAGCATCAACGCCTCGAGCGAGCCGGGCAAGCCGTTCGAATACGACTCCGACGACCTGAACTGGGACCTGGGACTCGACGTCAACCTGCCGATCGACCTCATCTCGCAGCGCAACGCCTACCGCGAGACGCTGATCACGCTCGAGCGCGCCAAGCGCGCCGAAGTCGAACTCGCCGATTCGATCCGCGTCGCCCTGCGCGATGAGTTGCGCCAGTCGACGGCGTTGCTCGAGACGCTGCGCATTCAAGCCAACGCCGTGACGCTCGCCGAGCGCCGCATCGAGAGCACGCGCCTCAACCAGCAGGCCGGCCGCGCCGAGACGCGTGATATCCTCGAAGCGCAGGAAGCGCTGCGGCAGGCGAACAACGCGCTGATCTCCGCGCGCGTGGACTACCATCTCGCACGGCTGAATCTGTGGCGCGACATGGAGCTTTTGCGCGTCGACGAGAACGGCGTGCGCCCCGATCCTGAACTGCTGCTGGCGGACCCGAACAACGCGCCCTCCGGCGCGGAGCCGACCACCGACAGCGCAGAACCCGCGCCCGAGGAGAGCAAGCAATGAACAAGCATCGAGCCGGCTTCAAGCTCGTCACCGTCGCCTTGACCATCGCGGTCGTGGGCGGCCTAGCGTGGTACGGCATCGCGCGCAGCGGACTGCTCAACAGCGAAGAGACCGAGGAGCTGACGGGCGCGCCCGTCCAGCGTGGGCTGCTGCGCGTCAGCGTCGTCGAGCGCGGGAACCTCAAGGCGGCCGACGCGGTCGTGCTCAAGAGCGAGATCGAAGGCAACGCCACGATCCTGTTCCTGATCCCCGAGGGTACGCAGGTCAAGGAAGGCGATCTGGTGTGCGAGCTCGACGCGACGCAGCAGATCGACCGGCGCGTGGCGCAGGAGATCACGCTGCGCAACGCCGACGCGGCCTTCATCAAGGCCAAGCAGAACTACGAGATCCAAAAGAGTCAGAACGACAGCGACATCAAGCGCGCCGAACAGGCCCTGAGCTTCGCGGACGTCGACCTGGTCAAGTTCCGCGAGGGCGACAAGGCGGCCAAGGAGGCGCAGGCGAGTGAGAAGATCAAGCTCGCCGAGGAGGAGAACACGCGCGCCAGCGACAAGTTCAACTGGTCGCAGAAGCTGTTCGACAACGGCTTCCTAACCAGCACCGAGCTTGAGGCGGATCGCCTGTCGCGCTCGCGCGCCGAGATCCAGCTCGAACAAGCCAAGCGCGACCGCGACCTGCTGGTGCGCTTCCAGTTGCCGCGCGACGAGGCGGAACTCGTGGCCAAGCTCGACGAGGCGCGCCGCGAGCTCGAGCGCGTGAAGCTGCAGGCGGCCGCGCGCCTGGTCGACTTCGAAGCGGACATGCGCACGCGCGAGGCGCAGTTCAACCTCGAGCGCGAGAAGCTGCAGAAGCTTGAGAACCAGATCGCCAAGGCCAAGATGCGTGCGCCGCGCGCCGGCATGGTGGTCTACGCCCAACAGGACTCTGGCGGCCGCATGGGCGGAAGCCAGCCGATCCAAGAGGGCACCAGCGTCCGCGAGCGGCAGGACATCGTCACCATCCCCAGCGCGACGGGCATGGTGGCGCAGGTCAGCTTGCACGAGTCGGTGCTCAAGCAAGTCAGCGTCGGCCAGAACTGCCTGCTCAAGATCGACGCGCTCGGCGCGCGCGAGTTCCAGGGCCGCGTGAGCTTCGTCGCCGTGCTGCCCGACCAGAACTCGTGGTGGGCCAACCCCAACACGCGCCTGTACCGCACCGAAGTGCAGATCCTCGACGGCATTCCCGACATGCGTCCGGGGATGAGCTGCCAGATCGAGATCCTTGTCGAGGACGTCAACGACGCCACGTATGTGCCTGTGCAGGCGGTGTTCCGCTCCGGGGGCGACAACATCGCTTTCGTGCCGCTTCCCGGCGGCAAGTACGACGAGCGCAAGGTGAAGGTCGGGCGCTACACGAACAACTGGGTCGAGATCGTCTCGGGCCTGCAGGTCGGCGACCTGGTGACGCTGACCGCGCCGATCGGATTCACCCCGGCGCCAGCGCCGCAGGCCCCGCCCACGACGACGAGCGCGAACACGCCTGGCGCTCCGGGTGCGAACGCGAGCGCCGGAGCTCCGGGTGGTTCGGGGCCAGGTGGTGCGAGCCTGGGCGGCGCTCCCGCGGCGACCGGCGAGAACGGCGCGCGGCCCGCGGGCGGCGAGCGAGGCGGCCGAGGCGAACGCGGCGAGCGTGGCGGTGCGCCGGACGCGGGTGGGGCGGCGATGAGCGACGAAGATCGCGAACGCATGCGCGCCCAATTCCGCGAGCGCATGGCCAACATGACCGAGGAAGAGCGCGCGAAACTCATGGAGCAGATGCGCCAGCGTGGTCAGGGCGGCGCCGCTGAGGGCAGTGCGGGCGGCGGCGGCGCTCCGGGCGGCGGTCAGAAGTAGCCGCATGGGCCAGGCGAACTCCGACACGCCGGTCGCCGAACTGGTGGACGTGACACGCGTCTACCGCATGGGCGGCAACACGGTGCGCGCGCTGGACGGTTTCAGCCACGCCTTCGGGCGCGGCGAGTACTGGGCCATCATGGGCAGCTCGGGTTCGGGCAAGTCGACCTTGCTCAACGTGCTCGCGTGCATCGATCGGCCCACGAGCGGCGTCTACAAGGTCGACGGCATCGACACCGGCAAGCTCGATGACGACGAGCTGAGCGAAATGCGCAGCCGCAAGCTCGGCTTCGTCTTCCAGGCCTACAACCTGATTCCGCAGTTGGACGTGCTGGAGAACATCATGACGCCGCTGTTCTACCAGGACGATCCGCCGGCGGACGGCGAAGAGCGCGCACGCAAGCTCGCCGCACGCGTCGGGCTCGCCCAGAGACTCGACCACCGTCCGATGCAGCTCTCCGGCGGCCAGCAGCAGCGTGTGGCCATCGCACGCTCGCTGGTCAACCAGCCCGCGCTGATCCTCGCGGACGAAGCTACAGGCAACCTGGACAGCGCCACGGCGCTCGAGATCCTCGCCCTGTTCGACGAACTGCACGCCGAGGGCCGCACGATCGTGATGGTGACGCACGAAGCCGACGTCGGCGAGCGCGCGCAGCACGTGATGCGCCTCAAGGACGGCCGCATCGAGAGCATCATTCGCAACCAGCACACCAGCGCGCGCAGCGAGTACTACGCACCTGCGCCGACGGCGCAGGATGTGCGCGACGATCAGATCACGCATCGAGGAGTCCGATGAAGCAGGGCGCGTTGTGGCGCACGGTCAGGCTCGGCGTGTCGAGCCTCCTGCTGCACAAGTTGCGCAGCGCGCTCACCACGATGGGCGTGCTGTTCGGCGTGAGCTCGGTGATCGCGATGCTCGCGATTGGCGAGGGCGCCAGCGCCGAGGCCCAGGAGCAGATCCGCCTGCTCGGCAGCAACAACATCATCCTGCGCTCGGTCAAACCGCGCGAAGACTTCGCGACGGGTTCGGGCCAGACCACCCGCGTCGTCGCGTACGGACTGCTCGAGGACGACCTCGAGCGCATCGAGAAGACCTTCCCCGGCGTCGCGCGCGTCGTGCCGGTGCGTGAGATCTACGAGGAAGTGCGCTTCGGCGACCGCGTCATGAACCCGCGCGTCATGGCCACGCTGCCGGTGTACCGCGAGGTCACCAACCGCGTCATGTACGAAGGGCGCTTCCTGAGCGACCAGGACATGGAGCGCGTCGCCAACGTGTGCGTGCTCTCCGACACCGTCGCCAACCATCTCTTCCCGGTCGATACGCCGCTCGGCAATACGGTCAAGATCGGCGCGGATTACTACACGGTGATCGGCGTGTTGCTCTCGCGTGTGCGCCAGCAGTCCGACGCGGCGCCCGCGGGCAAGTCGACGGCCGAGGTCTTCATCCCGCTCGAGACCGGACGCAAGTGGTACGGGACGATGCAGGTCAAGATGCGCGCCGGCAGCCGCGAGATGGAAGAGGTCGAACTGCACGAGATCGTGGTCGAGGTCGCCGATCCCAAGCACGTGCCGATGGTCGCTGCGGCGTCGCGCGAGATGCTGCGCCGCAACCACAAGCAGGCCGACTACGAGGACGTCGTCCCGCTCGAACTGCTGCTGCGCGCCGAGGAGACCAAGCGCATCTTCAATATCGTGCTCGGCTCGATCGCCTCGATCAGTCTGCTCGTCGGCGGCATCGGGATCATGAACGTCATGCTCGCCACGGTGACCGAACGCACGCGCGAGATCGGCATCCGCCGCGCGCTCGGCGCCAAGCGCCGCCACATCGTCACGCAGTTCCTGGTCGAGACCGTCGTGCTCTCGGTGGGCGGCGGCCTGTTCGGCGTCGCGCTGGGCCTCTTGGTCCCCGCGCTCGTCGAACATTTCGCCGAGATGCGCACGATCATCACGCCGACAGCTCCGATCGTGGCCTTCGCGATCTCGGCCGGCATCGGCGTCGTGTTCGGCATCTACCCCGCCTGGCGCGCCGCGACGATGGACCCGGTCGAAGCGCTGCGGCACGAGTAGCCGCCCCGCTGGCGCGCGACGACTCGCTTCGCTCTCTCGCAGCAGCGACGCCCGAGAGGGGCGCGTGCGTCGCGAGTCACTCGTAGCTTCACGTGAGTTCTCTGCGGGACGCAGGTCATGTCCGCATGGCGGCTCGCACCCGCTCTTGACCGTCGTCGATACGCTTGAGAGCTACACGTTCACGCGGCCCGAGCACGTGAGACGGCCCAATGACGACTCGCAAGTCCAACTCTCGAAGTCTTGTAGGGACGCTAGTGGGCGCGTGCTTGGTCGCCAGCCTGCTGTACTGGGCCATCCGTTCGCCGGAGCAGGGGACCAGCGAGGCGGCTAGTGCGGCTCCAGCGCAGCGACTTTCCGGCGCTGACGACGTGATCGCCGCGCCGGCGCCGTCGGCGGAGCGCACGGGGAACGCTTCTCAAGCGCGCCCGAGCGTTGGGACGTCACGAGCCTTGGCCGTGGATACCTCGGGCGCGCCGCTGGAAGGCGCACGTGTGTTCACGAACGGCGAACGGGGTTGGACGCTGCGCGGGTTCACCGACGCGTCGGGTGTGCTCGCGTTGGATTTCGCGCCCGACGCAACCGTGCAGGTCGCGGGGCGCGCGGATGGACTCACGCCGACCCGCGCGACGTCGACGCCGGCACATACGGCCGAAGTGCGGCTCGTCTTCGAGCCCGGAGAGCGCATCTGTGGCGTGGTTCGGACACACGCGGGAGCAGCGCCTCGCACGCCGGTCCGTCTGCTGGCGTTCTCGCGCGAACGGCCGATCGAGACTCTTGTCCAACGGAGCGAGCATCTGATCGCCGGCGACCCGACGTTGCTCCTGGCGCAGTCCGACGCCGACGGCGCGTTTTGCATCGACGGCGTGACGCCCGGGGATGTGTATGCGCTCGCTTGCGGCGGGCATGGCTACGTGAGCCGGAGTGGAGTCACGAGCGTCGCGGCCGGGAAGCTGGATGTGTCCATCGAGGTCACACGGTTGTTCGGGGTTGGGATCCAGTTCATCGACCGCACCGGAGAGCACGTCGTCAGCGCGCTTGGCGGACGCGGGCTCGATGGATGGTGCGAGGCGCCCCTGTCCAGATTCCACGGAACGATTGGGATCGAGGCGTTGCTCGCGGGGCTCGATCCGAAGTGGGCGAACGTGCCGCCCAATATGGTTTTCTGGTCGTACGTATCGGACACCGATGCGGACACGCTCGGGCCGGTCCGACTCGACCATGAGATCGCTGGATACGCGGCCGGCGTTGAGCGTTTCGACGCAGGCATCGTGAGCCAGGAGGTTCCGGTCGTAGTCGTGCCGCTCGAGCCCGTGCGCTCTGGCCGAGCACCCGTCGACGTCGTGTTCACTTCGACGGCCGAGTCGGACGGAGGCACGCGCGTGCGGCAGCCGCGCGAAGGCCGTCTCGTTCTGCGCGGCGACGACGGCGTTGAGTGGGTGTTTGCTGTGTCGGCAGCCGAGGCCGATCGAGCGTCCGTGCATGGGGTACCGTTCGGCAGCTATCGCGCACGCTACGTCGCGACGCCGTTCCAGTTTCCTGCTCGCGGCCTCGAGCCCGTCGCGCTCGAAGTCGGCGCCGAGGGCGCGCGCTTCGAGGTTTCGTTGACTGGCACGGGCTGGATTCGTCTCGCACTCAAGCGTCCGGACGGATCTGACTACTCGGGCCAGGTGCAACTTTCCCTGCTCGAGGGCGAGGTGAAGGTCCAGCCGAACGGATCGTTCCGCGGCTCAGCGACGGCGGTGCGACCGGTGAACGCCCCATATTTGATCGAAGGGCTAGCGCCGGGCCGGTACACGGCGCTCCTCGACATGCCGACGTTCGTCACCTCTGGTGGGCAGCGCTTCCTGCCGGTGGAGGTGCGCGAAGGCGAAGAGACCGTGCTCGCCGCAGAACGATTGCACTGAGTGCGGCGCCCGGCGCGTCGATCCACTACTTGGCGCAGCACAACGCGGAGGTCATGGCAACGCGGCCCGCAGCGCGAGGGCGCGCGCGAGGTGCTCCGAAGTGAGTTCGTCAGCGCCGTCTAGGTCGGCGAGTGTGCGTGAGACGCGCCGCAGGGACTGCACGGCGCGTGCGGAGAGGCCGCGCTGGCGTTGAGTGCGCTCCAGGAGCGGGCGCAGTCGCGCGTTGACCGGTGCGTGGACGTCCAGTTGCGCCGCGTCGAGGTCGGCGTTGCGGGCCGCGCCTTGACGCGCGTGGGCTAGCGCGCGCGCTGCGGCGACGCGGGCGGCGAGCTCGGCGGCGCTCGTTCCGCTCGTCGACGGAGCGGGCGCTTGCACAGTCGCTTGCACGCCCGCGTGTTGCGGCGTCGGCTGCGTCGAGCTGTCTGTCGAGCCGTTTGTCGAGCCGTTCTCGGGGGCGCTCGTCGAGTTCGTGCTCCGGCTGGAGGCCGCGCCGCGTGCTCCTTCCGCGCTGCGCGGAGCGAGCTCGTCGAGCGTCGGCGGCGCGAGTTCGATGCGCAGGTCGATGCGGTCGAGCAGCGGGCCCGAGATGCGGCGGCGGTAGCGCTGCACCGCGGTCGGAGGGCAGGCGCAGGGCGTGCGTGGATGACCGAGGTAGCCGCACGGGCACGGGTTCATGGCGGCGAGCAACTGGAAGTGCGCTTCGAGTTCGAGCTGGCGGCCGGCGCGGCTGATGCGCACGACGCCTTCTTCCAGCGGCTGGCGCAGCGCTTCGAGCACCTCGCGGCGGAACTCGGGCAGTTCGTCGAGGAACAGCACGCCGCAGTGCGCGAGCGTGATCTCGCCCGGCGCCGGCGGCGCGCCGCCGCCGACCAGCCCGGCGTAACTCACCGTGTGGTGCGGCGCGCGGAACGGCCGTGAGCGCGCGAGGCCACCGGGCCAGCGGCCCGCGGCGGAGAGCACGCGCGTGATCTCCAGACGTTCTTCGAGCGTGGGCTCGGGCAGCAGCGTGGCGAAACGTCGCGCGAGCATGCTCTTGCCCGCGCCCGGCGCGCCGAGGAACAACAGGCCGTGGCCGCCGGCGGCCGCGACGGCGAGCGCGAACTTGGCGGTCGCTTGTCCGCGCACGTCGTCGAGCGAAAGCGGCGCGGACGGCGCGGCCGGGGCCTCGCTCGGCGTGAGCGGCGGCAGTTGGCGCTGCGGCGAAACAAGGTGTCCGAGCACCTGTTCGACGTGCTGTGCGGCGCGCGCGGTGACGCCCGGCGCCCAGGCAGCTTCTTGGGCGGTGACGGTGGCCGCGATGACCTCGCTCACGCCCTGCCGCGCCGCGGCGAGCGCCGCCGCGAGACCGCCGGGCGAAGCATGCAGCGCGCCGTCGATGCCCAGTTCGCCGAGGAACAGGCGTCCGCGCAGCGCCTTGGGCTCGAAATGGCCGCAGGCGCACGCGGCGGCTAGCAAGAGCGGCAGGTCGAGGCTCTCGCCGCTCTTGCGCCGCCCCGCGGGCACGAGGTTCAAATACAGCCGTCCGTGGGGGAGGTGCAGGCCGTTCGCCTCGAGCGCGCACACCAGCCGACCCTTGCTTTCGCGGATCACGGGGTCGGGCAAGCCGGTGAGAACGACTTCAGTGCGCTCCTTCGTCGCGCCGTCAAAGCGCGCTTCGACGGTGACGAGCTCCGCCTGCGCGCCATGCAGGCTGGCGCCGAGTACGCGCACGGTCCTCACCGCGCACCACCGTGTCTGCATCGAGCGAAGGATTCCACCGCGCCGCTGACGAACGGAAACCGCGCCGGTGGCGCAGCATCTGACGAATTTCCGTGCCCGCTCGCGCTTGATCCACACCGGCCGCACCTGGATCCTCGCGTTTCTATGGACACCTACTACGACCCGGCCGACCTCGCCAAGTTCTCCAAGCTCGGCGAGCACGCCCCGCAACTCGCCGCGAAGTTCTTCGAGTACTACGGCGCTGTGTTCGCCGACGGCGCGCTTTCGGCGCGTGACAAGGCGCTCGTGGCGCTGGGCGCGGCGTACGCGGTGCAGTGCCCGTACTGCATCGACGCCTACACGCAGGAGACGCTCAAGCACGGCTGCGACCTCGAGCAGCTCACCGAGGTCACGCACGTCGCGGCGGCGATCCGCGGCGGCGCGGTGCTCGCGCACGCGGCGCAGATGAAGAACGCCGCGGCGAAGATGGGCATGTGATGGAGAGCTCGCTGGGCAGCGCCTCGCGCGGACTCCAGCTCGCGCCGACCCTCGCGCGCCGCGGCTCGCCGCTGGCCAGCGGGACGGCGCAGCTAGCGCGGCTCGACGCCGTCGCCGTCACGGATGCGCTGGGCGGCGACTTCGACGCGCACCTCGAACGCGCGGGACTCGCTCCGCTGCGCGCGAGCGGCGTCGAGGTGCTGCAACTCAACCTCGGCAAGGTCTGCAACCAGACCTGCGCGCACTGCCACGTCGACGCCGGACCCGAGCGCACGGAGTCGATGTCGCGCGAGACCGCGGAGCTTGCGCTGCGTGTGCTCGCTGCGACGCAGATTCCGACCGTCGACATCACCGGCGGCGCACCGGAACTCAACCCGAACTTCGAGTGGATCGTGCGCGAGGCGCGGCGCCTCGGCCGGCGCGTGATGCACCGCTGCAACTTGACGGTGATCGCCGCGCCGGCGTTCGCGCACTTGCCAGGCTTCTTCGCGGAGCATCAGGTCGAGGTGGTGTGCTCGTTGCCGCACTACCGCGCGCTCAACACCGATCGGCAGCGCGGCGAGGGCGTGTTCGAGCGTTCGATCGCGGCGCTCAAGGCGCTCAATGCGCTCGGCTACGGCGTCGAGGGCTCGGGGCTCAAGCTCGTGCTCGTCACCAATCCGGTCGGCGCGTTTCTGCCGGCCGGCCAAGCATCGGCGCAGGCGGAGTGGAAGCGCGAGCTCGCGCGTTTGCACGGCGTCGTGTTCAACGAGCTCTACGCGATCACGAACATGCCGATCAGCCGCTACCTCGAGTGGCTCGACTCCGGCGCCAAGCTCGAGCGCTACCTGCAGCTGCTCGTCGACTCGTTCAACCCCGCGGCGGCGCGTGGCGTGATGTGCCGCACGACGTTGTCGGTGGGTTGGGACGGACGCTTGTACGACTGCGACTTCAACCAAATGCTCGAGCTCGAACTCGGCGTGTTCTCGCCGGGAGAGCGACGCGACGAGCGTGCGCCGCCGCGGCATCTGCGCGATTTCGAGCTCGCCGCACTCGGGTCGCGCCGCATCCGCACCGGGCGCCACTGCTTTGGTTGCACGGCCGGCGCGGGTTCGTCCTGCGGCGGCGCGACGACCTGAGCTTCGCTCGGTCGGAAAGTTCTTCGCGCTGCGCGGGGCCTGGGCCGCGCCGCAAGCGCGAACGCTCCGCGCGGAGCCGCGCGAGACTGGGCAGCCCGGCAAACACGGGTAGTGTCGAAGTCGAGGTCTTCGTACACCGCCATGCACGCCGTACTTCGCACACTCGTTGTCGCGCTCCCTCTGTGCTCGCCAAGCGCCGCGGCGCAGGAGGCGAGTCGCGCGAGTCCCGATGCGCTCGCGGCGCTGCTCGCCGGCGGTCCCGCGCGCGCGGAGCGCTGCGAGCCGCAGCACGCGCCGCGTGAACTCGCCACGCCGCGCGAGAGCGTGCACACCGACTGGGTCGCCGGCGAACTGTGGGTGCGGGGCGCGAACTACAAGCTGCACGCAGCGCGCAACGCGCGTTTCCTGCCGTTCTTCAGCTCGTCGGCGCCGCGGCACTATCCGCTCGAGTTCGAGCTTCTCGCGCTGCGCGCCGGTGCGCAGGAGCAGGCCTTCGCGCGCGAGGTCGCGCCGCGTCTCGACGGCGCATTCGTCAGCTACGACCGCGGCGCGCTGACCGAGCTCTACGAACTCGCGCCGCGCTCCGTCGAGCAGTCGTTCGTGATCCACGCCCCGCTGGCGCGCGGCGAGCTCGTGCTCGAACTCGCGCTGCGCACGGAGCTCGCTTGGCAAGCTGACGGCGCAGGCTGGAAGTTCTCGAACGAGTTCGGCGAGCTGCGCTACGGCGCGGCCGTTGTCTTCGACGCGGACGGCCGCAGGTTCGAAGTCGCAAGCACGCTCGTCGACGGGCGCCTCGCGCTGCGTGTGCCCGCCGAGTTCACCGCGAACGCGCGCTATCCGCTCGTCATCGATCCGGTGATCGCCGCGTTCGGCGTCGAAGCCACGCCGGCCGAGTCGTTCTCACCCGACGTGTGCTTCGACGCAACCGGCGCGAGCGTACTGCACGTGTGGGAGAGCGAGTTCAACGCGAACGACCACGACGTGTGGGGCGACATGTACACGCCCGCGGGCGTGCCGCTCTACCGCGGCGGCTGGATCGACAGCACCGCGGATTACTGGGCGCGGCCGCGCACGGCCAACCGCGGCGCTTCGAACCGCTTTCTCGTCGTCGCGCACGTCCTCAACGCCGCGACGAACCGCATCGAGGTCTGGGGCCGCACACGCGACACCAACACCGCGCTGCTCTCGCCGCCGTTCAAGATCGCCGGCGGAACGAACTTCGACCTGCTCAACCCGGACGTCGGAGGCGATCCGTACCCGAGTGGAACGAGCTACTTCCTCGTCGCCTACGAGCGCATCTACACCTTCGGGCAGGACCACGACATCCATGGAAAGCTCGTCACGGACGCCGGCACGCTGGTGAACGGCACGGTCAACATCGACCTGTCGGTGTTCACCTACGACTCGCGCGTCAGCGTGTCGCGCTCGAACAATTCCGAGCGCTGGAACCTCGCCTGGCAACGTGCGAGCCCAGCGGGCGGCAACGACATCTTCGGCGCGCGCGTGGAGTGGAACGGCGTGATCGCAAGTCCCACCTTCCCGATCGCGGCCACGCTCGTCGACCACAAGAGCCCGGCGGCGTCGAGCTCGCAACAGGGCAGTCAGCGCTGGCTCGTCGCGTACGAAGAGGACTTCGGTTCGGACCACGACATCGTCGTCACCGGACTCGACGGCGCGAGCGTGCGGGCGACGCTGAACATGAGCTCCTACGACGGCGCGTTCTGGTACCAGGACCAGCGCGCGCCCGCGATCGACGGCGACGGCAGTCGTTACGTGTGCGCGTATTCGGAGCTCTACGGTCAGAGCACCAACGACTACGACGTGTACGCCACGGAGTTGCTCTTCAACGGCAACTCGCTCGTCGCGCTCGCGGCGCACCAACCGGTCTCCGCCGACTGGGGCATCGAGATCGATGCGCGCGTTGCGGCGCACGAGTCGAGCCAGCCTTCGGCGAGTTCGCGGGCGTTCACGATCGCACTCGCGCGCGAACCTGACGGCCAGGCGTTCGTGTCCTTCGACATCCTCGCGGCGCAGTACGAAAGCGGCGCAGGCGGCGCGGTGGCTTCGTTCTGCGACGGAGCGACGGTGGTGTGCCCGTGCGGCAACGGGTCGTCGACGGTGGGGGGCTGTCCCAACTCGGCGAATTCCGCGGGTGCGCATCTGTCGTGGGGCGGAGCTTCGTCGACGAGCCAGGACACGTTGCAGCTCTTCGTCTCGGGTCTGCCGCCCAACACGACGTGCTTGTTCTTCCAAGGGCCGTCGGCGCTGAACGGCGCAACAGGCGCGGTCTTCGGCGACGGCGTGCGCTGCGTGGCGTCGCCGATCCAAAGGCTCGGACTCAAGACCGCGAGCGGGGCCGGCGGCGCGCTCTTCCCGGCGCCGGGCGATCCTTCGCTCTCGATCGTGGGCGCCATCCCCGCCGCTGGCGCGACCGTCGTCTACCAAGTCTGGTACCGCAATCCCGGCGCGTATTGCAGCAGCGCGACGACGAACTACAGCAACGCACTCGTGGCCGCGTGGGCCCCTTGAGTCTGCGGACGATTCGTGTTGGGACCGGCCTCGCACGTTTCGGCGACTCCGGCTAGCATCCGACGTCGGCGGCGTTCTTTCTTCACAAGGAGTGGATTCGTGACGAGCTCGACGCTCTCTCTCATGCTGGTCCTGCCCGGCGTGGTGTTCTTGACGGACATCTACGTCGACAAGACCAACCCCAACTGCGGCGCCGCCACCGGTAGCCAGGCTGCGCCGTTCTGCACGATCCAACAAGCGCTCGGCATCGCCGCGAGCGGCGACACGATCCGCGTCGCACCTGGCACGTACTTCGAAAATCTCACCTGGCCGAGCGCCGACGTGAGCTTGATCGGTGCGGCAGGCGCTGCGATCACCACCGTCAGGGGCAGCGCGAACGGCAGCGTGGTCATCGTTCCGAGCGGCGCGACTGCCACCATCGACAGCGTCGAAATCCGCAGCGGTTCCGCCGTTGCCGGAGGCGGCGTCAACAGCGCGGGCACGCTGACGTTGCTCAACTCGACGGTGAGCGGAAACGTGTGCGCCGGCAGTTACAACAGCGCGGGCGCGGGCATCCACTCCACGGGTGATCTCACGCTCATCAACACGATCGTCCGCAACAACACGTCCTACTCGTACCTCGGCGGCGCTGGCATCTACGCCAAGGGCGGCCACGTGACGCTCATCGACTCGCGCATCCAGGACAACTGGGCGGGCGGCTCGTACGGAGGTTCGGGGGGCGGCGTGTGCATCCGCTTGGGTGCGTCGCTCACGCTCACCAACTGCACCGTGAGCGGCAACACGATCGCCACGGCGGCCGCCGGCTACGGCGCCGGAGTTTTCGCGTACCGGACGCCGCTCGTGGTGAATTCCTCGACGATCTCTGGCAACTACAACACGTACATCGGTGGCGGCGTTTCCGCGCTCCAGTGCAACCCGACTACGATCCGCAACAGCACGATCAGCGGGAACAACGGCGCGGGTCTGCACACCTGGAGCGGTCAGCCGAATCCGCCTCCGATAACCGTGCTGAACTGCACGATCACGAACAACGATTCAAACTTCTACGCCGGCGGCATTGTGCAGGGTTTCTCGGGCGCTGTGAAAGTGCGCAACACCATCATCGCGAACAACTTCGGCGTCCCGGTCTCGTCGCCGGATGTTTACGGTTCGTTCCAGTCGCTGGGCCACAACCTGATCGGGAATTCTGCGGGCAGCGTCGGCTTCACCAACGGCGTGCTCGGCGACCAGGTCGGTGTGGCGAACCCCGGCCTTGCGCCGCTCGCCAGCAACGGCGGCCCCACGCAGACGCGCGCACTGCTGCCCGGCAGTCCCGCGATCAACACCGGTGATCCGCTCGTGTTCGAGCTCTTCGACCAGCGCGGCGCGCCGCGCTCCGCGGGCCTGGCTGACATCGGCGCGTTCGAGTCGCAGACGCCGGCGACGTACTGCACGGCCGGAACTTCGTCGAACGGCTGCGTGCCGCTCATCTCGAGCTCCGGTACGGCCAGCGCGAGCGCTGCGAACGGCTTCACGCTCGCGGTCGCATCCGTTCCGGGCCAGCGCCAGGGCCTGATCCTGTACGGCGTCAACAACCTGGGCTTCACGCCCACGGTGTGGGGAACTGGCCCGAGCTTCGTGTGCATCAAGTCGCCGCTGCAGCGCACGACGGCGCAGCCTTCGGGCGGGACGCTCAACCTTTGCGACGGCGCGCTGAGCATCGACTGGAACGCGTTCCGCGCCTCGAACCCCACGGCGCTCGGCGCGCCCTTCGCGTCCGGAGACGTCGTGTACGCGCAGGGCTGGTACCGCGACCCGCCGGCCTCGAAGTCCACGGGCCTCTCGAACGCGCTGCAGTTCTTCGTCGCTCCTTGAGCACGCGGCGAGCGTCGGATCGGCGCTACGGCGGGGACACGAAGTCCGCTTCGCTGACGCTCGCGCAACCGCAATGTTCGCCTGCGCGGAGTGCGCGAGTTGCGTCGTTCCTCGGACTGCACGATTCGTGCTTGTAGGTGGTTGGAGGGCGGTTTCGCCCGCTGTCGCGGCCGTCATCGGCCAGGTTCTGAGTCGCGGCGACGGTGCATGCTGCTGCGGCTCGTCAACCAACTCGAGGAACGCACTCGTCCCCGATGGGGCGCCGTGAGACGCGCTTGGGTTTTTGCCGACGCCCACACTGCGCGCCCGAGTTTCGCTGGCTACCATCGAGAGACGGGCGGCCCCAACCGGGCGGCCCCAACCGGGCGGCCCCACAGGCACTCATCCCCCGACCCGCACCAGGAGTCACTTCATGACCAGCTCGATGCTGTCCCTCATGTTGGTCCTGCCCGGCGTGGTGTTCCTAACGGACATCTACGTCGACAACACCAACCCCAACTGCGGCGCCGCCACCGGTAGTCAGGCCGCGCCGTTCTGTTCGATCCAACAGGCGCTCGGCATCGCCGCGAGCGGCGACACGATCCGTGTCGCGCCCGGCACGTACCTCGAGAATCTCACTTGGTCCAACGCCGACGTGAGCATGATCGGTACGGCAGGCGCCTCGACGACCATCGTCGACGGCGGCGCCAACGGCAGCGTGGTCATCGTTCCGAGCGGAGCGACCGCGACGATCAACGGCTTGACGCTGCGCAACGGTTCCGCCGTCGCCGGCGGCGGCGTCAACAACTCGGGCACGTTGACGCTGCTCAACTCGACCGTGAGCGGCAACGTCAGCACCGGCGGTTACTACGGCGCGGGCGGGGGCATCAACACCACGGGCGACCTCACGCTGGTCAACACGACGGTCAGCGGCAACACGTCGAACTCCTACCGCGGCGGGGGCGGCATCTACGCCAACGGCAGCGTCGTCACGCTCACCGACTCGCGCATCCAGGGCAACTCGACGACCTACTCGTCCGGAGGTCCAGGCGCGGGTGTGTGCATTTACTACGGCACGTCGCTCACGCTCACCAACTGCACCGTGAGCGGCAACACGATCGCCGCGACGAGCGGCGGCTACGGCGCCGGAGTGTTCGGGTACAAGACGCCGCTCGTGGTGAATTCCTCGACGATCTCCGGCAACTCGACCGGCTATCTCGGCGGCGGCATCTTCGCCTACAAGTGCAACCCGACGACGATCCGCAACAGCACGATCAGTGGGAACACCGGCACGGGTCTGCTCACCTACGGCGGTTTGCCGATTCCGACGACCGTGCTCAACTGCACGATCACGAACAACACCTCGGACTTCCGCGCCGGCGGTTTCTCGCACGATCTCTCGATCGCGGCGCAGGTGCGCAACACGATCATCGCGGGCAACATCGGCGGCACGTACTCGTCACCGGATCTGGACGGGACCTTCCAGTCGCTGGGCCACAACCTGATCGGCGATTCCACCGGCGGCGTGGGCTTCACCAACGCTGTGCTCGGCGACAAGGTCGGCGTCGCGAACCCAGGACTCGCCCCGCTCGCGAACAACGGCGGCCCGACGCAGACGCACGCGCCGCTGCCGGGCAGCCCCGCGATCGACGCCGGTGATCCGCTCGTGTTCGAGCCGCTCGACCAGCGCGGAGTTCCGCGCAGCGTGGGCTTTGCTGACATCGGCGCCTTCGAACTGGCGGGAAATGTGACCTACTGCACTTCGGGCGCCTCGTCGATCGGCTGCGTGCCCGCGATCTCTGGAACGGGCACGGCGAGCGCGAGCGCTGCGAGTGGCTTCACCATTGCTGTGGCGAACTTGCCCGGTCAGCGTCAGGGTCTGATCTTCTATGGCGTCGACAACACGGGCTTCACGCCGACCGTCTGGGGTTTGGGACCGACCTTCTTCTGCGTGAAGTCGCCCACGCAACGCACGCCGCCGCAGTCCTCGGGCGGCACCGACAACGTCTGCAACGGCGTGATCAGCGTCGACTGGAACGCCTTCCGCGCCGCGAACCCGACCGCGGTCGGGGCGCCGTTCGCGTCGGGCGACTTCGTCTACGCGCAGTGTTGGTACCGCGACCCGCCGGCGTCCAAGTCGACGGGCTTCACCAACGCTCTGCAGTTCGTCCTCGCTCCGTGACGCTCGCGCGCGGGAGACTCGAAGCTTCTCTCGTGTTGCGCGCCAGCGGCCGCTGGGTCGCTGGCGCGCTCGTTTTTCTTGCCGGCGCCGCGGCGCTGACGCAGGGTTGTTCCGGCGGCGCGTCGGACGAACCGCGCGCGGTGGTGATCGGCGTCGACGGCGCGGACTGGAAGCTGATCGACGCGCTCATCGCGCAGGGTGAGCTGCCGCACTTCGCCGGGCTGATCCGCCGAGGCGTCCGCGGCGATCTCGCCACGCTCAGCGACATTCCGCTCTCGCCGGTGATCTGGACCAGCGTGGCGACGGGCAAGTCGGCCGCCAAGCACGGCGTCACCTGGTTCCTCGTCGACCAACCCGACGGCTCGCGCGCGCCGGTGCGCAGCACGAATCGACAGTGCGACGCGCTGTGGAACATCGCCGACCGCGCCGGCGTGGCGACGGCGGTCGTGGGTTGGTGGGCGAGTTACCCGGCCGAGTCGCTCGAGCGCAGCTTGATCGCCTCCGACGCACTCGGCTTCCACGGTTTCGGATCGACGGCGCGCGAAGGCGACGCGCGCGGCAAGGTCGCGCCGCACAGTTGGTTCGCCAAGCTCGACGCGCTCATGCCGGTCGAACAGCAGGTGCAGTACGAGTTCGCGCGGCGCTTTCTCGACCTCTCGCCCCAGGACTGGGCCGCGGAGCGCTACGACCCCGCGCGCAACACGCCGCGGCAGCCCTTCAATCCCATCCATCTGTTCCAGCAGTACACCGTCACGGCGCAGGGCTACGCGGCCATCGCGGAGCAACTGCTGAGCGATGAGTCGTTCCGCTTGCACATGCTCTACTTCGAGCAGGTCGACAGCTTCTCGCACCTGTTCATGAAGTACGACCCGCCCAAGCTCGAGTGGATCGACGAGCGCGGCTTTGCCCGCTACAGCCGCGTGGTGCGTGAGTGGTACCGCTACCAGGACGAGTTGCTCGGCCGCTTGCTCGCGCGCATCGATCTCGAACGCACGGCCGTGTTCCTGCTCTCCGACCACGGCTTCAAGAGCGGCGAGCGGCGCATCCGCAGCGAGCAAGTGGTCGACATCCGCAAGGCGCACCTCGACCACGAAACCTACGGCGTGTTCCTCGCCGCCGGCCCCAACCTGCGCCGCGGCGCCAGCCTGAACGGCGCGAGTGTGATGGACCTCACGCCGACGGTGCTCCACTACCTGGGCCTGCCGATCGGCAAGGATATGGACGGCAAGGTGCTCGTCGACGCCTTCGAGCCGCAGTTCCTCGCCGCGCATCCGATCCGCTACGTCGCGACGCACGAGAGCGGTGCGCCGCGCGCGGCGCCGACGGCGTCGATCTCCGCGCCGGCGGGCCCAGAGGTCGAGGCCGGGCTGCGGGCCCTGGGATACCTCGGCGCGGAGGAGAGCGCGTCTGCGGGAGCATCCGCCACGTCGCCGGCCGGCGGCGTGTCGTCGCCCGAACTGCACAACAACCTCGGCCGAGTCCATCTCGCCGCCGGCCGCTTCGCCGAGGCGCAGCAGGAGTTCGACAAGGCGCTCGCGCTCGCGCCGCGCAGCGCGGAGACGCTGCTCAACATCGGGCTCCTGCACCAGCTCCAAGGACGCGGAGACGCGGCGTTGCACTTCGCCCAGCGTGCGCTCCAACTCGACCCCAACTCGGTCGGCGCGCTGGCGCAGATAGCCGAGCTGCGGCGCGACGAAGGCCAGTTCGACGAGGCTGTGCGGCTGTTCGGCGAGGCGCTGGCGCTCGACGATTCTCAGCCGTCGTTGTTCCTCGGTCTGGGCGACGTGCTGCAGCGCGCCGGCCGCTTCAAGGAGGCCGAAGAAGCCTTCACGCGCGCGCTCCAGCTCGATCCCGACTTGTTCCAGGCGCACTACAACCTGGGCGTCACGGCTTCGCAGCTTGGCGCGCCCGACAGGGCCATCGAACGTTACGAGCGTGCGCTGGCGCTCGACGCGCGCCATCCGCTCGCTGCGCTGGCGCACAACAACCTCGGCGCGCTGCACCGCGACGCGGGCCGCATCGATGAGGCGCTCGCGTGCTACGAACGCGCAGCGAGCGCGTCGGCCACGCACTTCGAGTCGCGCTTCAACGCGGCGATGATCTACCTCGAGCGCGAGCGCGTGAGCGAGGCGATCGAGAAGCTCGAACAGGCCAGCGCGCTCCAGCCCTCGCACGAGTTGATCGGACTTCAGCTGGGGCTCGCGTACCTGCGCGGCGGACGGCCCGAGGACGCCGCGCGCAGCTTGACGCTGGTGCGCAGGCTCTACCCGCAGAACTGGGGCGCACTGGTGGCGCTCGCGGCGCTCAAGCTCGCCGCCGGGGAGCGCGACCAAGCGCGCGATTTGTACCGGGAGGCGCTGCGCCTGGGCGGCGATGAAGCGCGCGCCTTTGCGGCCGGTTTTCCTGCGTTGGCGCAGCTGGCAGACTGAGCCCACGATGCGCGCCAGCGACTTCCGCAAGCTAGCCCTCGCGTTGCCCGAGGCCGTCGAGAACGAGCACATGCAGCACCCCGACTTCCGCGTCGGCAAGAAGATCTTCGCGACGCTCGACGCGGATGGGCGCTGCGGCGTGCTCAAGCTGTCGCCTCAGTCGCAGCAGGCGGCGCTGCGAGCGCACCCGGGCGTGTTCGAACCCTGCGCGGGCGCGTGGGGCGCACGCGGCTACACCAAGGTCGTGCTCGAGCACGCGAGCGTCGCACTCGTGCGTCTGCTGCTCGAGCAGGCGTGGAGTTCGGTCGCGCCGGCGAAGTTGCGCCGCGCGGACCGCGGGGCCTGATGCGCTGAGGGCTTTGAGTCGGCGCGGCGATCGGGTAGACCGTGGCCGTATGTCGAGACGTTCACTTTGCGCCGTCGCCGCGCTCGCGCTGTTCGC